>Ga0315913_1000338_pt1 | contig 39124 bp, 22 predicted proteins | sample MpolsnodulesMG_FD_207736 | JGI IMG/M metagenome (GOLD analysis project Ga0315913, IMG submission 207736) | Medicago polymorpha root nodule microbial communities from Los Angeles, California, United States - small nodules | ecosystem: Host-associated > Plants > Roots > Nodule | place: USA...
CCAAGTAAACCACTTGAGAATTAATTTTAAGTTGCAGGTTAATTTTTAAAGGGTCACAATTCAAACCCCCCTTCCTTGTGACTATTTTATTCACTTCAAAGCATATACTGATGCTGACTATGCAGGGTCAATTGTGGATAGGAGATCAACTACAGGCTATTGCACTTTTCTTGGTGGTAATCTTGTGACTTGGAAGAGTAAAAAACAAACTGTGGTATCTAGAGCTAGTGCTGAAGCAGAGTTCAAGGCAATGGCACAAGGGATATGTGAACTGTTATGGCTGAAAAGCATTCTGGAAGACTTAAGGATAAAGAGTGATGAACCAATGAGACTTTATTATGATAATAAATCTGCTATTAGCATAGCTCATAATCCAGTGCAACATGATAGAACTAAACATATTGAAGTTGACCGACACTTCATCAAAGAAAAATTAGATAGTGGTCTAATTTGCACTCCATACATCTCTTCCCAAGACAATCTTGCAGGTCTTCTAACTAAGGGACTGAACAACAAAAACTTTGAAAGAATTGTTTCCAAGCTGGGAATGATAGATATTCATTCACCAGCTTGAAGGGGAGTGTTGTAAGTTGTGAAGTTTTACTATTATTAGTAGTAATTTGTAATTGGCCTATTAGTCATTAGTTAGGCCCATTAGGTTAGAATAGCCTATATAAACACATTAGTGGTTGTACATTATTTATCTCTGAAATATAATATTCAGTTTTCACAATTGAGATAATGAAAAAATAAGTATGGATGTACTCATAATTCTTATAAATATATTTTCTTATAATTCTTTTTAATAATTTAAAAAGAACATGCAATCATATTTGACATTGTATTGTACGATATAGTTTCTTTTGCTCTGCACATTTTAAGCCACGAACGCTTAAGCTGTTAATTTCAAATCAGTTGTATTAGAAGAAGTTAGCTTTTCTTGCTATCTAGCATGATTAAAAATGATAGGACCTCTTTTTTAAAGTGAAATAAATATATATTTTTTTAAATGTACAGGCGGCATATTGAGCATCACATAGGACAAATGAACGTATACGAGATCTGAATCCCAACCATGAAAGCAATGAAGTGTACTTTGATCCTGAAGTTGTATTGCAAATTTTCCAGTCATATTTGTGATCCCTTGCCAAGTTTGATTTTCTATCCATTTTCCAGTATATGATTTTTCCTCCTTAGTCTCACCGAAAACCCCAGGACAATGAAAAATGGAAGTTAAATGCTTAATTTCAAAAGTCTATTATCTATTTGTTATCAAGTAAAATTAACACAAATTTTAGAGAGAGAAAATAGGACATGTTTTCACAAAATAAATGTGCCCTAAAATTTACAATATCTATTTCAAAAATACTCCTGTTATAGGCCAAAACTCTTATTGCAAGTTATTTTGATTTATATATTAAGAACAAAACAAATCTATTTTCTCCATCCAAAAATATTCCATTGAACAATTAGAAATCACGTTGCCAATGCCATAGGCTTTCAAACAACAGCATCTTAAAGTCAGTGTCCATGCATTGCAATATAAACAACACTGATTCTCAAATCTAATCTCTAATGAATTGAATTATATATGACCAACCATGTTGTTGTACAAAGATTAAGCAAAATCAATTTTACTACTTGGTATTATTGTTGAGAACCATAATCATTTCTGGGTGAGAAGATTCATTCTGATCATTAGCAACTACTACTATTCCTCCTTCCCATCTCATTCTATCTGCTATTTCTTTTACTTTCAAAATTACATCTCTACTATCTCTAATAATAACAGTTCCTTCTGGACGAAGAATCCGATGCATCTCAATAACAATATCAGTAATGCCGCACCTGCAACAAACATTCATATTGTTATTACAGATATGTTACCAATGGTAATATTAGTAAACATGGTCAAATCATATATTATATGCTTACTTGTCAATATACATACTGAATAGGCCATAAGCATGTATCAAGTCATATGTTCTTGGGTAAGTTGAAAAGGGCTCACACCTGCAACCAAAACAATGTTGTTTCCTTCATTATTTCTGCTTCAAAGGGTTATATTAGGAGAAAATGAAGCATATATTAAGAACAGAAAAAAAGCATATATTAAAAAAGTAATTATTATTGTAAACTAACAAATTGCTCATGTTTTACAAAAAAAAAACACAAGAATCTCTAAAAAATCTAGTAATTTTTTTATTTAAGAATCATTTGATGGATCTTAAATAAACAGACCCTTAATCCTTTTTTTTAAGACCCTTAATCTGATGTGTCAGAATTCTAGCCAACTTATAGAAAAATATAAATCAACTATCAAGAAACGTGCCATTGTCATTTGTGGAATGGTAAATTATGTTTCAATGACATGATTTAATTAATGCACTATAAGGCTAAGTACATGTTCAAGTTCATATGACATAAAAGAAAAGCACTGTTTCCAAGTTCCAACAACAACATATATTTGATATAGATCTTGAAGCCAAGCATATAGTAAGAAAAAGTATTTTATAACCAAGTTTGAAATTAAACAAAAACTCACTGCAAAATGATAAGTGCAGCACATGTAGTGATTCTTTGAAGTTAAATAGACACAATTTACTTCCAAAATATTTGCTCACAACAGAAACTTTAATGCTAAACACATGTCACAAGTCAGAACCTTAAGAAGAGAGCTTAGAATAAAATATTAAAAAGTCAACAAGGTTTCTTAGAAGAAATTAATTTGATACTCAATCAGTGTAATTTTACAATGTCAAACAATCACAAATCACTATTAAGATAGTTTTAATTAAATTCAAATATTCTTAGTAATCCAACGATTGTGTATAAATACGAGTCTGTTTGAATTGTCTTATTTAAGTTTATCTAATTGCATAAACAGCTGTGACAATGTTTAGGAGAGCTTAAAGAAATGGCTTATGACATATCCATTAACTATTTTCAGCTTATTTCCATAAACTCTCTTAGATAACTTATGAAAACGGATTGACTTTAATTTTTCTTTTATTATAGAAATAATTTATGCATAAGCTCTTATGCTATAAGCTCCTAATTTAGCTGTGTATCCAAACAAGAATTCTTATTAGAAATTAAAAAGGAGAAAGTAAAGATGAAAAGTTGTAAATACCAATCCATGTAAGTTCCTATGAGGCCTCTTTCATAGATAATGCCAAGATTGTTGCTTTTTGAATCAAATGGAACAACATTCATAACCCAAACTGGATATTCCACCATTGCAGCTGCAAATCCACCAAAGCCAGCATTCATATCCATAACATTTCTATTTATACCAGATGAGAGTGATTTGAGCTTGATTTCATAATAAGATACTCTCTTTTTCCATATCCTATTATCTTCACTATAGATTTTTGGAAGTGTAGAACCATCAATATCATTCCCACTTCTCATTCTTGGTGGTAAAGCATTCAACCTCATAGGCCATTTTTCAAGAACACCGCCAGAGATTTCGTCGATGTCATTCACTTCTGGAAGAGGAAAAATGCATGCAGTCATTTTGGTATACCTGTTCAATAGTTCATAGTAACCTTTGAATTTTGAATATAATTAAAAAAGGAAAATGATGAACTAGAAAATAAACAAGTATATTGGAAAATTATGTTAACAGAAACCTGAGCTGAACATAAAAATTAAACTTTGGTAGTTAAGTTCAAATAAATAAATCCAAATAGACATTTAAGTAGATTACATAAACAATAGCAAAATACAGGTTTAAGATTTACATCTAGATCTAGTGTCACTCAACAATATCAATTAAAAAATAAGCTTACCATCCAGCATCAGAGTCAGATGAATGGCAAAACTTTGGAGAACTCAAAGTATTCAATTTTTGCATGCATTTTATATGATTTATTGGTTTTTGCCATATAGCAATTTGTCCTCCCTCGGCAACTTTTTCCCAACACATTTGCATTGCAAGTTCCTCTAAATTGTTCTGTTCCTTTTCCAACACTGTTGACTCTGTTTGCCATGCTTTATAGTTAACCCTCCAGTTTATAGGTGGCCCAGAAAGTACCCAAAATCCACCAGGACGCAATATCCTGTCAATCTCTTTTAGGTATAGTCCATCTTTGACAAATTAAAGTAAACAATATCAGATAGTAGCGTCATAAATTGAAAAACCAAATTCTCTACATGATATATAACTTTAAGCATTGATTCTTAATATCTCATATGCTATGTGAACATTTTTCATTTGAAAACTTGATTCTAGATGGCTAGTAACATGTAGCATCTACACCGCGGTACAAATACTAGACACAATACCGACACTTATATGTCGACAACAATAATAATTTGAGAAAATAGAATAATTGAATGCAATATGTGTCAATGTTGTGTTAGTGTCGAACAATGACACCGGACATTCCTTCAATATGACGTATCAGGTGCTACATAGGTACCAACACTTCATGTTGAAGGCGTGTTTGGTATTCGACACCAAACACCGATACATGTGATTACATTTAATTATTTCATTTTCTTAAATTATTACTAGTGTCAAGTATGTCAATGTCAATGTCGTGTTTGTGTTAGTGGTAGATAACTACGAAACAGAGACGTTAAAAGACATTTTTGTATAATAATATATATAAAAGATAAGTGTTATCTAAGTAACAAAAAGATTGAAAATTTACCATTAGCAGTCCAAGGGACAAGGCATCTAGAGCAATGAGCCATATCAAATGATTTTGAAGGGAATGTTAGCCTATGAGTGCTGAATACTCCAAGCATAGCAGGAAGTCCTCTTTCAAGTGCAAACATCACTTGAGCATCATGTTCATCACTCGGTGCAATTGACATTGTTAGTATATCATAGTCCATTAGAGATGCTCCAAAGCTTGCAACCTTCAATTATACACATTCAGAACACAGACTCATTATAGGTAATTATCAGAAAACCAACAAAAATACAAATACAATTTAAACTCATGTAAAAAATTAGAAGCATAACATATATAATATGGTTTAAAATAAGTATGCCGCGTCAAGGTTTATGTCTCTGCTACAGTGATTGAGGCTGCATCCATGATTCTTATGTGCGGTTGCAGTCGCGGCTACAATTAGACCTTGAATCTTAATATCACAGCAAAATACGGATAAATGAGACTGATGCGGCCACTATTGCAGATTGGTGGTTGCGAAGACATCTAAAACAATGTTTTGAAAACCAGACAAAGATCGATCCGGTAAAAACTTTTGATCATTGTTCAATTGGTTCAACCATTGTAGAGCGGAATGACAAATAAATAACTAAAAATATATTTAAAAAGTAAATATAAAACTACAAAAAATAAGAATGTGTTGAACCAACTCTGGCTCAATCCCGGTTCAACCAAAACTATACTAAGGTACAACCGGAAACAAACCAATCAGCGAACTAGTCGTTTCTTGTTCAACTGGTTGAATGGCTGGTTCGGTCCAGTTTTAATAGCATTATCTAAAACCTTTATATTTGCAACATCAACGTTGCGGACCACAATTTAGAACTATAGCCGTCTCAGTCACCTTAGACTACAATTTTCAGCGAAATCAAAACTCGCGTCGCGACCACAGTTCAAAACTCAATAATACAATTAAACTAAACATATAAACTTACCCCGCATCCAACATCAAGAACAGTTCTAATCCTCCCAGACTCCAAATCCACAGGAAGAAGCTTCTTTAAATCATCAACATAACCCTTTACACCATCAGGAAAAGAAGTACCACCACCAGGAAACACAAACCGGTCACCATCCAACCTTATCCAATTCTGTGACTTTTTATAATCCACAAGCTTAGTAAAAGGAACATTACTAAACCATGCATTGTCTTTACTATTAGGCCAAGGAAAAGGCTTCTTATACCCTATTGGTTTAGGAATAAGACATGTTAATCTTTCATTGTTTTGTGGACAGTGACGTTCTTTGCGAAAATAGTTTTTTTTTGGAAATTTTTTCTGTCTTTTGGGGTCTTCACATGGACAATAGTTTGTATAGTTAGTCGAACAAAATTCAAAGTGGGATATTTTTGTTGAGTTTTGTTGATGAAGGGTAAGTGGCGAAGTGAAAAAAGAGGAAGTGATTATGTATAAGAAAATGAAGAAAGTGGTGATGAAGAAGATGTTGAGATATTTTGAGAACATGTTGAAGTGATAAAACAGTATCAACCTCTTTTTCTGTTTTTGTTGTGTTCTGTGAAGTGAAGAGTCTTAGTAGTGATTTTTAGTGTTAAAAAATTTGGATGAGACAGAGAGAAAGAGAATTATTGGTTGGATTAAGGGTAAATAAAATCTGTGGTTGCCATTTGATTATGTAATGTCAGATACCAATCGGGGCATTTCATTATTGGAATTTGGAATTCATTTATTTTTTGTTACAAATTAATGGAATTCTTATTCAAAAAAAATATTGAATTCTTTTCCCCGCAAACAAATTGCAAGTATATCAAATATCTACATTTTTTTGTGCTAATAGTATATCAAATATATCTATTTAATTGTAGTATCTTACTATCAGTGTATTTTAGTGTCACAATTATTTATTTAACCGTGAATGAATGGGAATAATAAATACAGTCCTCTCTCAAATAAAATTCTGCTTGAGTCCAAAATAAAGTATTGATATATGGAAAATGTTTGTCGTAGAACATCCACAATGGTATTAACTAATAATGATTTTTTTAATGGGTCTCACGTGTCCATGTTATTTATTTATAATTTTTAAATAAATGTATCTATCAAAAACTCAATTACACCAATGATACTATACTAAAAAAAAAGTTCTTAAATAGGTCAACTAATAAGTATTTTAACATGTGCGTTTAAAAGAAAATTGAAAAGAGAAAAAATCATGTGAACTTGTGATGTGACACCAATTTTTATATACTTGATTTTCTATTTTAATTGTAGAATCCGTTAGTTGCTCAAAAGAAAAAGACTCATTATATAGTTGTCGGTAACTAATATGTACTTACTTTATTCTTCCTCCAATAGGAATCTTTAATAGGTTGAGATTTTTAATAAATAAATGATTCTTCATTTGAGATGCTCTTAAAATTTTGTTTAAGAACATAAATATAATAGAAATTTTGTGTTGAAAAATGATGTTAAACTTATTAGAAGTCAAATATTATTGTTTACAATGCAAGTTTTCAACTTTTGACTTTTATGTGTAGGAAGAGCAATTGTTAACCAATCTTTGATATATTTATGATTATCGTAATAAAAAGTGAAAAATATTCAAAAGTGATAAACATGGTAGATAACACAAGTTTTTTGTAATACTCCAAAAATAAAAAAAAGTTTAGTCGTAACTTTAATACTACATCGTCTATCAATATAAGACAATTTTGATTAAATTGAGGAAATTAAGAAAATTAGTACTAGCATTAAACTTGTTAATAACAAAATAATGTCTCAATTAGACTATGAACTAAAAAAATCATATCTAATTTTTTTTTGAAAGGAAAACCATATCTCATATTTGGATAAAATAAGAAAAACCATTATACAAATCAGTGATTCCAGATAAAAGAAATACATATAGCTCAAAACCATCTCTTATAAATGAGAGACAAGAAAGGGACTATGAGATGAGTTAAAAGAATGATATTGACGGATATTTAACTACTCTCGTCCGCCTTTATTATAAGAAAATTTTGAAGAAAAAAATATTCATATTTATAAGAAAATTTCACAGTTTTTAAGGTGAAGTTATTGTTTAAAAGATTTTTTTATATCTTATTTAATGTTTGTCCTTTTAATATTAATGGATGTATTTAATATTTCATAATCTTTTATAAGAGTATATTATTTGTAAAAAGCTTAAATGTGTGTTTCTTCCCTGCATTTTCATCACTTTTTGGGATTAGTCCCTACACTTTTTTTTTTTTGGTTTTTGTCTTTGTAGTTTGTAAAAGAATTGGTTTTAGTCATTCTGTCGGTTCAATGTTAAAAAAAAAAAAATCCAAAACTAATAGAGTGCCACGTGGTCCAATTATTTCATGCCATGTGGCACCCCATAAGAAAAATAAAATAAAAAGAATTCTGATAAAATAATTATTTAAAAACAAATTATTCTGAAGACTACCTCCTCTCCACAAGCTACTACAACTCACAGCAGAGGATGAAGTATCACTGTTAACATGACTGAGATGACTTAGGTGGCATAGGTCTCAAGATGAGAAAAAACACATAAATTGTGCATAACCAGGAAATTTAGTTGAACCTTGCTTAATATTTTGGTATTCAATGGTGGTTTGATCTCTATAATTTGGAGAAGAGGCTGAAGAACATTAGTAGCATTATAGCAGAATTGATAAAGGTTGGTGATGAGTAGTGGACGAGGGTTCCTTTTCAACTGAAACACGGTACGCATGACGTCAGGGATAGGGAGCGTGGCGGCGGAGTCGGTGGCCATGTCTCCTTCGACGGTGTTGACAGTCATGACCTCCGGCGGCCATTGTTTTTCCCATTTCTTTTTTACTTCTCTGTCTTCTTCCCCCTTTCAATCAAGTGTCTTCTTTCTTTTTTAATTTTTTATTTCTAATTATATAATAATAATAATACTAATTTTAAACCCTCTCAAAACTAACACTAATTTAAAAGCAATTATTTTATATTATTTTTTATCTTATGGGGTGCCACGTGGCATGAAATAATTGGGCCACGTGGCACTCTATTAGTTTTGGTTTTTTTTCTTCAACATTGAACTAACAGAAGGATCAAAACCAATTCTTTTACAAACTACAAGGACCAAAACCAAACAAAAACAAAAAGTGATGAAAATGTAGGGACCAAACACACATTTAAGCCTTTGTAAAAATATTCAAAAACTTACAGTAATTAATCATTGCATTGATTTCGATATTCTTTTTTATTTTTCTTCTTATAGTTAGGATCGCGGGAGTAACTATCAATCATCTACTATCTCTCGTAATTTCGTGTCTCATTCAAAAGTATGCATGTGTCTCGCATGCTTAAAAATCATATTCTCGCTAATAGAAGATACTCCCATGTTCTAAATTATATGACATTTTCATCATTTCAAACAAATTAAGAAGTGTAAATTAACGTTGAATGTAAAAAAGATATTACAAGTCATTTTACAAAATTATTCTTAATTAATGGTATAGAAAAGATAAATTAAATATTAAAAGAAGAGAGAATAATAAATAGTTGAAGATATAATTGGAAAAATAACATTTAATGATACATTCATATTGTAAAACAACTAATAGTTTGAAACAAAAAATTTCTCTAAAACGACTTGTAATTTACAACCGAGGGAGTATTCATTATTTCCAACACACTTTTTTCCCTCTCCCATTTCTCTATAGGAAATCCTTCCTAAGAGTTCATAGAGTTATTCTGTTGTGTAGGTAGAGCCTGAGTGTATATACATTCCCTTGTGATTCTTAGAACTAGTAATTAGAAGGTTGATTAGTCCATAAGTGCCTTAATCTTAAGAAAATCTCATTTTCTACTTATGTCATGTGAGTGACTTGTGCATATTCTTTGTGTCTCCCTTTGCATATATAGTCACAAGTTTTACATTTTGAATTTTGTGAAGGCGCAATTAGCGTGTTTTGAAATCTTGTGCTAAGTTGCTTCGCGCATACGAAATCAAAAACTCGCATACGCAGAACAATGAAACTCGCATACGTTGTTAACATGAATGTTGTGAGTTTGTTCCCAAACTCTTCATTGTTTTTTAACAACTTTAAATTTGTATTATATTGATGCACTATATCAATTTAAATGAATAAATATCATTTATTTATTTTTTTAAAATGTCTTTAAATATTCTCATGTGCTTCCTATTTGCCTCACATGCTAATATCCGAAGTGCCAACATGTACTAACATGCTTCTAAATCTCATATTAGGACTAGTCGTTAATATGTATTTATGCATCAACATGTCTCTAACGTTCCATGTCATCAATGTTTCACATGTATATCATGATAAACATGTATCTCCATTACTAAATTATTTCACACAACTCATTTGAGTCGAATTTCCTTAGAATGTATGTCAAGAGTTCAACGATGCATCCAGTATACGATCAAGTAACTCTATGTTATAGGTCCATAGGTCCTTAGATAACGACTTTCACTAAATAGTTCTTTAGCAATTTAATCCACTAAAGCTAGATGTTATTTTAATAATGTAAATTATCTTTCGTGTTTTATGTAAAAGTGTAAAATGTGTTGTGTCTAAGCTTTACATTTGAAATACGGTTAAATCAATTTCTATTCACCTTGAATTTTCAAGGTGTATTTATACTTAAAATTCTTGTATTTTAGTACGTGTTTTGAATTGGAGTTTGGAGTGTCACACTCTTTCTTAGATGGTTACTTAAAATGTGTATGACGAAATGCCTCTTTTCTTCCCTCAACTAAATGCTTTACATCTTTGCATCACGTTTTTCTCTACTTTTTTTTGTTCTCTTTCTAATTTTAGATAGGAACTTTATATAAAGCACTTAGAGGAAAAGGCATGCAACAAATCCGGATATAAAAGACTTTATATTACACGTAATTCGAATATTTTTATGAGTTGTTTGTTTCTCTACTCGTATTATTATTCGAATATTATTCAATTATTTTTCCATTTCTTTTAAAAAAAAAGTATTATTTTTCCTTTAAAAGGTAATTATTTTTTAAATGTATGTTTAGTGACCGAGTGAGAATATTTTTGTTTTACTAAGCTTTCTATACTCACAACCTTAAAGTTAAAATATTTGGATACACACATGACCGAGTGAGAATGTTTTTTACCAACTAATTAATTAAAAAAAATTGAGTGGCAAGGCGGGGAATGAGGAAATACACCTTGCATCCATTGACATCCCTAGCGACACTCCATGATTTCCTTATTGTAGTCGCAATAGTTACCCTCTTAACTCAAATACAAGAGTCAAAGAAGTGGATGTTGAAGCTAAGTTCCAACTTTTATTGGCGTATGTATGACTAGTTTGGGGACCCTTGCAGTTGAGAAAGATTCGACTATGCTGACTTTGGTATCTTTAAGTTAGGTCTTAAGTGTTCAAGTGCATTGAATCTGGCTTACTTTAAATTCGATTGTAGGATGTTTGAAATAGTTTTTGGTGTAAACAAATGTCATATGCATGCATCACTTTAAGAATTCATTTATTAGAGAGATGTTGCATTGTGATGCAAAAATTAATTATAGTATGGAGATCCAAACAGCTCGCAATACTTTGAGGTAAAAAATGCAATTAAGTCTATAAAAAGAGAGAAAATTTATAATTTATAATTTCAAGCAAATTTAATGAATAAATATTGTTTGACAAAAACGTAAATTTAATTTGTATACGCCGATATTGTATGATTTTTTTTACACATGTATTGAGTTAAAATCACTTCATAATTTCTACAAATATCTATTTTGATATAATTTGATTAGATGTCTAATTTTGGATATAATAAAAGAAAAAACAATGAAAGGATTTAATTAAGGAGTCCGTCCGAGGTGGCAAAAGCGAAAAAAGGGATTGACCAAATCACTAAGTTATGATGATAAGTAATAAAAAATAATAAATTGACGGGCGAAACAAAGTCTTGTGAAACACAACACAACCATCCAATATGATGATTCTATTTCTTTTCTTTCACTTTCTTCAAATTCATTTCAATCACTTGTCTTGTCTCTGTCACTTCCCTTCTCAGTCATTAATTGATTAATTCTGGTGAGAAGAAGAAGAAGAAGAAGAAGATGATGGATATTAAGAAATATTGGACTAAGAACACATTAATTGGTCTTGCTTTAGGTCAATTTCTTTCTCTTCTCATCACTGCTACTGGTTTCGCCTCTTCTGATTTAGCTAAAAAAGGTTAATTCTCTCTCTTTTTCACTCCCTTTTAATTACTTTGATTCAAAATTTACAATATTTTTGACTTATGGTAGGAATTAATGCTCCAACATCACAGTCGTTTCTAAATTATGTGTTTTTGATGATTGTCTATGGAACTATTCTACTCTACAGAAGGAAACCTCTCAAGGTGCTTATTCTTATGTACTCTGTTTCCATAAACAACAACTTAATTTGCACCTTATGTATAAGCCATTTCTATTAAAAAAAAAGTTCAATTATTTTTGTACAAGCTATAAGCTGTTTTCATAAGCTATCTTGGAGAGCTTGTGAAAATAGCTTATGAACATGTCATAAGTTCTCCTAAGTAGCCTAACAAGTGTTTACGCCAGTAGATAAGCTCAAATAGGTCGGTCAAAACAAACCCTTAAGTAAGTGCTTATGCCTTATAGCATTAACACTTTTGCATAAGCTATTTTGTAACAAAAGGTAAACTAAAGTCAAACTGTTTTTCAATATAACCTATAAGCTGTTTTCATAAGCTATACAGGAGAGGTGATGAAAATAAGTTGTTACCAAAAGCTTTGCCAAATAATCTCACAGCTGCTTAAATAAGGCTCAAATAAGTCAATCCTAATAGACCCTAATTATCAACGGGGACGGCACGTGTGTACCATTAGGCTACCAATGTTATATAACATTGGCCAATTAGGGTGTGCCACATGGCCATTGTAAGGATGGGCTATAGAGGAAAGAGAAAAGATATGCATATGAAGGGAAAGGGTGTGCCATGTATGGCACCCTAATTGGCCAATGTTATATAACTTTGGTAGGCCAATGGTACACAAGTGCTATCCATTTGGGACGCTTATTTTTACAATATTTATGGGAAGTGGATGTAGCAAACCCTTCAAACATGGGGAATTTTCTTTGTTTTAATTTCTGCAATGAGAATAGTGTTTTGGAGTTCTGTCTTTTAAACTGGTCAACTGTTATGCTATTTCTGCCCTGTTTTTCCTCTCACTGTCTACCATTTGAAGACGATTTTGTTAACTTCGTATTGGTTCTAATACAGGCGAAATGGTACTATTATATACTTCTTGGATTGGTTGATGTGGAAGCAAATTTTCTTGGTAAGTAAGTATCTTTGATGGTAGCGAATATAATCAATATTTAGAAAGCATTGGTTATATTGATACATTTATATTTGCAGTCTGCTTAAACAATACCGCACTAGTTTGGGTTATCTTCCAGATTATGGGAGCTTCTCAGTTGAAATAAGTCTTTAGGTTCTACTTTATGAGGACAAAAAACCTAATAAGTTTATAGGTGTTAATGGAAAAGTTGAAGTGCATAAGTTGTTTTCAACTGCTGAGAGATGCATTCAGTTATAACACTCAATCATTTGAAATTGTCAAAAAGTTTAACCAAACTAGCTTTATGTTGACTTTTTTTTTTTGTCTTAGTTTCAATGACACTAACAGAACAATTTTCACCTTATGAACAGTTGTGAAGGCATATCAATACACCTCACTTACAAGTGTGATGCTACTTGACTGCTGGTCCATTCCATGCGTCATGCTGCTTACATGGATTTTCTTGAAAACAAAATATAGATTCAAGAAGATAACTGGTGTAATTGTTTGCATAGCTGGCCTTGTTCTGGTTGTATTTTCGGATGTTCATGCCGGTGACCGTGCAGGTAGGTGGCTTTATATCTTATGACTATACCTAAAAACTTATGCACACACGTTTGCACGCGCAACTGCATTCTCCGTATCATTTTACTTGGAAGTCATGCAGCGAGTAAAATTTGATCCTATCTTTTATTATCACCAGTAACATGCATCATTCCATTTATCATGCTTGTCTGATGATGTCATATTAACATATCATAGGTGGAAGTAATCCTCGTTTAGGAGACGTTCTTGTTATCGCTGGCGCTACCTTGTATGCATTCAGTAATGTCAGTGAGGTAAGCTGATTGCACTTGTGCTTTTATGCATTTTGCAACACTTTGGCAATCAACAATGCAGAAAAACAACACAATAAATACATATACTCACTAATTATTAGTATTGAAAAGGTTGTTTACTATAAAAAGATTGCACTTTTCTGTCATCTTAATGTTCATTTTCATTAGGCAGTATGTTTTGAAACGTCGTTTAAACTCACTGCAAGTGTTACAGGAGCCATCTTTTTATGTAACAGGGCACTTAGTTCAACCATCAACCATGCTCATTATTATATTCAGAATAAACTTTTTAATTATTATAATGTTAGTAGCAATAGAAAGTTTGATTAATCTAAAACAATACACTGATCTTTTCATGATTACCCATGGCCTACTTATGGGCTTGCATTTACTGTCCATAGTTTCTTGTCAAACTGAATTTCATTCAAACAGGAAATATTGTTATGTTGAATTTGGGAAAATATTTAGGTGCTTTCACACCTTTCATGCACTTGCGTCACTTCATATTATTGTTTCATTGTGTATAATCGTGTTATTGTTATTTTGTTTCCATTGCAGGAGTTTTTAGTAAAAAATGCTGATAGAGAAGAGCTCATGGCAATGTTAGGTCTCTTTGGTGGCATCATCAGTGCCATTCAGATGTATCCTTGAAAGTTGATTATATATTGAGGACTATTGGCGGTTTTGTTACTTTTATTTTCATTTTGAAGCCTTAATGATCATTACAGAGCTATACTTGAGCGCAACGAGCTTAAATCTATTCACTGGTCGGCTGGGGCAGTAAGTTCTCTCTCTCTCTCTCTGTCTCTCTCTCTCTCTCTCTCTATAATTTAGTAATTTACAGAATTTCTCTTTAATTAAGATGCCTGCAAAGCAATACAAGGTTGTGAATTCAAAAGTTTATGATTTTTATAAGAAAGGATGCGAATAAGCTAAGGAAGTTTAAACTTAGGATAAGCTTCTTGGATTGAGAAAGAGGAAACATCAAAGAATTATATCGGAAATAGTTTAGAGGATTTTGTTTATCTTCATTTCATGTTTATTTTCTCTAACCTAATTTTTTTTATGTAAGACCTTTTATTACTCTTTATATTAATAAAATGAAGTTGCATTTTTTGTCATAATATGCCAATTAGTTTGATATATGAACTGTATGTATTGTTATTTATGTTAATATCTTCCAATGTTTGTTACAGGCATTTCCTTTTTTTGGATTTTCTGTGGCTATGTTTTTGTTTTACTCTCTAGTCCCTGTTCTGCTTAAGGTACGGATTTAAACATATCGATTCTAAAGATTTCTGTTTAGCGTAGAAAAAATATTTTGTCTCTTATAAATATCTAGCTTTTTACTGGAAACTAATATTTTTTAAACGTGCTCTGTTATTTTGTCTCACAGCTCAATGGTTCTACTATGCTAAATCTGTCTCTTCTGACCTCAGACATGTGGTCTGTCTTAATTCGCATCTTCGCTTACCATGAGAAGGTCTGTCAGTAACCTTCCTTCCTTTTTATTTCTCTCACCGAAACATTCCAACTAATTATGAGTCACAGATTTTAGTTTGCTAACATCTCTAGAGCGAATTATGCTTTCCAGGTTGATTGGATGTACTACTTGGCGTTTGGTGCTGTTGTCATCGGCATTGTTATCTACTCTATGTATGTATTGTTGCACTTTCATTTCATGAACTTCTTGTTCTGTTGGGAGTGTTTTTTTCTGGTATTTTTTCAAAATGAATGGTTTCAAAACTGATTTAGCTAGTTCTTCGATGTTATTACGTAAGTTAATCTCTGCATAAATAACAATCATTAACTAAAAGCAAAGTCTTAAAGCAAACGTGATTCCACCAAGCTCATCGTCAATTCAGACATGCACGAAACTTATTTCAGGAATTAGAGACGCGTGTGTGTGAGATATCCTTAGTCTGTAATAGACCAGGTATTTTTTTTTCTTATGATGTTTTGTCGTATTGCAGAGGTTTCGGAGACGAGGATCAACACCCTGCTAATGCTGTTGAAGAACCTCTTGATATCAGACAGGATGAGGAAGCCAGTTCAGCAAATCATAGCAAAGGAAATGTGGCTGGAAGCTCAAAAACCTGGGTAGCCTAAGAAAGTATAGACCTAGAGGAGTGGGCTATTCTAATGCTCCTCCAAGAGTGCAATGCAAGAAGCACTCATTTTGCTTAGAGAAGTGTTAGCAATATATTATTTTTGAGTATAGTTCTTATTATTTTGGTGATTGTCCTATATTATGCTTCCGCAGATTAAAGTGTCAATGTGTATCGTTTCTTTGACTTCCATGTTAGGAGAATATATCTTCAAGAAAAGTCACAAACCCTATCACAAACATTATGTCATTGGGATAGGGTCCTCAATCACTATCACAGTAGGTCTTCAAGACAATTACGTTGTTAGAGGGGTAAAATATTCCATGGGTTAGATCATCACTCAAATATTTAACCACCGATCAATTTATTTCCTTGTTCATGAATCCTTAGAGCATCTCTAGTCTCTTAAGATAAGTGGTTCCCATATGCTCTATCTCATTTTAGCAATACTTGATTAATTTACTCAAATGATTGATTCCTTAAAATGAATCTTAAGTGACTTCACATGTCACACTTTTTCCGATTAGTTGTTTAGAGACTAAAAATTCATCATTTAAGATGGATATGTAAGGAATTTGAAGTTTAAATTTCAGCTATTGCAATGTTGTTTTCAATTGATACATGTTTGCAGGGACTCAATGTCACACTTTAATATTTTAATATTCACACTTAGATTTATTATTTTTTACGATGAAATATAAAAAAAATTAGTATAATTCTTTTTTTATAGCAAAAATATGACTCTTATAAACAATGAAATAGTCGTTTTTTCTTATAAAATGATATTTTCTAAAATATAAAAGTCAACAAATAACTCTTAATTTCATGAAAATAATTGTTAATTGATTGATTTAAGAAGCAAGTGTCATTTGAACTTAATTTCATAGAAATAATTGTAGAATTTCCCTTGTCCTGTTTGTGATAATGTTTTTCTTTTGTGTCATTTGAACTTGCACATGTCATTAAAATATATTTTACCATTAACAAATTACAATGACACGACTAATCGTGTTAGAGAGTATGTTGTAAACATTTCTCTTTCAATGATTGCTTAAAAGTCATTAAGTTCGTTGAAATCTTATAAATCCATGAAATCCTTTTAAATCCTTTAAAATTCCAAGATATAAATTCTTCTGCATCATTAAAGATTTTTTTTTTCTTTTATAAATTTATCATTAGAGTTGCTCCAATACTATTTATTATATCCCTGTCTCTCTCACTTCACTTTCATCGTATTGGGTATATAATTTTTATTTTATCATCTTTGTATTAAGTATCAACAATGTAACGTCTCAATCTCTCCATGAATCATCCGTAACTCATCTCTCTCACTTCACTTTCAACGTACTCTTTTTTTATAGTACCAATAATTATGATGATCGGAGATAGGTGGCTACAATGATCATGTCGAAATCCAATAATCTTGGTAGAAGAAATCCAAAACATTATGTTATGATTCAAAACACGAATTTCTTCTGAGTTTATGTTTTGGTTCTATGACTACAATAATTGATTTTTTACTGAATTGATTAATTATGTAAAATTAATTCATATTAAATGAGTTGAAGATAAAATGATTATGTTTAGATGAATTAATGTAAAAATGAGTTAAACTTTAAATTTATGTATAAAAACCAATTTTAGAATAAAAATTTACAAATTTTAGTTGCAAGTAGAATCAAATATGAACATAAAATCAATTCTACTAGAAAACAACCAAACATGTAAGGATCAATTCTATACCTTCATAATCAATTTTGCCACCTCTAGATATAGAACCAAATATACAATAATTTACTTTTACACAAATCATATCTACATGTGAATGGTGGCCACCCTTTTTCAAGGACACAAAGTATGTTTGGTTATGCGATGATAAAAATTATTTTCTAATGAATTAATTATAAAAAATTATTCTAGTTTAAAGTGAGTTGAAATGTAAAGTATAATAATTTTTGAATATATTCATGTAAAAGTGAGTTGAATAATAAATTTGAGTGTAAAAATCAACTTTAGAATAAAAAAACTCAAATTGAATCAATGTTAAAGGTAAATTCAAATATATTAAACAACAATCAAACATGAGAAAATCAATTATACATGTATAGAATCAAATTTCATAGGTAAGTTAATTTTTAATATGGTAAAATTGATGTGATAGGTCAAATATTCAATTAATGTGGCAAATTAGAGCCTTTATTGAGAAATTATTTTGACTGACATTTTACAATTTAAGGATGAATTTGTCAACTTGTAAAATTAAGGGTTATATTGATATTGATCCATGCTTACAAATGATCAATTTGTTTGTTCACTCCTTCTTTCTCTAAATAAAACATTTATATTCCTTTACATCAATGTCGACATATAAACTATTGATCATCGTTATAATAAAGGCAGATCGTTATTTTCATCTCTGAATATATAATGAGTAGTCATATTAATCTCTCGATATATCGAAACTCCAAAATAGTCTATAACATTAAAATGTTGTGTTAATACTCTTGCATCAGTCTTTCAATATACTTAATAATTGTGTTAATACTCTCGCATCAGTCCAAAATAGTTTTTTGACAGCACTGAGAGACCATTTTAACATCAAAAACTATTTTGACTAATGAATTTATATATGTTGATAGACTACTGTGACTATTCATTCCTCGTACAGAAATAAAAATGACTATTTTTCCTTCCTTTATTAGTGACTTATGTAATGACTAATTTCCCTTCCGGTACATATGACTCCATGTATTAGTGACTTAACTACAAATGGAATTACTACATCGAATGCATTGCAACCTAACATCAATTATTCCAACTCATGAATCCAAATAACTCCATGTTGCCTAGCAGGCGACCGGTAACTGAATAGACCACAAACACTTTCAGTTAAGACAATATCACTCTGTTGCTTGCTATGATTTGATATATTTGGCAAGATTGTTCATCACTTTTCTTTTGGCACATGTTTTCATTTTATTTTTAACTTATACTTTGTAAATAATCATTTTAGTTTAAATGTGTAACGATTAGTCACAATAGTCTTTTAATGCATCAAAATTTAAAAGCAATCCTAAATTATGTATTCTGTTAGTTAAAATAGTTATGACGTTGAAATAATCTTATAATTAATCTTATACTACGTAGATGTTTTTTTTAGACAAACATTTTTTTATAAATATTCTTATAATTATTTAAAGGAAAATGCTAACCAATGCCATCGAGACACTAATTAATAAAACCAATATAATTTTTTTATTGGAAAGTATGGAAAAGTTATATATTCATCTTTTAAAAGATAAATCTTTTTCTTTTAAAAGTTAATAATTTACTATTTCAAATAATTTTTTTTAGGGTTAATAGGTCTTTACCCCTTGTAATATAGGTCATTTTCAGTTTTTTCTCCTGTAAAATTATTTGGCTTAAATGCACTTTTGACCCCCTATGTTTGTCGTCGTAGCGATTTTGGCCCCCTAACAAAAAAAAATGCAATTTTGACCCCCTAATTTTCGCAACTATGCTGAGAAGCCGCCACGTGTCCCAAATAAGGGGCCAAAAGAGCATATTTCCCTAAACATGACAAAATTAGGGGGTTAAAATTGCATTTTTTTTTTGTTAGGGGGCCAAAATCGCTACGCTGGTAAACATAGGGGGCCAAAAGTGCATTTAAGCCAAATTATTTTTTTGATTTACCCCTGTAAAATATTTTTGTTTTGATTTACCCCCTTAATAGGCCAAACAAAAACGAAAATTTCTTAAAAAATAAAATAAAATAGGTTTTTGTTTGGCCTATTAGGAGAGTAAATCAAAACAAAATTATTTTACAGTAAATCAAAAAAATAATTTTACTAAGAGAAAAACCGAAAACGACCCGTGTAAAGACCTATTAGATAATTACTTTGAATGAGTAGCCACACCGGTTCTGTACCGTCTATAAAGTAGTGGGTAAGACTAACTCTCACAAGTCCACATACAGTGATCAAGCAAAAAGATTGATTCATCAATGGCGAACGCAAGAGAGTCACCAGCAACCGTACTTCGCAGAATCATATCAACCCCAGGCTGCCATCAAGGTCCCGCCTGTTTCGACGCACTCAGCGCCAAACTCATCGAATCCGCCGGTTTCTCTTACTGCATTACAAGTGGATTCTCAATCTCAGCCACTCGCTTAGGTCTTCCTGATGCTGGTTTCATCTCTTACGGTGAAATCATCGATCAAGGTCGTCTTGTTACTCAAGCTGTGAAAATTCCTGTTATTGGTGATGCTGATAATGGCTATGGTAATGCCATGAATGTTAAGAGGACTGTTAAGGGTTTTATTGATGCTGGTTTTGCTGGAATCCTTCTTGAGGATCAGGTAATTGAGTGATTGATTAATGATGTTAGTTAAACTCTGTCTAAGAATATTGATATCTACACACCCTTTTTCACTAAACTAGTAGACAATTCAATTTAGGATCAAATACATGTTAACCATAGTTTCACAAATTTTAAAGCTGTCTAAATTAACTATATATTTCATTGAGTTAACCACAATTTTGCATCTGATTAACCAGATGTGACCGATGTAAACAAATATTAGGTGTCTATGAAACATTTGTAATTAAGAATGTAGTAGTTAGTTGGTAGCTATGAAGCACGGACACTCCTCGGATTAGGCGTGTCTCAGTGTTGGACACGTTTCGTGTCTGACACCGACACTTGTAATTACACTGAATTATGTGATTTTTTCAAATTATTAGTTGTGTCGACGTGTCAGTGTCTGAGAGAGGGGTTTTATTTCTTGAGGGAACAGGTAAACTGTAGCATTGGTCAAAATAGTGTTTTAATTTTGCGAATTGGCAAATACATCCCCAAAATTGTAAAATGGCAGTTGTTCAATATAGTATTAACTTCTGCCAGCGTATATGGCATGACACAACTAGATGATCCTACGTCAATGTCAGCTCAATAGGGACTAATTTGTCTTCTGCCAGCGTATATTTCCTTTATCAATAGTTACAATTGTGCATGGACTAGTTACCAGCAACTTAGTCATAAGAAACCTAAATTTCATAGACAAATTAGTCTTTAATATGGTGACATTGATATGAGATCAACGTTGAGAGGCCACAAATTCAACTAACATCTGACATCTTAGTTCCTAATATATTTTACAGAGGGACTGTTTTGACCTGTACTTTACAACCTTTTTCAATTCGTAAAACTCAAAAACTATTTTGGTCTAATGTTAACAATTTTGAGAATCAATTTGTCTATTCACTCTTTCTTTCTCTAAATTAAACTTTTTATGTTCCTTTGCACCATATAACGGTTGAAGAGGATTTTGATTAAGAATGTCGCTCCTCCAAGTACTCACTTTGGAGAAGCCAAATTCGTTGATCACTGTTGTGTAATGTATTGTTAATATATATTTATACATATGTATATGTTGGGATGTAGATGTCACCGAAAGCGTGTGGGCACACACGCGGGAGGAAAGTGGTGTCGAGAGAGGAGGCAGTTATGAGGATTAAAGCGGCAGTTGATGCTAGAACTGAAAGTGGATCTGATATTGTGATTGTGGCTCGCAGTGATGCACGCCAAGGTGTGTCTCTTGAAGAGGCACTGGTGAGAACAAAGCTTTTTGCCGATGCTGGAGCTGATGTTTGTTTTATAGATGCACTTGGTTCTGTTGAAGAGATGAAAGCTTTTTGTCAAGTTGCTCCTCATGTTCCTAAACTGGTGCGTTTGTGTGTATTGTGTAATCATGTTGGTGTATAAATTAATAAATGAGTAAATACTAATGTTTGAAATTGTAGGACTGTATCAACTTAGTCTTTCATATTATCAATATTCTGAAATGATTGTTGAAATTGCAAATTACTAATCAGGTTAGTTCCTCTGTTGGTATTTGCAAAAACTATAATGACATTAAGTTGGTAATGTCGATGATGAATTTGAAACTAAGTGAATAATGCCAGAGATGCAGATGATAATAGATTCCAACATGGAGACGAACTTGATCATCAATTTGCAATTCCAGGGATCGTTTTAGAATATTGAAAAATCTAGAAAACTATGTTGAAAAGGTCCTTCAATTTCAAGACTAACTTGAGTATTTACTGTTAAAGAAATATACATCTTGTTTGACTTGTTGCGTTGTACTCTTCGTGTTTATGAATGTTTGCAGGCAAATATGCTTGAAGGAGGAGGGAAAACACCGATTCTTAATCCTCAGGAACTTGATCAAGTTGGTTATAAACTTGCCGTTTATCCACTTTCTTTGATGGGTGTTTCCATACGAGCAATGCAGGTAACAATTCACATGTCTTTCTATACTTTCTCTTTAATGTTCCCTTTGATAAATGATAATAGTATAGGACATGCTAAGAGAGATAGTAATACACAACTGTCTGTGCGAATAGCTGTTTTACATGAATTACATCTTTACCTTTCTTGCAAAACACCATTTTAAGCCCAACACCAGGGTTGTGTTGAACTCTTGTGAATTTCTGTTTTACACAAGTTACAGCACCTACACTTCGGATTCAAGATCTTTTTGGTGTAATTGAGTGAAGATTAGTGGTTATTTCTGAAGTATTATTTTCTGCTTGCCAAAAACTAGCATTGTTGATTCTTAAATCCCATCTCAACCTATTTTTGAATATTTTTAGTTAAAGTATCACTTGGATTTTATAATTAACATATTGCTGCATTGACTGAATTTGCAGGGTGCACTCAGTGCCATTAAGGGAGGTGGTGTTCCTCCTCCTGAAAGCATACCCTCTTTTGAAGAAATTAAGGATATTGTTGGTTTCAATGACTATTATAAGGAGGAGGAGCGTTATGCTACAAAAACCGATCACCAGCTTTAAGCCTTTCCCAAAGAGTGAACAAAACCCTTTGACATTGTACTAATGTAGTCTTGTCTTCTCAGAGTTGTATTGTTTGTAATCTAGACATGATTTTATCTCCTGAACTTTGTGTATCTGGTTCAGCATATTAACGCTAATATCTGATCCGTATCTTATCAAAATAAATAAAATCCATGTAATAAATCCTGCATTGTTTTTTTGACATAATGAGACAAATGTTTTGAATTTTTCTGTTTCATCTCTTGGAAGAATCAAAGGCTGATCGATTGCTGCAAACTATCTTAAGTTTGTGGTACGTTCTAATACTTTATTCGGTACGCTAATATTAAAAAGAAATAATTCCAACAACTAGCAATAATAAGATAAGAGAGGTCTATTTTTCAAATAAAAACTTAAGATGAAAACTAACAATAATCACCTCACCTCTTGATTACATTTACATCAATGTCTTCTTTGAAAAAAATGAAGTGAACTTTGTAACAAAAAATCAATATATCCTAACTAAATCCTGCAATAATTAGGAAAGGGAAATAACTTGAGCTTCTTGGTCATTTGAATCTGATATCCGAGAAATTTTCTTGTGTTGTCTCTTGGAAAGCCAAGAGAAACACCCACTTGATTTTTTGTCCATAGAACCTGTTTTGATTGTATCAATCTTCTTCACATCTTCTTTCTCAATTTTCTTCATTTTTTCCCTGTTCATCTTCTGCATCACGTACACTTCTGCGAATTTATACCCTACCGTAGCCATGTCTAGTTACTTAGTTTGAAATCTATCAATGATAATCAAAAGTGATTTGATATATTCTTGGAGAACAGGAAAAGGAATTTGTCTCAAACCGTCAAGTTTGACTCATTAACTGTTTTTCTTGTGTTTCAAGTTTGGGTAGTCTATGTATGGGTTTAAGAAGTCCACAAAACTCGACACATTTATACTGGCTTTCAAATTTTCTATATCTTTTTAGATGTTAATCTTGAGTATTTAATTCGCTAAAAAAGTTAAGTATTACCGGTAAGTTTAAAAAAATTATATTATTATGTAATAAAGGAGGTAATCATATTGAAAGTGGGTGAGACAATAAATTTATATATCACTTTCAACCGTTGATCAAAATTAATTATTAACGTTTGATTATTTAAGAGTTTAATAAACATATATTTTTTATAATATAAATTAGTTTTATTTATGGATTGAAGATTTTTTATTTTATTTAGAGTGTATTGAAGAATTTCTTTTCTAAAATTGTATAAATAGCACATAGTTTGAGTGCTTTGCTTGTTGTCATTGTGTTTGGAGTAACATGTCTTCATGGTCGAGGTTTGGGTTGTTCTACTAGTTTGAGGGAAGAGTTTTATGGTTGGAGGTCATGGTTTAAATTTAAACGAAAAAGTAAATATTAATTTGACAACTAATTACTATCATTTTTAATTTTAAAAAAAATAATTTATGGTTAAAATTGTGGTTAATTCAACTACACATCAACCACAAATTCACATTTTTTAAAGTGATTTAAATTAAACAAATATTTAACTAAATTAACCATACCTTTGCATTTGATTAACCAAGTGTAACATATGTAGATAAAATTGGGTGTATGAATCATTTTGAAACAAAGAGGACAAAATAGAAAGAAAAACAAAAAAGAGATATTGAATAGATGTATAAAATTTAGGGTTAAATATGTTTTTGGTCAAAATAAATATATCAACCTTTTGTTTTAGTACCTCTAAAATTTTCCTTCCAGTTTTAGTTCATATAAAATTTTCAATCACTACTTTTGGTCTGTATTTTTAAGTTATTTTTTGTACTTTTTAATGAAATTGTTTCAGAAAAAATTAGAATTTTTAACAAAACACAAAGTAAATATGAATTTTTAACCGTAAAAAATATAAAAATTTATATTAAAATCATGTTTTTTGTTAAAAAAATTCTATTCTTTTAAGAGATTCTTATAATATTATGAATTTTTCTGCAAAACATTATCCAAACAAATGAATTCTACATATCAATTTACATTTAAGGAGGGACCAAAAGTGGAGATGGAAATTTTTTGAGGGACTAAAAGTTGAAGAAATTTTTTAAAGGGACTAAAACGAAAAGTTGACATATTTATAAGGACCAAAAACATATTTAACCCTAAAATTTAGAAGGGTCTTGTTAACGAGTATCTTTAGAGTATTTTGTTAAGAATTTAAAAATGAAAACATTTGATAATTTTCATGTAGAAAAGTTGTTTAATGTTTCAATGCGTTGAATACACAAATCCCAATAACAAATTTCTACTTTAAACTTTTTTATCACTTGTTAGCATTTTTAAAAAGAAAAATGATATTTGTACAACCATTTTTCACAACTCTTTAAACAATCATCTCTCTCATATTCACATGTGTTTTTTATTCTCTCCCTTCTTCTTTCTCTTTCTATTGTTTTTGTCCAATCACAAGAGGAGAAAATTGGTTGTCATCAAAGTTGTCTAATTTTATTTTTTTTGGTTAATGTAAAGTTGTCTAATTTTAGTTGTACAAATATCACTCATCTTTTAAAAATGTCTATTAGTGGTGTTGTTTTGAATCAAGTTAGTTAATTTCATTTTGTTGTTTTCACTTTTTCATTTTTCTAGGGTTGTCTACCGGAAATGTTAGGATCTAAGAGAGAAGTTTTATTTCTTGTGTGAATAGTTAAATTGAAGCATTGTTCAAAATAGTTTTTTTTAATTTTGTGAGTTTACAGATGCAATGCATTTGAGTAAAATGTCATTCAAAATAATCTCTCAATTAACTTATGCTTACTTATGTCGGTTAATTGGGAACTAATTTGGCCCCTCTAAAGGGATTAAAATTGATTATTGATTTTGATATATCTGGTTGTTTTTTAGTATAATTAATTTTGCATTCATAATTGATTCTATAAAGTTAGAATTCGTAACTTTTGATTATAAAATTTATTTTTACACACAAACAAAAATCATTTTACATTCAACACAATTTCAGTCAAAATCAATTCACTCAATATCAAAATTTGCCACCACATAACCAAACATACACTAAAAATGGAATCAAAAGTGGATGGGATCATAAAAGGTAAATTGATGATGTATTGTTTTAATCGTTGGAGTTGAGATTTCACTTTGTGGTTTTTGTATGATGTGTATGAATGTTATTGTAGAATACAAAGCAATTTATTTGCCGAGGTAAAAGCAATGGAAGACGAGATAAAAACTGAAGTGAGTGGTAATATGCAGGAAATTGATGGTGATGAGTTGGTAAAAGCTCTTAAAATTAGAAGAAAGGGTTTATAAGATACTAAACAGAAAATGGATTTGGTATGATGAGTTGGTTGTTTTTGTCAATTATCTTCACTGCATTTGGAGTCTTAATAGATTAAAATTGTTCATTATATATGTTAGTCTTTAATGGAAAAGCTAGATAGATGTTAATTATCAAGCATAGATGATTAGATTCTCAATTCTGAATTTGTATGATCATACAAAACTACTGTTGATGCCTCCTCCACTTGAAGTTATCATTAACTTACTTTGAAGCTATATATGACAGATTATTGAGGTTTTGATTTTCTTATTTTCACCTCAGCAGCAAGAGATCAAAGGTTGAGATCAAATGTGAAATTTGTCCCACATCAGAAAGTTTTAAACAATAGAGAGGAAGGTTATATATAAAATGATAGCTCCATTTCATTATACCTCAAAATTCAAGCAAGTGATCCACTATCAAATCAAGTGTTTAGTCTATTTTTTAACTCTTGGTCACTATTGCAACTTCCATTTATTTCTAGGCATTGAATTTTTATAATTAATGTGTGTATTTCTTCTCCTTATTCTTCACAATCTTCTCTTCCGGTTTTTTCTACATGTTTTTTCTCTAACATTGCCAAGTATTATTATTTAATTTTGTTAATGAATTTTTTTCTATATAAAAAACTGCAATTTTGTCTATTAAATTTTAAGGGTTTGTAAGTTAGTGACTCTTATTACCATAACTAGATGGAATTGAGCAATAAAATGCGATTCAACTCGTGTTTGCAAACTTAATAAAACAATTAAAACAGAGCAAAAGCATGCGAACTTAATGACTCATTGGTCGATGACACATTTTGTCCATGGTAGATGAATCAACATGAAATATTCATATACTATATATATGAGTGATAATGCAAGTTGACCTCCTTGGACTCCTCTTTCGTTCACCAAACATTTGAATTATGTCCAACTATTGACATAATTTAATTTAAAAGAAATTGTTGGGGAGTAAAGTATTTTTTATTTATATAGGTAAACTTGATAAGTGCAATAGCACTTACCTAATATTATTGAAAGAAATAATAGTTTGGTAATCCAAAACTATCTCTAGGAAATCAATCCTAAAAAGAACCGTAAGGCCACCTAGTTAGAACATGACAGAATGGCAATGATCAACTGAGTTTAAAACACTAAGTATCCATTCTCTAAAAGGATTGAAAATGTAGGAAAGATATAACAAAATGCTTGATCAAGCCATAATCTGCCACAAAAAAGGTCATATGCTGCAAAAGTCATATATACTCATTTAGAGTGTTTGTGAGTACCCCTTGACCTGCTTCTGTAGTTACCACTTGTAGATTTTTATGAGATTATTCTTCTTTTGTCTATTGTGTTCCTTAACAGACTCTCAGATATTTTGAACATTAGAGTTGAGCTATAAATTGAAGTTAAAAGGTTGAATAGAAGGCTGCATAACTTCTTCATTTATTTCTGCCATATCCTTGGTAGAAAGTTTGTGTTCACGTTGTGATGAGGTAGGAATTGAAACCATATCATGTGCAGCCCGTATCAGCATATCAGTTTTAGAATAAAGTTCCCTATTATTGAAATCATGTGAAAAATTATGCTCTCGGCTATCATGAACAAGTTCTTGATCAACTCTTGCAGTAGAAGCAACAGAGTTTGATAGAGGCACCTGAGGAATATATATGTGAATTCATATGTTGCATAGAAGCTTCTTCTAAATCCTTCTGGCCATCTACAATAAAAACTTTAAATTTAAGGCTCAGGTGTCTTCAAAGCATCATCAGGAGGTGGAGGTGAATTCAACTTTATATGTTTATCCTCTCTAGATATTTCCATCTTATGTTCAGAATTAACAACCTCTGGAGATTTTTACCCCAATGGCTTATTGCACAAGCTTTCAAGATCAATTTTTACCTCTGGTTTTTTCTACCAAGTTTTTCTTTTTTAATATCGTAAGGCTTCTTTCCCTTGATATCCTTTGTATTTTCAATCAGATGAACATGTCATCGTAGATTTTGATACATCTATAAATCGAATGTCCAATTATTTTGCAGTTTGGACAATACGAAGCATCTTCTCATAGACAACTTCAACATAGAAGGAAAAAAATGCAGTGTTCCACCAAGATATCTTCATAGATTTTTCCGATAAATCAATGTCAACAAGAATGCATGAATAATGTTAAAAAATTCTGTTCATCATAGCCTCATCAATTGCCAGTGGTGTGCCTACACCCAAAGCAAATTCAAACAAGATTCGTTTACGCCAGTATTCTTGTGGTAAGTCTGTCAAGCGGATCCAAACTTGTGCACGTATCTATTTCTGTGTATATGGACAGAAATCAGCTGACCATTTGATAAGCCTCAAGACCCCATGTTTGAGGTAGAAGGTTCCAATTGCCCAAATCTGACTCATGTCTTCTATGGAGGAAAACTGAAACTCGTAAATCCCTTTTCCCAATGAAACTAGTTTCCAAGCACTAATTTCTCTCCAAAGAGAAGAAAGTTTCTTGGCATCTTCCAAACCTTTTACGTACTCTTCGAGGTTGATTTTGATGGAAGTTGTCTAGTATGATGTCACAAGTGTTAGAAACTGCCTTTGCAAAGTTTTTTTTTGCTGTGATTTCTGTTCCGGTCCCACCAGAGATGGTGGTGTCAGGAACTTCAAGAGCAGATAATCTAAACAAGACAGTGATGATGATGAACATAATTGATGATGAAGCAAGGTCAGGGATGAAGATTGGTATGAACCTTGATTCAACATTGGAGCTTTTTTGAGTTAAATTATAGTCATCTATTCACAATTCAGCATGCTAAAAACAATAATTCCAACATCTAACAATAATAAGATAAGAGAAGTCTATTTTTCCAAAAAAATAAAGATGAAAATAGGGTCTCGTTGAAAGTTGAGTATGTATTAACATTATCCATGTAGTTTAAGCTCTTGTACTATTGTGAAAATAGTCCCACATTGGAAGCTTTTAAACAATAGAGAGGAAATTTATTTACATATAAAAAGTAGTGTTTATTACTTCTTCAAGTTCATAATGTCATAGAATCAAGCAAATGGTTATAAATCAACCTTTGGTCATAGTTTCATTTTTCTAACGATTCTTATATTTTGAGAGAAGCAAGAAAATTTAACTTGGTGAAAAGTTGCTTAACACCATAATTAGTTAAATATTTGTCATCTTATTGAATAAGTTGTAGTTTTGGCCCCCTGTTTTGGGGAACATGGTGTTTTCTCGAATGTTTTGCGACGTTTTGTAAAATCAAAGAGCAAAATTGTTTTTTTTTGTCCAATTTTTCTGCCAACAACTATTCAAGCAATTGTTAGCATGAACATGTATGATCAATAAATATAATATATATATATAGGCAAGACATGTGTTTTCAAATATATGGTTTTTCATATATGTAGTCTTTGGCATGGTGAAATTGTTGTGATATCAATGTTGAGAGGCTAGATATTCAATTAATGTGTCACATCACAATCCTTAACGGTTAAAGTTTACAGGAGTTATTTTAACTGACATTTCACAATTTCAAAAGCTTTTACAAATTGAAGCACTGAAGAGGTGATATTGTGAAAAAAGTCCCACATCGGGAGGTTCTGAGCAATAGAGGGAAGTTTGTATATAAATAGATGCGTTTATCGCTTCCAACACAAATGATTCAAGCAAGCAAGTGTTCCACAAGTATGATGGAATATGGCTATAAATCAATGTTTTATTTACATACTTTTGTAGATTGTAGTTTAGTTAAAGTTTAACACCTCATACTAGGATTACAAAATTATGTAAATGAAAAGTTGATTAAAACTTAAATTACTTTAAAGTTTAACACCTCACTTTGTCCCTGTTTAAAGTAGTGATACAAATTTTTAAACTGAAAGATTTAAATATCCAAATCCATGATTTATCCATCTAATAAATCTTGCATAGTCTTTTGATAGAATTAGACAAATGCTTGAATTTCTGTGTTTCATATCAAAGACATTGCTGCAAACTACTCTCTCCGGTCTTAAATATAAGAAACGATTCTTTTTTTAAGTTCATTGAGTAATTAATGTATCTAGTTTACGCTAATTTTCTCTATAGAATTAGAAATAAATTGATTGGAAAGATAATCTATAGAGAGAAATGTTTGGACATAAGTTTGCTATTCTTATTCTTAGTAAATTCTTTAGAAACTCATTTGAATTAATGGAAAGAGAAGTGCTAACCATACATGAAACGACCTGCTTCAGGGAATAACATTGCCAAGTATTGTTTATGAATTTTTTTTCTACATAAAAAACTGCAATTTTGTCTATTAAATTGTAAGGGTTTTTAAGTTAGTGACTCTTATTACCACAGCTAGATGGAATTGAGCCATAAAATGAGATTAAACTCATGTTTGCAAACTTAATAAAAATAATTAAAACACAGCAAAAGCATGCGCAAACTCAATGACGACTCATTGATCGATGACACATTTTGTTCGACATCAAAGAGTACGAAAATTCACGAGTATATAACACTTTTATTAATTAAAAGCAAGTCTTTACAAAATATGTCTTAACAAAGAAGATCATTTAATCATACATTCAATTAATTACAAAATAACTATGATCCCCATTGTCACTTGGTCAGGACCTATGTAACTGTACTTAAGGACTCTTGGTCCTTGATCTTCATTGCCACATCGTGAGTACCGTTAACAAGAATTCCTTCACCAAGAACACCTAAAATGTTGGTTCGTACCGTGAGAAGTTGAACTGAGGTGACTAATCTTATTGATTACTGTCTGAATTTATGTATGTTAAGTTAAATATTCATATATTACACGTATGATATATGTAACCTCTTTATTATCCTGTTTATTCACCAAACCTTGGAATTATGTCCAATTTTTTACATAATTTAATTTAAACAAAATTGTTGTGTACAGAATTTTTATTTATATCTCTAAGAACTGAATCCTAAAATGAACCATGAGGCCCCCTATTTAGAACATGAGAGAATGGCCATGTATCCCTTCTCTAAAATGATTGAAAATGTAGGAAGGAGCATAAAAATACTCAAGCCAAATCTACCACAAAAGTTATATGCGGCCTAAGCACTCCTGCAAGGGTTTAGAGTGTTTGTGAGCACCCTTTGATCTGCTGCAGTAGTTACCACTTGTAGAGAGAAAAGAAGAGATAACACAAAAGAATTTGTTGACCCAATTTGGTTCAAATTGACCTAGTCTGGGGAGAGAGCAGCCCTCCATTTCACTATAATGACGAGTAACCTTACAAAAGAGATATCAATGGGTTACAAGAATAAGTCTTCCGCCTAATTCTACCCAAAGTCTCAATCTCTTCCCGTAACCAAGAGACTCAATCCTAATAGTGTTTCCCAAGGTGAATCGACCCTCAAACTCTAGTGTTTGTTGCCAAAGAGACAAAATCTATACAAACCCTAGTCTTGTTATTGCATTTCTAAACCCTTGTTTCAGTTTCAGCTCCCTCTATCTCAAGGTTTACACTGATACAATGTTTATATTTATATTAAAAGCATCCCTCATAATTTGGAACCAAATCAGGCTCATAAAAATACGTTTTATTTTTATTCTTTTGCGTGAAATTGTGCTCCGATTTTGCAAGATCGTGCTCCGATTTTTTACGAATGGAAAGTGCCAATTCGGCTCCAAAAATCGTACTCCGATTTTTCAAATCGTGCTCCGATTTTGACAGCTTCAACAAACTTCAGTTTCTCCAATTTTGATTCACTTTCACAACATACACATTAGAGTTGAGCTCTTGATTGTTAACATCTAAATTGAAGTTAAGAGGTTGAATACTAGGAATTTTGTGTTCACTATGTGATGAGGTAGGAATTGCAACCATATCATGTGCAGCCTATATCAGCATCAGTTTTCGAATGCAGTTCCTTATTATTGACATCATGTGAAAACTTATGCTCTCGGCTATCATGAACAAAGTCTTGATCAAATCTTGTAGTAGAAGCAATAGAGTCTGATAGAGGCACATATGAGGAATAGGTGAATTCATATATTGCATAGAAGACTTCTTTCCCTTGACATCCTCCAACTGTTCTATGGATTTTTCCACCTGTTGGTTTGGGTTCTTCTTGACATCTCTTGTATTGTCAATCACAGTAATACTTAAGTCATCGTAGATTTTGATACATTGATGTATCGAATGTCGAATTATTTTGCAGTTTGGACAGTATGAAGGTATCTTCTCATAGTCATATTATATGAAGGTATTTTTATCATGCCTAGTTAAAAATGGGAAAATGTTAAAGAGTGTTCTTGGGGCATTAGATAAGAGGATAAAAATAGAAATATTATATTTGAAAATGGTGAAAAGGGATGAATTAAAATTTTTAAAAGTCAAAATATTGTAAATTCAATGCAAACATGTTACTTTTGGTTTCCTTAACCATTGTCTTGAGGGCACTAGTTAGTAAGAACTTTAAAAATAATAATTCTAACGGCTTACGATGATAAGATAAGAGAAGTCCATTTCCTAAACCGGTAAGCTGTGTGTTGTGTAATCATGTTGGCTTATAAATAAATACATGATTAAATACTAATGTGTAATCATGAAGTAATTATTTTTAAAGTTTATAAGATTTTTTGAATTTGACAATTTAATTACTCCATCCGTTTCAAAATGAGTGTCATTCTAGCTAAAAAAAATTGTTTCAAAATGAATGTCACTTTACATTTTCAATACAACTTTAATTTTTTTCTTCCAACTTTACCCTTTCTAACTTTTCTCTCACACGATTTTCAATGCAACTTTAAATTTTTCTTTTCTTATAAAGTAAGAACAGTTTTGTAAAAATATTATGTCTAATGATTATTTCATTTCATTCCTTAATATGTGTGCAATTGGCTAAACCGACACTATTTTAAAACGGAGGGAGTATTAGATTAAAATTAGAAACAAAATCCCAAGGAAAAAAATCCCTCATTAGAAGAAAGGGTTTTTATGATACTAACAGAAAATAATCTTAAAAAATGTCAAATGTTACAAATTTCAATGCTGATTACACATATTTTTGTAAAAACTTACTATTAAAAAGATGCTTAAAGAGTCTCGGAGTCACTCGTTAACAAACAAATTTTTTTCTACTAAAACCTCTAGCGGCCTCTAACCTTATTTTTTTTTCTAACATAAATATATATCAATTTTCACATGATGACATAAAGTAAACAATTCACATAAAATATAATTGGCGTTCAATATAAAGATGATTCAGGGATAATATTAGATGTGAGAGACCAAATAAAATATTAGGACTATTTCGAAAATTTAAAAATACTTTGTTAATATATTAACTGCACAACAAAGACTTATTTAGAATTTCGATTAGTAAAAAATTACCAAAAACCCACACAAGTCACAAATCCTCTTCCCTCTCTCGACTCTCCTTTTCTATCTCCGCCGGTTCTCCCTTCCTTTTCCAGTCTCCGGCAGCTCCATCCTCTTTACTCTCTGTTAGGTAAATCCATAAATGTTTATTCATTTCTATTGTTCAATGTTGTTGATTTCTTCTTCTTGTTGTTATTGAATGTTGAAATTGCTTTTAAGATACTGATAAAATTATTGAATTATTAAAGAATTGTTGAATTTGTGTATTCCAGGATGGTTGACACTAGATATAATTATGTGCATGATCAGAAATATTCATCTGAAGATGTTGATATACATCATATAGTTTTGAAGAACAATGGTGGGAAATATTTTTTTGTGTATGCTTCAGCACTTCTTGTATTAGCATGTGGCATCTATCTGTATCTTCTTGAGGTATGTATGTCTTCCAACAAATTCTATGTTTGGTTCTGTAGGTGTAAAAATTCATTTTTAGTGAATTCATTATGTAAAATTGATTCTGGCTAAAACTAAGTTGAAGATAAAGTGGTTTATGTTTGGATATTTTCATGTAAAATTGAGTGTAAGAATCAATTCTAGCTAGAATCAGAAGCTACAATTTCTAGCTTAAAGTGGAATTCATTTTCTATCCAAAATCAATTCTACTTTTAGAGGAACCAAGCATGTGAAAATCCAATTCTACACCTCTAGAATCAATTTTTGCCTTCTCCAAAAGTTGAACTAAACATACACAAAATTTCTTTGTCTGGTGAAGACTCGAGTTGGTCCTTGACAATTTTATGGAATTTGGTCTCTGACAATAAATAATACCAAATTAGTCTATGACATTTTTTAAATTGGGGACAAATTAGTCTCTATGTTATAATGAGTCTGGGACTAATCTGTCTCCTGTGTAAAAACGTTAAAGACTAAATTGGGTATTATTTTTTGTCGGTGACTAAATTGGGCTGCGACCTGCGAGAAAATTGTCAGGGACCAAATTAGGTCTTCACTCTTTCTGTTTCAGTGACTTGAGGATTTTGATTTTTTTTTTTTACTTTTTTCTCGCTTCTTTCTTTTTTGCCTGTTTATTATCTACATTCTGTTGACAGGAGAAATCGATTAGCCTTGTGTATTACTGCTTGCTTTTTGACATATTTCTTGTCAAGTTGTTACTTCGCTCGCCAGTTAATAAAGGTGAGGAAAACAAATGTATAATGTATGTTTTATTTTTGAAACTTATTTGAGTCATTTTGACAATGTTATCATTTTCATGCAGAGTCTGTTGTGATTATGCCAGCTTTTGGAGTACAGCTTGAGACTCACCATATGAGGTGATTTTTTTGTTAATTGGTTATTTAGTCAATAGTCAACACTATATTAGGATACGTGAAAAGCTTAGTCTAGGATTATGTATCATGTTTTGTAAAGGATTGTGCTCTTGGTAATTATTGTGTTTCAAAGAGAAGGTTGGGACATTTGAATGCTGATGCTAGTTTAGGGTTCTTTAGTCTGTTTGTGGGATGCGGATTCCTCGCAGTCAGAAAAATGCCATATTCACACAGTCAAGATATCGTCCACCATTTGATTCATCCAATGGTCCACATTATTTATTTTTCTCTTCAGTCTTAAACCCCAAATGAGTCGCTTTTTTGTTCATGTAAACACGTTTCCATCTCTCCGGACTTGGAGGTCATGTCGAGGCCACCTCTAGGATCATATGATGTTCAGTGAAATCATAGTACCATCTTCTATGACAAAGAATATAGGAGGAACCTATGCTCCAGCATTAGGGACAAGTTTTGCCATTGTCCTTCTAGCATTCGTGACGGCAGCAAAGTACTTGCATGGACTCAAGTTGCTGCTAAGTACATTTGGAATGATTCTGGATTTTGTGCTTTGGGGTTTTAATAGAAAGTAACTTATGCTTGGATAGTAAATTGTGCTGCAGAAGAAATTGTGTTTTTGAGTTTCTGTGGGATTTTAGATTCAAGATCAAGGTTTCAGTGGAATAAATTGTGCTCTCTGATTTGGGGTTTCAGTGGATAAATTTGCCACCTGAAGCATTAGAATTAGAATCCCATTTTCACAGGGGAAAGGAACTGCTATACCAACACTTTTAGCTCAAATTGTATCAGATTTGTGTCAGAAAATTGTATCAGATTTGTTTATGTTAACTTGTATCAATTTGTTCATTCCCAGTAATTGTACCAGATTTGTTGTTCAATCATGTCACTTCAGTAAATTTGACGGTGTTTTTTTGGCTCAACACTGAAAACTAAAAAGGAGCTGATATGGTCCTTTGGATGAATCAAATGGTGGAAGAATATTTGACTGTGAATATGGGATTACCCTGACTGAAGGGAATTTACTTCTGTATGTCTGTCATGAAAATATCTTCTAGGTTTTTCAGCTCATTTAACTAGTTATCTTGCTTGGCTTTCATAGTGACCACTCTAATTCCAGCAAGGCTTTCCCGTATTCATTTCTATCATGTACTTATTTTGTTTTTTCCCATATTCATTTCTATCATGTACTTATTTTGTTTTTGATCCTTTCTTACAGTGGAAAAGTCACCAGACGCTTTGTTCCCATTGATAGGATTCTGAAACCTGTTTTACTAGAATGTGTGACTCCAGTGACTTGCTACTGGACTCTATCCTTGATTGTTCGTGAGGAATCAGAAATGGTGTTAGTTTACAAGGTAAAAATTATATTTTGTTCGCGCTATATTTAACTCTAAGCATCTTTTTACTTGGCACGGGAATACTATTGCTCGTTTCTGGAAGGCTAAAGGTATAAAGAGTCAATGGTCACCTAATAAGGCATGTAACTGGGATACCATTCAAACAGCTGTTTTATGTTTTTTACCTATTAATGATAAATCTCAAAATTTGTTTGCTAGAACTTGCGACCACCAGTTAAAATGCTGGTCCATGTCTGGAAGGCTTTGTGTGCTGCTACTGATAATAAAGACGAGACTTGTATACATGCCAAGTAGGTGATGGATAGGTATGAGTTCCTTATACTCTTGGATTCACAAGAAAAAACGACTGCTATGACTATATTGGTCCTGGACTCACTGAAATGATAGTTTGGAACGTAATGGCCGATTTACTATAGAACTGCTAGAGCAAGTGCTTTCTCATCGCTCAAGAAATTAGTGCATAGGCTCTCAGTTTCAAGTTTCAAACATTCGGTTTCTCCAACTCAGTCTCAACCTTCTCATCATGGGATCCAACCCATTAGGGTAAAACCCTGCACTGCTAGTCCAGGTATGATCATAGGTAATTACAGGCAAAGTTGAGCAGATATGAGTGTGGATGCCGGATATGGGTACTGTTGGAGTAGTATTCTCATAAGCTGGTTGTTGTATTCTATTTCTAAATTCAAATATCTTAATCTAAGATGTTGGTTGTAACAAACTCTAGATATTCTCTCAACTTTGTATTGTATGTATATATGATATGAGAGAAATGCTAGCAACACACCTTCTAACACACACTTTTCAACACACTCTCTTTGATTGGTTAAAATTCACATGGGACCCACAAAAAGTATATAGGACCCACATGATTTGGTGGGACCCATGTGAATTTTAACCAATCAAAGAAAATGTGTTGAAAAGTGTGTGTTAGAAGGTGTGTTGATAGCATTCCTCATGATATGATATTGTACTCTGAACTTTCATTAATGAATTGAATCATAAATTCAAATTTATTTCTGTATTAGATACTTAAGTACCTGCCCTGAACCCGCATATATATATACCTGTATTTATCTAAGGGGATGCGGGCACATGTTAATGAACCACATATAGTAATTCTATCTCAAAATTGTATATCAAATTCTTAAAAGTATTAAAATTTGTTTTTTTCAACGTTAAACTACTAATTTTAAGTTCTTTAACATGTGTCCTTAGGGACACGTGTCTAGGTGAAATATTTAAGAGTTTGTGTTATTAATTGTGAGTTTATTATTATTTGATTCCTTAAACCCTATGCATTGTCATTCTTATATTTATAGATCAAAATAACTATTTAATGGATAAAAATTTGATAAGATGGATAACTTAATTCGGTATTGTTATTTTTTGAAATTAGATAGACAAAAAAATTTCTTCGCATTTGAAATTAGATGGACTTGATGTGTTCATTTTATGTATAGATTATCTTGAAAAGTTGTTAATTGAGTTAATGTGTCCATTTTGTGTATGGATGTAACTAAAATATCTTGTATATCTATATAGTTAATCTTGACTTATCATATTTGGAGACAAGTAGGGTTAGTTTGTTTTAGATTTTCTAGAAAATATAAATAATTTGGAGTTTATTCATTAGAGACTTTTAAAAAAAAGTATTAACTATAATTGAAAAAGTATTCCAGTGGAATACTTTGCATATTAAAAGTTTTTTGAAAAAATATAGACATCATAGGTTACGATTTTCTCTCCATCTCCCTTCTATTAAAATTGATTCTACAAAACTAAATCAACAAAATAACTATTTCGTTGAAATCATTTTTCAAATATAACTAGAACATGGACAATTTTGTTATTTATCAAGTGTTTAATCATCATTCATTAAGAACGTAAATTTATTTTACATATGTATTTAATGATTTGTTGTCGCATTAATCAATAAATATGATAAATCATGAGTTTTAATTTTTATTAATTGAAATGAAAATTCATTATTGAATACATACGTAAAATAATTAGACATTAAAATGACATTTTAGGTTCATCTATAAAAAACCGTTTTGTTGGTGATGTTGTAGTTGATATTAGACAAGTAATTTAATAACCAAACAATTAAATTTAGTAGTTAATAAAATCTATCAAAAACAAATTATTTAAAAGAATTTAAATTTAATTTTTAAATAAAATACTTTTTATTAAATTTTATTTATCGAAATTTCAAATTACGAGTAGATAATTCAAACAATAAAACAAACATGAAGTAATTTAATCAAACGGGGATTTAGGAGTACTGAGCTTAAGTAAAACTGTCTGAAGCTACCATCATGAGCTGCTCCGCCACAATTGGCCGTGCCGGCGCCACCTCCGGTGGCGGTTGTGTTCCTCATCTCCACCACTTTCGTACATCATTTTCTTCCCCTTTCCAATTCCAATCTCGTAGAAACTCTAAACCATTACGCGCCACAATCACAATTTCATGTTCATCAAACAAAGCAAAGCAACTTCGCGAAATTCTCGATTCACCAGGAGTTCATCAAGGTCCAGCATGTTTCGACGCACTCAGTGCAAATCTCGTTCAATCCGCTGGATTTCCGTTATGTTTCACAAGCGGTTTTTCTATCTCTGCTTCTCGTTTGGGATTGCCTGATACAGGCTATTTATCTTACGGCGAAATCGTCGAACAAGGTCGTCTTATTACTCAATCTGTGGATATTCCTGTTATTGGTGATGCTGATAATGGTTATGGTAATGCCATGAATGTTAAGAGAACTGTTAAGGGTTATGTTAATGCTGGTTTTGCTGGTATCATTCTTGAAGATCAGGTTAGTTAAGGATTTTAGTTGGATACATTGTCAGTGTAAAACTTTTTTACACATGCATCAAATCATATCACACTGTGTGTGTGGATATTTGTAGAGATTGTGTTTTAGGAACTTACATATTAATGTGGCATTATGATGTGATTTGATTGGATGCATGTGTGAAAAAG
>Ga0315913_1000340_pt1 | contig 39079 bp, 20 predicted proteins | sample MpolsnodulesMG_FD_207736 | JGI IMG/M metagenome (GOLD analysis project Ga0315913, IMG submission 207736) | Medicago polymorpha root nodule microbial communities from Los Angeles, California, United States - small nodules | ecosystem: Host-associated > Plants > Roots > Nodule | place: USA...
ATGCTGTATTTTGGCTCGTGTTTAATATGATATGAACATCATTTCCAGATACCAAGATATTTATATTCAATAATTCAATAAAGATAAGACACACACACTTCCTCTTTCACTCGTTCTTTTTTCTTCATCACAATTCAAAATAACATAACATTATTTCTGTTCTGTGGAATACTACTACTCTGTGACACATACATACTTTACAAGAAAAGCTTGTAGCAATGTCTGCTCTACCATTCTCAACAACCTGCAGGCATTCAAGCTCACCTTTACATTCCCATTCCAGATCAAACATTTGGCAGTTGTTTGTCATCACAAAGTCAAATTCCAGAAGAGCAATTAGAAAGCTCTATGTGAAGAATGTTGCCAGGGACAAAACAGCGGAATTGAAAGAACGACTCATCGGACAAGGTTGCTTGCTGGCATTTTCTCTTGTTTTGTGATTCTTTCTTCACTCCACTTCTTTATATTCTAATATTATTCAGGATATTCATGTTTATAATTTAAATAGTTATATTTTTTTCAGTGAGCCTTGCAAGAGTTTCAGTTTGATGGGAATTTTGCTGGGTTTAATTGGTTACTAGTGCATTTTTTGGAAGGTTCTCAAAAGTAAGGAGTGGGAACCATGGTTTTATGTTTGAGTTTATATTGAGTCAAACTGTCAATGCACATTATAGTTGGCTGATTCAGATAGTAGCTTTCTTATGGTGTAAAATATAGGCATCGTAACTTATATCACCATGGGAAGGATGTCTTTTAATATCTTTTCATGTAAATTTGGTTTGTTGGAATGTAATTGCAGAAATACAGTTTAGTGACTATGTCGTATATGTTATCTCTTGTTTATTAAATTTGAGCTAATATGGCCTATCTATTTATCCCTTTGAAGTTTGGTGGAGGAATTGTAATAACTAAATACAGGGAACATAAAATATATTTCTCCATATTTTTTGTTTCAATGGCATAAACATTATATTATAATGAATTTTGATGATGGTGATGATTCATGATATTAATTGGACTGTTCTAGACTAGCTGGTAGTTACTAGTTAGTATTGAGTTACTCTTCCCTATGGATTTGCCTTTATATCAATCAGGTTTCCTTGAATCATAATGGAACTAATGAAAAAACCTGATAATAGATTGACAATTATAATTAATTTATTTAGGTAGCAAAAGTAGAAACACATTTAAGCAAAATCATAGCCAATAGCAGTGTTCTCTTTAAGTTATAAGGATATTCTATATTTTTTTCCACATTAATGTTTCTATCGAACTCTAAAATCCAAGGTTTATGAGTATATCCTATAATATTGTTTTCTTTCCTCCTGCAAATATGGTCCTAAATATTAATTCTTTATTGCTTAACACTCGCAGGCACCACTTCAAATGAACTTGTTCCAGATTCTGCATCTACAGCTTCAAGCATAAAATATCATGCTGAGTTCACCACATCTTTTTCTCCTGAGAAGTTTGATCCCAGTAAGGCGTACTTTGCAACTGCAGAGAGTGTCCGTGATTCCCTTATCATAAATTGGAATGCAACATATGAATATTATGAGAGGGTTAATGTTAAGCAAGCTTATTACATGTCTATGGAGTATCTACAGGTTCATATTGGGTTTCCTTTATGAAACAAGGGTCATTTTCATTGCAAATGATTATTAATTTTCATTACTACATTTTTTTTCCCAATTGTGAAGGGTAGGGCGTTGTTAAATGCAATTGGGAATTTACAACTCTCAGGTCCTTATGCTGAGGCTCTGAGGAAGATGGGTTACAATTTAGAGGATGTGGCTAATCAGGTTTTTTCCTACTATTGTTCTCCGTTGTTGTTGCGGTTTCGGCTTCTGTTAGAAACTTCTACTCTTGTTACAATTTTTGTTTATCAAATAGTCCTCCTGGTAGCATGTAACAGTAAGTTGAACTGGACTAATCCTTTTCTGTCCATTTCACAAAATTGTTATCTGTCATCTTGAGGATGCCAAATATTATAGTCCAATGTATCTCTTATAGGCTTTCTATTGACAACAAAGATTAGGTTCATATTTGAACCAAGATTGTTACATGTTTTTTTAATGGAAAAAAGAGAGAATATTGTTGGGAAACAAGCTAGTTTAAGAGTAAAGTGTCTTCGTTTGTGTGGAAACATACTGATGATGGACCAAGAAAAATTACAAAAGAACCGCAAACCATTCACGAATGAAATGATAGTAACATGGATAGATTGCAAAGAATTAATCTGAGCATATTTAAAAGCAAACTCACATACAATTCACAGGAGCCAGATGCAGCCCTTGGGAATGGAGGATTAGGCCGGCTTGCTTCTTGCTTTCTAGACTCCTTGGCAACACTGAATTACCCTGCATGGGGATATGGACTTAGATACAGGTATGGTTTATTCAAACAACGTATAACGAAGGACGGTCAGGAGGAAGTTGCTGAAAACTGGCTTGAGGTACTGCTTATATGGATATTCAATAATTATCAATTGTAAGCCAATTTTCATATTATTGCAGCCTATGCAGGCATGCTTGTTCTTTTAATTGTTCTTACTTCTATCACTCTCTTTGGAAGCTCTGTAAGCTCTTCTGCAGAGATATTAACTGACTGATGTGTCTATTTATAGATGGGAAATCCCTGGGAAATTCAGAGAAACGATGTCTCTTATCCAGTTAGATTCTATGGAGAAGTTATTTCAGGGCCAAATGGAGCTAAGCAGTGGACTGGAGGAGAAAGTATTTTGGCCGTTGCTTATGATGTTCCAATACCTGGATACAAAACTAGAACCACCATAAACTTACGATTGTGGTCCACTAAAGTTTCAACTGAAGAATTTGATTTGAAGGCTTTCAATACGGGGGATCATGCCAAAGCATACGCTGCCATGAAGAATGCAGAGAAGGTTTGTGGAAGCCTTGTTTCTTTGTGGTCCATACATCTGCATCTTAGTTTAGTGTCTTCTGAACTTTTCAAAAAGTACTTTCTGGAAGATTCAAAATATCCACTACTGAGCTTAGAATGTATTGCATGAATATGACGAAAACCTTATTCTCTTGTTTCAAATTGTAGTGGTACCTATATCTCAGATATAAATCATCAGAGAAGTTTCTTTTCATTTATGGAAAGTAAATTCAATTGGCTGTTTACATGAATCATCTTTGATGCATATTTATTTCTTTTAATGTTTGTTGTAATCAGATATGTTACGTTCTATACCCTGGGGATGAATCAATAGAAGGCAAGACTCTACGACTAAAGCAACAATATACATTATGCTCAGCCTCTCTCCAGGATATCATTGCACGCTTTGAAAAGAGATCAGGGATGAAGATAAATTGGGAGTCCCTCCCAGATAAAGTGGTGGTACAAATGAATGATACTCACCCAACACTCTGCATTCCTGAGCTGATTAGGATATTAATAGATGTGAAGGGTTTAAGCTGGGAGAAAGCTTGGGATATTACTAAAAGGTGCTTCTTTTTGCGTTAACTCTATATCCAATTTATATTTTAAAGATATCAAGCCATTATTAGAGCTTCTCTAAGTACTTGAACTTTTAGTAAAATTGCTCATGATAGACCAGGTTCCTATTTTCAAAGGTTACAGCTTCTCAATAACAACGTTTTAACTACTGTTTTGATCTTTACACTTAGTTTGATCCCTCTTTTAATGGCTCTTCTGTTAGAACGGTTGCCTATACAAATCACACAGTTCTACCGGAGGCACTAGAGAAATGGAGTTTGACGCTTCTGCAGGATTTACTTCCTCGACATGTGGAAATAATAAAAAGGATAGATGAGGAGGTAATTAGTGTTAAAAATATTCTTATTTCATATGTCCATCTACACGGTCTTCTTTATGAACTTTATGAATTCTTCTCTATATATAATGTCTTGTATCTTTGTTTTGTTAACCAGTTTACTCATGAAATTGTTTCTGAGTATGGGACAAATGATCTTAACATGCTGCAAGAAAAGCTCAGAAAGATGAGAATACTAGAGAATATTGAGTTGCCGGATTCGGTGGTTGAGTTTATTAATAATACAGTTCTTGCCGATGATCCTATTGAGGAAATTGATGTTGATGATAATGATATAAAGGCAACAGAAAATAAAGATAACGAAGAAGAAAATGATGATGATGACGGCGAAGAAGAAGGAGAAGAAGATGAAGTAGGGAAAGACGAACAAGAAGAAGATGATGGTGAAGAGCTTGTTGTAGAGAACAAAAAAGAATGGAAATTCGAAGTTGATCCAAACCTGCCAATGATGGTTCGCATGGCTAATCTATGTGTTGTTGGTGGTTTTTCTGTGAACGGAGTAGCTGAGATTCACAGTGAGATTGTAAAAGAGGAAGTTTTTAATGAATTTTACGAGGTATCAAAAATCAGCAGATTCTTTTTATGCTAATGTGAACAATTTTTATTGCAACTACTGGTATATACACCCATAAAATATGATATTCATTAATTTTCTCTGTCATTGATTTGACAGTTGTGGCCTGAGAAATTCCAGAATAAAACAAATGGGGTGACACCTAGAAGATGGATCCATTTCTGTAATCCTGACCTTAGTAAAATCATAACCAAATGGATTGGAACAGAAGACTGGGTAACAGATCTTGAGAAATTGGCTGTACTTCGCAAGGTAAATGAATTCAACTGAGCATTCTGAAGGATATTTGAATTAAATAATTTCTATGTCAAAATGGCAGCAAGCATTATAGGCAACTCCATAGTCGAATGTCACTTCACAATTTTTTTTGCACAAATTCTGTGTTCTTTAGTTCCTTTGTATTTTTCCTTTATGGTCATGGATACGTTTTTCTACCAGTTTGCAGATAATGAGGATCTGCAATCAGAGTGGATAGAATCTAAAAGGAGAAACAAGATTAATGTTGCATCATTTATCAAAGAGAAAACAGGTTATGTTGTCAGTCCAGATGCAATGTTCGATGTACAGGTTAGTTTTCTGCCATCAAGAACTACATTTCCTTCTTCTCGTGTTTAGTTAACATCTGAATAATAGCAATGCTGGAAATGTTTCATGTCTGGAGTGTTTATTTTCACCTTTTCAAGGAATGAACATTAGTTCATTTTTTTTATAGTTAAATAGATTTAGAATCCTGTGTAAAACTTACACAGTGAGGATCAGCATCATCCATCTCTAATGTTATAGAAATCCTTGTAACATTATAAGGTCTCACTATTTGCTGCATAGGAGAAGGGACAGTGCTCTGTATTATACTATTATTAGCTAAAAATTGTTGTCAAATATCGGCCATGATGGATTGCAGTGGCATATTTTTTTATAATCGCCATGGCCAATTTGTGAAAGATGGCGACGCCATGGCGTTTTATGGCGGATATGACAGCTTAAAATAGCGGATTTTTGTCTTTGGGCCAATGTCTTCCATCTGACATCAATAACATTGGTTTCTGTCAATCATCTTTTTCTTTTAAACGGATTACAGCCAACTATCTAAGTTGAGCTTTCATGTTTGTGTAACAGCACTAGTTCAATTTCTATGTCATATTTTATGTTTTTATTGGCTAGATATATTATTTTTGGAGTGTAATATTTTTTTCTACAAACACACAGGTAATTATTAGCAAAAGTGAGAAAAATCACTTAACTGGATATAAACTGTACATTTACTTATTGTGTAAAACCAAGATCCAATAAATAACAGCTGAATAGATAAAAGGCTAAATGAATCGTACTTGGGAAATTGGGACAACCATTAAAATTCCAATGGCATGTTGTTTTACACCCTCAATTCATGGTTAATGATATATGACATATCTATTTTCAGGTCAAACGTATTCATGAATACAAACGGCAGTTACTGAATATCATGGGAATTGTTTATCGCTACAAAAAATTGAAAGAATTGAGTGCTGAGGAAAGAAAACAATTGTTTGTTCCTCGGGTTTGTATTTTTGGAGGGAAAGCATTTGCAACATATGTTCAAGCCAAGAGGATTGTAAAATTCATCACAGATGTAGGAGCTACAGTTAATCACGACCCAGAGATTGGAGATCTTTTGAAGGTATCAGTCAAACTTGGGTGATAGATAAGCACATTATAGCCGTTCCAAAAATTTGGTTGTTTACACCTTTTGATGTTTAAATAAAACTTTGTTTGCTTTATCTGAAGTGGCACTTTGGAAAATGTTAAATTCCAGGGACAAACACCAGTAGTTATAAAAATGAATATCTCAGCAAAAATGGACTGAAGCAATTGATAAATTTATGCTATTCATCATACGTAACAGCGTGTGGCCTCAGCGGCAGAAAAATAAAATTATAGGATGTTAGCTGAAAAGCTGATAAAGGGTGTTAAACTAGCATCTTTTTCTACTTAGTCATAAAACAGATCCTGGTTCTTGTCTTAACTTGCAGGTTATATTTGTTCCTGATTACAATGTTAGTGTTGCTGAAATGCTAATTCCCGGCAGTGAATTGTCCCAGCACATTAGGTATAGATAAATATTTTTTTAAAGAAATTATTTTACATTTGGTTTGCAATCAATTTTGGCAGCGTTTTTTTCTGACTTCTCTTCTTCTGCGTGTTCAGCACAGCTGGGATGGAAGCCAGTGGAACAAGCAACATGAAATTTGCTATGAATGGATGTGTACAAATTGGAACTCTTGATGGAGCGAATGTTGAAATAAGAGAAGAAGTTGGAGAAGATAACTTCTTTCTTTTTGGCGCAAGAGCTCAAGAAATTGCAGGGTTAAGGAAAGAAAGAGCAGAGGGAAAGGCAAGTTTTAAAAGCAATCATAATACTTGATTCAATGCGATTTTTCCTGTTCCTTTTTGTTTTCTTTCACACACTTCAATTTTTCATATCAGTGACAATAGAAATTGCTTATGAAAGCTCAAAACCAATCAAATTTGGCTTCTATAGATCCTTTAAGGCAGTGTTAAGTCTAAGACAACAGAATTATGCATCGTAATCTCAATATTATGTGGTCTATTGTATATATATGCAGTTTGTACCAGACCCACGATTTGAAGAAGTGAAAGCATTTGTTAGAAGTGGTGTTTTTGGCACCTACAACTATGACGAATTGATGGGATCTTTGGAAGGGAATGAAGGCTATGGTCGTACTGATTATTTCCTTGTTGGCAAGGACTTCCCTAGCTACTTGGAGTGCCAAGAGGAAGTTGACAAGGCATATCGTGATCAAAAAGTAAGTAACAGGAAGTCCTGAACAAAACATGAATTTTCGTTTATTACCTTGTTGAATTTGAATTTATTATAAAGATTAAAACCGACAAGATTTGCGCAAGTTTGTTTGAATGAACTTCTCACACACATCATATTCATACCCTTGTTGACCACAAGTTCTCTCAACTTGTAATAAATGAAATTAGAAAATAGAAATCATTTGACATGTTTCTAAATTTTAATACAACTTGCTCATATGCATAAATATTCATATGTTTTTATGCAAGTAGTTATATAAACCATGTCATATGTATGGCTGATATAGCGATCTAAAAGAATTCATTGATGTGTTGGTGCAGAAATGGACAAGAATGTCAATCTTGAACACAGCTGGTTCATATAAATTCAGCAGTGACCGGACTATCCATGAATATGCTAGAGATATCTGGAGAATTGAGCCGGTTGTATTGCCTTGAAAAGTTATGCATGCTTTGTTCTAAGGCATATTCAACTTGTTCCTTCTCTAAGAAAGTTCACAAAAAGCTTGAAAACTGAGGAAGGATAAAGTTATCTTGAATCGCCGAGCTAGTTGAAAAGATATTTGAACACTTGTTGTTCCAGTAGGGTTATGTTATCCTCGTAGAATTATGTTCATCGAAAAATAAAGTACTTTCTTAATTATTTTATGGTCCTATTTTCCAAATGAGGATGCTGATAAGGTTATACTGTTCCATGGATGGATTGTTCAAACTAGAAACCAAAATGTTAGTGATTTCTTCTCAAGCTCTATCTCATTAATCAAGTACAATGTACATTTGTTGTTGGCAATAGCCAAGTCAAAATAGTTGTAAGTTAAAACATGGATTCATATTTGAATCTCATGCATGTCCTGTTGAATGTGGTGGCTGGCTATAAAATACAAATACGCAAAGGAATTTATACATATGGAGCACATAGATTGAGGAAATTATACACCCCTTAACTTCAATCCCACATTTCCATCCAACCCACAGATTTCCTAAGCATTACTAGTCAAACTCAATTCAGGTTTTAATTAGGCCATGTAAAAATATAGTTAAATTACGTAAATAACACATTCTTCATGGAAATAACACATTCTTTGTGGTAAATTTTTGAAGAATAAAACATAAAGTTAAGGATTGGTTTGATTGATAAAATGATTTTTATAGCATAATTTGACGATTCAAACATTAATATACCCGATGAGTTTGCTAGTACTTACTAGAAAACATGTTACTTTTTGGATTTGTTATTTAATTATTTTTTTATTTTATAGAGAAAGGGGAAGGAGGGTTGCAATTGCATGGTAAACTATAAATAGAAGAAGCATCAAAAGACACTTGAAAGTTTCACAAAGAGTAGTTCATCATGGGAAAGAACAAAGATGGAAATGAAGTTCAGAACAAACAAGTTATATTCAAGGACTATGTTAATGGCAACCTACAAGAAGCTGATTTATATATAAGTACTACAAGCACGATAAAGCTTCAGGTTCCTCAAGGATCAAATGCTGTTTTGGTGAAGAATTTGTACCTTTCTTGTGACCCAGTCATGCAATTTCTTATGAGGAAAGATGAATTTCTTATGTCTGGATATTACTATTACATCCCTGGCTATGTAAGTATTTGTCCTAAATATAGATATATGAAATATAAAGAAGTTAATTATATTTTATTTTTTTGATGAATTATTTTGGTGCTACACAAACACTAGAGCTTATTTACATTGAATTTTGTTTTAACTTTGCAGCCTATAAATGGATTTGGAGTGGCTAAAGTTTTGGATTCAGGTCATCCTAACTTCAGTGCAGGTGACTTGGTATGGGGGATAACTGGTTGGGAAGAATATAGTCTAATTCAAAATCCATTCAAACTCTACAAAATCCATCACACTGATGTGCCTCTTTCCTATTACACTGGAATTCTTGGTAATTTGAGCTCTTCTCAACTATTTTTGTTATGCTTTTTCTGAATGTAATGCTGAAAAGAAATGATAAATCTATTATGAGAGTCAGTTTTTGGTAGTTTCTGATGTATTTTTTTCTTTCTAATCCAATAGGCATGCCTGGAATTACTGCATATGCTGGTATCTTTGAAGTTGGTTCTCTAAAGAAAGGAGAAAAGGTCTTCATCTCAGCAGCGTCGGGTGCTGTCGGTCAGCTGGCCGGACAATTTGCGAAATTGTTGGATTGTTATGTTGTTGGAAGTGCTGGTAGTAAAGAGAAAGTATAATTTCTAAACACGTCACATTTTCCATGAAATCAATTTCATCTTTCTTTATAGTTAGTACCACTACCAACGTTTGATAGATATACGCATCTCAGTCTCTAATTCCTTGTTTATTCAGGTTGATCTTTTAAAGAACAAGCTTGGATTTGATGATGCTTTTAATTATAAAGAAGAGCTTGACTTGGATGCAGCCTTGAAAAGGTATATATAAGCTTACATTAAATAAAAAGAGGAATTTGAACAATTTATCACTATTGGCCCTTAATATGTTAGCTCAAGCCTTGTGAAGGCCTAAATATCAGGAGATCTCTCTCTTTATTGGATTGACGGCGAGATTGTTAGAGTCATGGTGAGTCACTGTGATTTTGATAAAAGCTACACTTTAGACTTTCAACAAAATTACAATGTCACCATGCTTATGTCAAACTCGCCACCAATCCAAGACATTAAATTTTCTGTAATATATTATGTCAAAGTGTAGCTACATATATAAATTCCCTTAACTCTTAAATCAAGCATTAAATGTTCTGTTATGTTCTATGTCATTAGGTACTTCCCCGAAGGAATCGACTTCTATTTTGAGCAAGTAGGAGGTAAAATGCTTGATGCAGTGCTCCTAAATACAAAAGTCCACAGTCGCATTGCTATATGTGGAATGATTTCACAGTACAATCTTCCTCATCCTGAACCACTAAAGAATTTGCTGCATATTGCATTCAAGAGACTAACTATAAAAGGATTTACTAATGGAGATCACCATCATCTCTATCCGAAGCTCTTAGAAACTGTGTTGCCTTACATTAGAGAACACAAAGTGTTCTATATGTTGAAGACATTGTTGAAGGACTTGAAAATGGTCCAGCAGCTTTAGTTGGACTTTTCAGTGGTCGCAATTTCGGAAAACAAATAGTTAAAGTTGCTGGCGAGTGATCAATGATTCAAAATAATCCAGTTCAGCTCAATTCCTCATTGGCCCTTATATCAATCAAAAAGGTGGTAAGATGATTCCAGTGTTCCTTGTCTCAACCATTCAATCAGATCATCAAGAGTGTACGTATGTATGAGCTTGTATGCATAAGCTTGGGCTCAATTGTTTTTTCAAGATAAAAAATGTATACATACATGGGAGAAATTTTGTCATTTCAATATGAATTTAGATGTACATATTCGTAAGAATATAATTTTATTTTTTTTTACTTTCTAATAACTTATGATGTTGCTGTCCATGAATTTAGATGTACATATTCATAAACATAAAATTTCTCTATATACTTATGAATAGGAAATTGGTCAAATTGTGACTATTTATTTACGGAACAAAATCAAGCAAAGGTTGTATTTAGCAAAACATGGATTGAACATACATTCTATTTACTTGGTCCAAATTTACAGTGAGAATCAATTCAAAATTGCAAATTTAAAAGAAGGGAACTAGTCAAATCTAAAAGCTCTTTATTTAGGATTCCAAATTCTGTTAGTTCTTAACCAATAGAAATGTCTCATATAATCTGTAGTCAATCAATGTTCAAAATTTTAACAGTTGCTCCCATTAAGCAAAAATTTATTGTATTGCTCATACTTATAACTGGGATGGGTAACCCAATAGATTTGGCAATAAAAATAAATATTAGTACCTCAAAATTCAGTATATATTCCTTTTATATTGTTTTTGTTGTATCAACATTGATCAAGTCATTGTCTCAACTCTCAATTTTAATTACTTAGACGAATTGAACTTCTATTAAAAGACAACAATTTTAGTTGTAATTTAAAGTTTTGATCGATTTTCAAATATTTTACACTACATGAACCACTTACACCACATGGTACATTTTTTTCCCTAGCATTAATCGCCTTCAAATCCTTGTCCTATACTCATTGATTTCACAACTTCCTCTTACCTTTTTTCCACTACTTTTATTGAGCCCACTCTAGAATGAATTATCTCTTTCTTATTCTAAGGCCAACATAGCCCGTACACAGTTCAACAAAAACTCTATTAAAGACAAATAGTGACAAATACTTTTTCACAATATTTTCAAACTACCTATTTAAATACGATAACTTAGTAGTATTGCATATATCTTGTTATGAATTAGGACAAATTTGAACCACTAACAAATAGTGACATTGTAAAAAAAAAATGTTACAGTGTATATATACTTCAAAATTAGATGACTTTATTTTCTCTTATTCACTTGTCACCTTATACAAATGGAATGGTCTGCATGATCCAACAATAAAAAATAACAAAAAATATAGTATACATTAAGAAAAGGAATAAATTAAAAGAATAAAGTGGTAAGGTAAGAATTGCTTCTTTATCAGTAAACTTTCCTAACACCTTTTTTCCAGATATCTCCATGATGATTTTCTTGCCAAATTTCCATATTGTCCAAGGAGTATTATACACTTACCAGCATTTTTCACACCTCAAACTATACTCATCTTCCTTCCACAAGTGACATAGAGACTGCAGTTTGCTGGAAAAGCTGACAATGAAAAAAATAATTAATAGTAAAAATTGGAAAAATAATTCATTTGGTCTAAACTTTTTTTTTTTTAAGGACATTTGGTCTAAACTTGTACTACCTTATCTGCATCATCCTGAACAAATTGAACATCCGTGTGACTTTTGCTTCTATGACACAATGACACTAACACTGACACTGAGATATTGATCTTTTGTTTTTTTTTTCACAATTGTGGCAGTATTATTAATTAAATGTACAGATCCAAAAATTACAAAGTTCTAGTATGTCATTTTCCATTGTTAACCGGTGCTCAAGAATTAGTAAATAAAAAACTTAATAAAAATTACTGCATTTTTTACTCAGAAAATTACACCATTTAATGGTTGATTTTTTTTACAAAAGATCTTAATAGTTTTAAGGTTAATTAGATGTTATGAGTTCGAATTCAACCGCATATTTTGTTCACACCATAAAAACAAGTACACCGTGTGCACTCAACATATATTTAACGTTTCTCAGATTCAACCCTAACAATAAAGTTTGTATTCACTAATCAACGTTTATTATATTTTATTAACCCATTTTATAGTATTTGTTTTCATACAAATGTGTTACTCAACAATCAACATGCTATCCTAGACCTATATCAAAATCAATATGGAAAACGTTACAATAAATGGAATAAACTCTTTCATCCCAAACAAACTACACTTCCTAGTTTTTTTATATGTTTTCCTGCCACTTGATTAAAACAATATGTGATTCTGCCGGCCAGAGCAATCTACACAGACACTGTTCATATTTTTGTCACAACTGGAACTGAGGTACAAAAGTTGCTGCTTAGCAATTTACTTTATGTGTAATAGAGACAACAATTGTTCCCTGATCAATAAGCATGATGACACAAGCCACTCAATTTCATCACCAACTTATTGCACTCATCACTGACTCTTTAGTTTCAATTCACCAAGGACTCCATAATTTGTAGAAGCAAAGCACACAATCAAACAATTTTGACCATTAAATTGATATTGTTGGTTGGTTCACATTCCAATTTCACTTTAAATACAATTATAAATATCTGTATCATTCAATTAGATCAAATGATCTAGATTTGTAACTGCAGAAATATGTGACTTTATAAAATATGTTTGCTTACAAAGACACCTCTAGATATTCTAGAGTGTAAATTAGAAGTTTCGATTAGGATTATCTAAAGTTAGCTGACTATATGACGGTCCGTGGATCGAAATATAAAGATCCAGATTTTAAGTTCGGTATTTTAATTTTCTTAAAATATTAAAATCTATTTGAATTGTCAAGTCTAACAACCACTAATGTGTTGATGGGTAATGTTTGGATTGCTGACTTTGGGCAATTCAAATCTCTATTTTCTCTGGTCATTTTCTTCTTCCAATGTTAATTCCACATTATGTATACGGAAAGAGAATCATTATACATGACTATAGACTAGATAATAGCATTGGTAGGTCCAATTGAACTTGCATTATGTACTCCAAAAAAATTCTAGTCGACTATTAATTTAATTACTCATCGAAAAATCTTTTTGCAATCCTCGTATAGTAGCATAGCATTATCTAATTGTAATGATTCCACAGACCTTACAGTTCTGTTCTTATGTGTATGTTGAGTCCACATGATAGAGCAGAGGCTAGTATATATAATATCGGTGTGGTCCTCTAATACACTTCAACAGGTAAAAGAATTTATTAAGTAACACCACATTATAGTAAAGAAGAAAAAACATACAAATTCTTCTACCATTAAAACTATGTGTCAGACACGTACGCATGATTATATGCTTTTTCTACCTTAAGTGTTTGGCGACCTTACAACCATCTCAACCCACAATTTTATCTTCAATTAATTAATAATAAGTTTGCAAATTGCTCATAGTTCTTCAAATTAATTATCATTCATCTTAACTTTTGGATCAAATGATATTGGTCTCTTCCAAGTTTAACTAAATTTTGAAGTGTTAAATCTTTTTAGAAACAATTTTGTCATTTATGAGATTTTATTTGTTTTGAGAAATTAATCTTTGTTTTTACGCATGAGAATACTCCATTTATAAAAATAAAATAAAAAATTACCTCAAGTTGAAGAACAATCTTCCAAATTGAAGTTAAAAACAAAACATACTAGTACATTTTTTTTTTAAAAAAACAAAATAATAAAAATCATGTGAAACACACAATTGCGAGGTCTTGAGTTTAAACTCAATAAAGATGTTCAATCTAACAATATCGACATTGTCACTTGAATTAGACTTTAAAACACGTTGTAACATGTTTTTCACAACAACAAAAAAATAACAAAACATAGTTTTTGTCTTAGGTACACCACTGTCACCACACATCACGGAATGAATTGACCAAAAAAACTGAATTTTATGTTAAGGGATACACATGACTTACTTGATGCTTTAACAAAGTTTGTTGGACCAAAAAACAAAAAACGTTTATTTATAGCTTCAAAAGAAAACCACTTATATATTCAACCTTCGAATTACCTCTTCCACCACTAAGGACTCTATTAATTTATGAAAGTACTCCATAGGTAACAATTATGGAGTGATTAAAGTTACAAAGCAATGGAAAGTTAACTAATATTCATTGAAACTTTGAATGTTGAATCCTATTTTCTCATAATCACGCATCCCAAAAGGTTAGCTAGTCACACATTACAAAGAGGAACTTACTTTGATCTTCAATATGAAATACTAATCTAATATTATATAGTTTAGCAAATTTATTTTGTGAATTATTAAAAAAAATCAACGACGTTGTGTGGATGAGAAAAATATTGATATCGCTGAAAAAGAAAAACATGTAAAAACAAACATTTGGAATATTGATTGAATCAATGAAAGGTGAAACCAAAATTTCAATGGAATGAAGAGAATATGAAATTGTCATGTTCTAACATGAAAGTAAAAACAGCTACCTCATACCAAATAAAAGTTATACTAAAATTGTTAAAGAACAAAAACAAAAATCATTAACCCACATGGCTTTCTGTACATTGCAAATGCTTTCATAATATGTGATAATGCCAACAAAAAAAAAAAAATTCTTCAAATTCAAGATATTCATTAAGGTACCTCAATAGAAGAAGATGCTTCAAAAAATGATGTAAAAGTAAAAACAAAGATAACCCATTTAGCCATTTTCCTTATTCATCAACAGGAGCAGGTAGATTGAGATCAATCAAACAAGGAACAGCAACAGCAGCAGCAGCAGCAGCAGCTTGTTTGATCACAAAAGTGTTCTCTTCAGATCCTCCAACAAAATGTGATCTTTTATGTCCTCCTAATGCTTGTCCTGACCTGAAAATTTTGTAGCAAATTGGACATTCATATTCTTTGCTTTTCTTTGACTTCAACTTCTTCTTCTTACCCTTAATGCTTGATAATTTCTTTCTATTCACAGCTTTACTGGTATGAGATTTTGCAGCAGGAAAAGAATCACTTTCTGAACTGTTTTCTTCATCACTCTCAACATCTGTTACTGAATCATAAGAAATATCATTGTCCTTTTCATAACCATAAAACTCATATTTCAAACTTTTGCTACCATTCTCATAGATTTCTTCATTTTTGTTGCTAAAAGAAAATCCTTCAGAGTTTGCTTTCTTTCTCGAATCGAAATTTGTATCATGATCCAAATCCTTATTCATCATACCTGATTTCTTAAACATAGTTGTTACATTGTTATTGTATTTGCCTCTACAATCCTCAAATCCAGATTTATCTGCTTCCACCTTAGGCCTCTTGAATTCATAGCTTGAAACACTTGAATCTACAAATTTGATCTTCTTTGAACCATATCTGAAATCCCTCGAATCAGAATTATTTGAAACACCAATCCCAACCATCTTCAGCTTCTTCTTCTTCTCCACAAATTCACGAGCATTATTAGCTACAAATTTGTTACCATTTCTGATGACAATCTTCGATTTCGTCTCAAGAACAATCTCATTGTTATTATCAGAAGATTCAGAAACAAAACGACCCTTATGACCAAAAAAATCTCTAGACAACAACATCAAACACCTAGCAACTTCTTCTTGTTGTTCCTGTTCCATCTCAGAAACAGAAGAAGAACCACCATTAACAGAAGAAGAAGAAGGTTGGTGATTTGAAAGAGTAAGAGACTTGAACCTAACTCTTCTCTTAGATTTCCTTAGATTCATTGTTGTAGCAGCAACACAAACATCATCAGTATCATCAGATTGAGTATCCTCCTCCATCATAGCCTTGTTGATCGTTTTCTCTTTCTCAGAATGAGAAGCCATGTGTCCACACAGTGCTTTCAATGAAGGAAAACCTTTCCCACATTCTTTGCAGAATTTGATCATTTCATTTTGTTCCAATGTGGTTGCAGCAACAGCAGCAGCATGATGATGATGAGAATGCACAAACCTCATTGTTTTCTTGGGATTTTCTCTTAGACCATAAATGAGGTTTCCAGCATCACCAGCAGCAGCAGCAGCAGCAACATGCTCAGCATCACCAATAGCAGCAGCATTATTTCTTTCTTCTGTCATGTGTGTTCTGATGTGACCACCAAGAGACTTCCCACAAGGAAACCTCTTGAAGCAATATTTGCATACAAACTTCCTATGTTTCTCTTCCATGGTTTGGTTAATAATATTGAATCTGATCTAGATATATATTATTTCATGAAGTTGAATGAGGTGGTGGTGATGATGATCAGAATTCTTCCTCAGAAGATGTGACAGTTGTATAAGTACAAGATCCGACCCACAAAAAAGGGAGAGACCCCTTCATTTCCGTTTCCCAATAGAACAATCAATTAAAAATAAAAATGGAATTTTTATTGAAGAAATTAATGGGGTTGCTTGCCACAAACAATGGGGGTTAAGTAATATTAAGAGCTACTAATAACCATAAGTATGACTCTTTCTTTTGTTTGTGTTAGTTGGAGGAGAATTCCATGCATGAAAACAACAAGTTGATTAATTAGGAATAATTAAATTAATTAAAAAGAATAAAAAAGTCTGATAGGTGGCACGTGTAGTGTTTTGAGAATCATTAGGAGATAATTTCAACGGCTAAGATTTGTGTTAGTTTTGGAGAACTCTACAGTCTAGGCTTTTAGGGAGTACCATATATGCACATCAAAAATGAAGCTTCCAATACCAAAACTATGTCTCATAAATTGACAACTTGCTTGCTTCTGATCTTAAAGCATCAGAATCTGCAACCGTTTGTTTATAATTTCAACTTTTGTTTGTATCAAAAAAAATAATTTCAACTTTTGTTTTTCACTTAAATTTTAGTACTAATATAAGTCTTCCTCAAAAAATAAAAAAGTACTAATACAAGTCTTTTTCTAATGACTAGTCCCAATTTCCTCCCTAAAACTTTTGAATATGTTAAAATTATATACCGTACATTAGTTGATTAATTTGGCCTATTCTCTTAATTAATTGATTGAAGTTCCACATGAAGTCCATTTCATGACCTTGCTCGAGCTAGGAGATATTTCATTTTTACTATCATAGTATTTCTCAAGTCTGTTACTACCAGATATTATAAAATTCAAGTTCTGTTTTTTTTTTTGGTACGTTATTCATGTTCTGCTTTTAATGTACTAATTAGTAACGTAAATTATAAAATGAAAGGTAAACCTTAACTTGGTAAGTTCATACTCGTATTTGAATGTTAAACTTTTCAACTCTGGTTAATGGTAAGGATTTGATTACAAATCTCGGAATTATAGTTGTACAATATTTGTTTAACCTATTATAGATACAAAATATTCACCATCATTAAAGAAATTAATCTCCACCCATAAATTTGTTGAAAATATAAGGTAGGCCAACCCAAATCAGTGCTAAACATTCGAACTATATCTATCTATATACAAAAGCCAGGTTCATAACATGTGCAACTTATTCAAAGTGTCTACCATTCAAACCAAGCACACATTGGTTATCATGCAAAGCAATGAAGTCATAAGATGAGTTGAAACACAGGAGAATCAGGAGAAATAGCAAGCAATGACACCTTAAACTAATCATAGGATTAGTGTCAAATTAACTCATTTGTATTGGCCATTGGATAGTTTTTTAGATTCCACCTCCATTTTAAAAATATGTCTCTTATTTTTTTCTGTTAATATTCACTTTTAAAGTGCATAAGTTGGATGTCTGGACTCGAACTCCGGGTATAAGAAAATTTGTCTTGTCTAAAGTGTGTAAACCGTAATCAATGGTTATCATTTAAAAAGAAACTCATAATTTGTTAAGATTTTCAAATAATATTCACATTGATTTGTTATTTAATAATAATATTTATTTTACACTCTAATGTTAGTTGTTTTCTCTATACCATTGAGATCCTATTTTAATGCTAACAAAAATTGCACATTGTTGGCCTGAATTGAAGTCTCGCACTATTTTAAGCTGGCTTCCTCAAAATTAATAATGATAGGTGAGACCAAGGTTTTCTTTGAAAAATTGTAGGTACCTAATTTGCTCAACACCCAATGAAAACTAGTCAAATGACTAAATTTACAAGTGATGTCTTTTTTTGTTTGTTACAAGTGATATCTACATTTTAACTTTTACTCTACTAGCAATTTTACTTTTTCTAGAGAAGCAAAATTACTTTCTTTTTTTTTAGGAAAGAAGCAAAATTACTTATGTGACTAATTTCTATCAAATGTTGAATAGATTATCCGTAATTTGTCATGTAAATTTTTGCCATTAAACTATTTAACGAAAAAAATTACCCACAATATTTTAAAGATAACCTAGAAAAAAAACCTTAAAGGATATGAAGTTTTGTGAAACATGTATCATATTATATAATTGCTCTATAGGCTCTTCAGTTTTGCTCAAAAATCATTCAATTTATCAGATTGTAACTTCTGATTGTGCAAAATATATCAGATCGTAACTTTCGCTAAATTTTGTTTCGCGGATAGTAACTATCAAACAGTTTATTTCAATTTCAATGATTAAACAATCCAAGAGGCGCATAGAGCAATTCTCTAATAATATGTCAAATATTTGGTGGACACTTGGAAACCGAACGGGCATTGCATTCCATTAAGATTAAGTCAACCCACTATCGTAGAGATGTGCTTTGCTTGCCCAATGTGCAATCTGGATTCTTTTCACCTCATTCCCACTCCAGCATCTACCACCATACACAATACTCATGTCTTCACTTTCATATATAGTGGTACGGTGCAGTGAAATGATAGTGATTAATTGCTAAAATTTAATTTAATAAGGACACTGTTTTCTACACCTAATTTTTTCCACTACTCCATAACATTTTGGATATTTATTTCTTGATAGTAAGCATGGTTCGGAAGTGAATCCAAACGATAGAATGTGTGTTAAAAAAATACATATTTAAAAGATACTAATATGGTGCACCACGGGACCACCTATTAGGTTGGTCAAAACTCAAAAGTTTAAAAGAGTTGAATAATTAAAATTGAAAAATTATGAGTCAATTTTTGCATAGTAAAAACATTTGAGTTAATTTAAAACCGAAAGCAATGTAGTTTGTTGTCATAAAATATGAAGAAAAAAAATGTTGGAACTTAAACGATTGATAAAGTTTTGCTTGCACGAGAACAATGTTTAGATCAATTCTGCAACCTATTGTGCTCTACCACAAAGAATTAAATCATATTCATAAAAATTAACTGTAGTAACAACAGCCCGTCTAGCTCAGTTGGTAGAGCGCAAGGCTCTTAACCTTGTGGCCGTGGGTTCGAGCCCCACGGTGGGCGTTTTTTGGTGATGCCAATTATTAATTTTTTCTGTCTCTGTTCTATTCATTCAATGAAAGTAAAAAGAAATTTGTTCATTGTATATAATCTCTTCAGTAATGATAATTTATTACATAAAATTGCATGTCAACAAATTGGGATTTTATGCAGCAGCTAAAGAAACAAAATTTAGAAGTAATGTTCTCCGATAAAACAAAACTAATAATGTAAAGAAAAAACATGAAAAATGTTTAATTATAATAGGGAGACATTGTCTCAAGACTGATGATTCCTTTTATGCCACTGCAGGCATGTCCTTGAGCCATGGATCCAGTGGCTTACCAATGGAATAAACAATAAATCCAATCTTCCTGAGCTTAGCAACATCCATAACATTCCTACCATCAAATAAAAATGCTGGCTTCTGCATATTGTCATAAATTTTTTGGTAATCGAGTTTCTTAAACTCGTCCCACTCAGTCATAATGCAAACACCGTGTGCATCTTTTACCGCCTCATAAGCATCCCAAACCACAGCCACTTGCTTTATTGAAGTTGGACTTGGTGGTTGAAGATGAGCAGGCTGTTCCTTATCGAATTTCTTCATCGACAGATCCTTTATGATCTGATCTTCGGTAACTTGAGGATCGTATATGCTCAACCTTGCCTTATCTCCCAACAAACCTTTGCACACATCGATAGCCGGTGCTTCCCTTGTATCGCCTGTGTCCTTCTTGAAAGAGAAACCAAGAACAGCAATCTTCTTAGCAGCAACCGTGTTGAACATGGACGCAACAACTCGGTTCACAAACCGGCTTTTCTGATAGTCATTAACCTTGATCACCTGCTTCCAGTAATTTGCTACCACATGAAGACCATTACACTCGCAGATATAGACCAAGTTCATTATATCCTTCTGAAAGCAAGAGCCACCAAAACCAACACTAGCATTCAAGAACTTAGGTCCAATCCTCGAGTCTGTTCCGATTGAGTGTGACACCTCCGAGATATCAGCACCAGTTGCTTCACATAGTGCTGACATAGCATTCACAGAAGAGATTCTCTGTGCCAAAAAGGCGTTAGCAGCAAGCTTCGAGAGCTCGGCAGACCACAAATTGGTGCAAATGATTTTCTCCTTAGGGACCCAATTAGCATAAATATCTTTCAATGTTTCTATAGCCTTTTGTCCTTCTGGTGTCTCCCTACCTCCGATAAGGACACGATCCGGGCTGAAAAGGTCTTTGATTGCCGTACCTATTACAGATAAAATTGATACATAGTTAGTTAAGAAGATAACAAAATTAAATAACCTAATTAACTATTTCAGGAATTGTACCCTCAGCGAGAAATTCAGGGTTTGACAAAATAGTGAAATTGATTTTTTTCCTATTATGAGTCAGAATCCTCTCGATTGCTTCAGCTGTTCTAACAGGTACAGTTGATTTTTCAACCACAATTTTGTCCGATTTAGAAACATCAGCAATCATCCGAGCGGAACTCTCCCAGTATGTTAAATCAGCTGCTTTGCCGGCTCCAAGACCATGAGTTTTTGTTGGTGTGTTGACAGATACAAAGACAATATCAGCTTCTGCAACATGTTTCTGCACTTCGGTGCTGAAGAAAAGGTTCCTTCCCCTGCACTCCTTCACCACGGCTTCAAGACCTGGCTCGTAGATCGGTAGGTGGTCGCTGTTCCAACCATTGATTCGCTGCGCTGAAATATCGACCACAGTTACTTCAATCTTAGGACACTTCAAGGCAATCACAGCCATTGTGGGACCGCCAACATATCCGGCTCCAATGCAACAAATTTTCACCATTTTCGCTTTTTCTTAACTGCCTTCACTGTGTGACATAAAGATCAAAATCAAAATAATTCATATATAACAACAATGTATATTACTTTGAAATGCTTATTATAGGTTAAGATAACAACAATGTATATTACTTTGAAATGCTTATTATTGGTTAAGACCAAAATTGAATAATTTAGGGACATGAAAATAATACAATTTATAAAAGCAAAATGTTTTTTGACACGGATCTAGACACAGACACAATATATTTATATGGTTTGCGAGTTTTAAATTATATCATCTCTCTCATCTGATGTTTGTTCTCTCTCCTCGGGACTATTGTTCACGCTCAATGTTTTCTTTTGACAAGATCACACTCAATGTTATATGGTGTCAATATTAGGTGTCGGAAATCATATGTACTAATAACACTATTATTTACAAAAGTAACAATATGTCAATATCTATGCAATGCTGAATAGAATGATTTTTTAATAACAGGATCAGTACTTTTCAATTGAGAAAATCATAAAAGAATATTAAATCCATAGGACATTCTCAAACATAGAATATTCAATTGTACATGAAGGAAATCTTGTGTGTGTTTTTCTATACACATGCAGACATATTAAACAAGAGCAGAATGAGATCAGAATAATACTATAAGAATTGTGGCATATACTAATAAAATAAGGTAGCAAGATCTAGGACAAAACATTTCATTAACACAAATAATAACAACCTAAGAAAAGATCTTGTGACAGAGACACAAAGGTGACAAAATAAAGAAAAAGAAAGTGATAAAATTACCTTGTATAGAGAAGATGGAGAAGAAGAATAGAAAGCTCGTTGTACTTGTTTCTGTTTTCTGAGGGAACAAGGAAATAGGAATGAGTCTCGAAGCAACATGCGGATCTATTTACTATAATAATGAAAAACAATGCTAAATTTGATGCAATGTCGTAAAACATTTTTTAAAAAAAAAAAATCATAAAACAATTAATATTATCAACCCTAACAATTAATATTACCACATGGATGGGCACACAATTCAAAGTTGGCCTTGCCGTCAACCCCTAGACCCTACCTAAATGATGATAATGAAATCGTCCATACTTCAAACCTTCCTTCGTTAGCCTAAGATACTATTTTGGAGCTCCATCTTAAGTATGTGTAGGAACTATCGTTGTTTCAAATCGTATGGAGTAATATCCGATTCATTTATCTTAAGTTTAAATACTTAAATAGACATTTATCATAATTTAAACTTTCACTATTCAATCACAACTAATGTTACGTGATCATTCATCTCGAAACAACGTCTCATTCTTCAATCAATATATTCACATCTTATTTTCAACAACACATATTTGCAGTCTAACCAATATTTCATTGTCAATAGTCGTCATAAATTATAAATGTTGTGAATTCGTTGCAAAAATATGTGTGGAGCAAATAAACCAAGCAATCAAATCAAGCGGTTGACATTATAATTCAAGCAAAAATAAACAACAAGAGAGGAGAGAAGAAGAAGAACACAAGATAATTTGTTTACCCAGTTCGGTCCAATACTAAACTACTCTGGGGAGAGAGCAGCTCAGCTCTCCGTTTCTCACTATAACAATGAGTTTCTTTACAAAGAGATATCAAAGGGTTACAAGAATTAGTCTTCAAACCTAATTCTACCCAAAGTCCTGAATCTTTTCCGTGAGTCTTCAAACCTAATTCTACCCAAACTCCTAAATCTCTTCCTTGACCAAGAGACCCTATTCTAACAGTGTTTTGTTCAAGGTGAATCAAAACAATATCAACCCTAGTGTTTGTTGCAAAGAGAAATCTCTACAAACTCTAGTTTATTGTTGGCTTCTAAACCCTTTTTATTTTTTCCTTAACTCTATATTTCATCTGATACAAATATATATTTATAGAGAAATATAACTCGTAAATTTGGAACGGATATCACACCGAAGATACTTTTTTTTCTCCTTCAACCCAAAATATATGCATCAAATCTTCCTTCATACGGTACAAAAATATATTTACTGTCCATAATATATTTTTAGCAACAATCTTCTTCTAGAAGCATAGAATATATTTAAAACATATATATCTTTTATATTTTTAGCAACAATTTTCTTCATCCATCAAATTATGAGTCAATTTCATCAATAAACATATCACATACGACAAATTGATTCCAACAAGGTTCAATATAACATAACATCATATGATAACATATTCTTTCAAAAAAAATCATATGATAACATTAACATACTATAGTGATCAACGATTCAGATGCAGAATGCAAGAACAAAAATAGAGTAAGAATAAAGTGGAAGTTATGAAATGCTAAGGTAGAAGGAAGAAAAAAAAATCTGTTTTATTATCCCAGTGACAACAAGATAGTCACAATAAGACACTAAGCAAAAATCTGTTCTAAACTTCTGGCAGTCAACCAAAATTAAGCAACCTTTTTCAATATCTACCAGAAAAGTTTTGGATAAAAGACGTCAACAAGCATTTGTAGATCCCAATTACTCCCTCATGTCCTTTTTATAGGATACATATGAGTCAACAACATGGACCAAGGACGTATGTTTCAGCAGGGTCGATAAAATTGGTTATTTACATTTTGTGATCCTTACATCAAAGGATACTCCAAGAAGAAGACATTAGTAAGTTTGTCCGTTTTTGTAATTTACAGGCAAGAAATGTATGAACCAGCATAAAAGGGTAACCAATCAATTGAACTTCTATCTTACTTTTTTTAAACCAAAAGTATTATCTGCGGGCAACTGCAGAGACTAATCATTCGAGGTAACTAAGATCCATTTAAAAGGTTGATCTCTCCTAACCAATATTTTTCTATACACACCTGCCAACATTGGTGAATTTGGCCGAAATTTTACGAGAGGGCCAAACATATAGAAAAAAAATAAAATATACTTTTATGACAATACTCTTTGTGTAGTGCCAAAATAATAAAAAAAAAAAAATAAATTATATATGAAGTGATAATTTTTTGTCTCATGTTTCTACTAATAAAATTTTCACAAATAAACTTATTTTGGATACCTGAATCTATGTTATTACAGAAGTTAAACATAGTCCTCGTGAGGTTAGCTCAGTTCGTATAGACAATATAATATATGGAAGGTTTGAGGTTCAAATCCCAACCACCATAAAAAAGAAGGTTAAACATAAAACTACACTAACGGCCACCAAAAAAAAAAAAGTTAAACATAAAACTACACTAACTTATCAAAAAAAATGGGGTAGCCAAGCCACCATAGAGTAAAACTACCTTTCACTCATGTTGGCCAATAATCGAATCTTAAACCAAATGGTTAAGCATCCAAATATTTATCACTTGAGTCACATCATATTGGTACTTTTTCTTACTTTAATTCATCTTCAACACTACGTTGAAAATCAGGATCAGAAGGATCAACAGGTTTGGTAAATTATGAAATAATTGAAGTTAAATGGACAAAGGGTTGGAAACAAAGGTCATACGTTTCAGAAACAGAAAACAATAACTTGAAGGAATAAACAAAATTTTGTCTAACATCTCCATCAACTGATTTCCACGACAAGAAGGTTAAATTTGGACCACAAATGGAAGTGGGAACACCTTTAGCAAAAGTAGTTATGATATGTTTACCAAAAATGACATTAAACTTGAGGAATCAAATATAAGACCACCAACATTGTTTTCCTTGTTATGTTTTATGATATCAACCAACTTGTGCATGGTGTGGAAAAAGTTAGCATGAAAGTATTGTCCTAAATTAACTATTGAAATCTTCGTTTGATTGGAATAAAAGAAATTGTGTTTACTGGTTTTTAACAAAAAAAACCAGATATTATTTTTACCATACGTTTCAAACATAAAAATAAATTTACAAATAAAATTAACTCACTTCACTTCAAATCAAATATCAATTTTACCATTCCAAATACAATTTTACTTATATCTTCACAACTATTTGGCTGGTTTCAAGAAGTTCTTGAACCATTGAACAGATTGTTTTGGGTATCTCTTCAAATTGTCTCTGTAGTCAACAAAATACAGACCAAATCTAGAAGAGTATCCAGCTGCCCACTCCCAATTATCCAGCAGTGACCAAGCAAAATATCCTTTCACATTGCAACCATCTCTGCAATTATCCAAATCAATATTTCATTAATTTATTAACTTCAAATTTTGGTTATAAAAAGTATAATACACTAAGGTAGTAGCAACTATTACATACTTAATAGATGCATGTAGATAAGATAAATAGCCGCTGAAGTATCTAATCCGTTTCTCATCCTTCAAAGCATCCTTCTTGGAGATAAATATATTATTTGGATCATCCATCCCTGTGAAAATCATGACCAACAAGATTTAGCTAGCAATTTCTTATTATTTACATGCACTTCCATTTTGTGGTTGTTGCTTGGGAAGAAAGAAAAACAGTATATGTTCTATAGAAAATTGTGGAACATTTCTAAGGATTAAGAGATGTAACCTTCTACTGTTTCATTTTGAAATCATAATAACTATCCCTGAAAAAATACAACGCATCACTGCGAGGTAATTTTTTGTAACTAACAACTATGTAATTTATCGTAGACTTCAATTTGTAGATGCATGATGGAATTCTGCGATGTTATAAGAGTTTGAAGATTACCATTTTCAGTGATAAAGACAGGAGGGTTCCCATACTTTTGTTTGATGTAGTTCATTAAGGTTCTCATACTTTGTGGCACAATATATAACCATATAGAATTTGCCTGCAAGTCAGAACTTATAGATTAGTAAATGTGAAACTAAGCCATTGAAGAACAATATAGCCAAGAAGAACAATAAATTACATTACATTATCTCCACGGGAAAAAATAATGCTTAAAATAAGTAAAACTTACCCTTTCTGCAATAGCTTTAGTGCCATTGAATGCTGAAAAAGAGAGAAGTAATAACTTAGTGGCAAGACAAAGCAGCAAAAGTATAAAACACTGACAAAGTAAATGATTGCTTGATAATGTTTGATCTGAAACTTACGAAGAGTAATAGCACCGGAATCTGCAATAGAATCGTGGAGCAATATTCCAATCAAATTAGTAGAGTTGTTTCTTGCATAAAATGTGGTGTAATGATTGATTCCCACAAAATCTAATGAACCCTTAACAAGAGCAGCCTCAGATGGAGAAAACTTTGGCAGCCTATTTCCTACTCTGCTTCTCATTGAACTCGGATAATCTCCGAACATCAAAGGATCGAGAAACCTGTGATCAAGACATTTAAAAATTAAGGTTGACTTACAATCACTTCCTTATGCCTTATTTTCACATGTAGGAAGTCTTTTTATTAATGATCTTTAATGGTTGATATGAAAATTTCAATCTATGAGGTACGTGTGCCTGACTTACCAGCCTAGTTGAAAGTCTTGAGCTCTCTGAGCTGCTGCAATGTCTTCTTTAGTGTTTGTGGCAGGCACATACCAAATTACATCAAAAGCTATCCCAAGTGATCCACCCTGTGTGTTCTATCGAATAACCGAGTTCTAAGTAGCAGTTTATATCCAAAGTACAATAATACTAGTTGCAAATATGATTCGTTCCATTGCATTCTTAACAGGATGGAAACTTTATAACAACCACAATAAAATTAATATGTCTCTGAAATTGAAGTATTCGAGAAATCCATATCTTTACCTTATATTTTTTCCTATAAATATCTGCTACTGTTGCATGAGTAAGTAGGACATTGTGAGCAACAATGTAAGGTTCAGTAGCAGAGTTCCCTGCTCTACAAAACAGGTGAAGGAGAATGGAACACCGTCCGGGCGCTTGTAAACCGACATCATACCCTTGTGTGGTAAATGTATGTGGCTCATTAAAAGTGATCCAGTGCTTCACCCTATCCCCGAATTTCTGAAAGCACGTCTCAGCATAAGTTGCAAAGTCCTTTCTGTGGCACACAAGAATCATATAAGTATTTTTTTTTCATATTCAGAATCATACTAATAATGAAAAACTATTTTTAAAATAGTTTGTAATATTTCTCATACATGATCTCAGTGCTGAGCCATCCCGTATACTTGTCTTCCAAGGCTTGAGGTAGGTCCCAGTGGTAGAGTGTCACATAAGGTTCAATTCCTACAAATGTAATGGATCAAGAAATCAGGAGATGCATACAGTATAAACTATTAAATTATCTATACAAATGTTTTAAGTTCAAAGCTAAAATACCGAATTGATCAAATGTAACAATTACACAAGGATAACGAGAACTACCTTTCGCCAGCAATGCGTTGATGAGTTTATTATAATGATCAATTCCTGCCTGATTTATTGCGCCAGATCCATCTAACACATGAAATGTTTATGGTTTTAAGATAATCTTAGAAGTTATGAACAAGTAAATTGAAACTTAATGTTTATGGTTTCACAGTACTGTACAAAGCATTAAACCAAGGACTAATATTGAAGTTAATGATGAGTACGAAAGTCGCTTACTGGGATAAATTCGAGACCAAGAGATGGAAAACCTATAGGCATCCATCCCCAAGTCCTTCATGAGTTGTATGTCTTCCTGAATAAACAATAAATTCAATGTTCAAATACAAACAACCTTTTGACCAATCGTTAAAGCAATAACTAAATTGTATGTATTACAAATTAGTTTATTTCAGTAAAGCAGCCTAACTGTTTATCATAATCTAAGATACAATAACATATTTGAGTTTACCTACTTACATACTACTTGTAAGACTGGTTGAGAGTACTTATGAAAACATGTTTATAAGTTATTTTTAGTGTATTTCCATAAACTCCAAAATAGCTATGAAAACAACTTATAGCCTATATGAAATAACTTATTCATAAACATTTATATAACAAACGCTTGATTAAATTGTTTATCCAAACACGGTCTAAAACGCAGACTAATTAAGCTCACAAGACGTAGACTGAACTGTATTAATTACTTACTTCGTATCGGTGGTACTGGTCCACTGCAACATCAGCATTGCTGAAATCTGTTACCTTGCCTGTAACAAATTACAAATGTGAGGTAATGATCAGCCAACATTTTAGCATATTATAAGAATCATGCATATGAAGTGTGTCTTACCAAAAGTATGAGAAAATGTATCCCACACAGATGGTCCCCTTCCATCTTCTTTCACTGCTCCTTCATACTAGACACAAGTTCAATCACATGTATGAATAAATCATAAAAGTCAAATAAGATAGAATCATAAAAGTCAAACAACAATCACCTTTTAAAAAGAAAGTCAAGTAATAAGTTAACACTTGTAAAACAAATCAAAGATTTAATCCTTAAAATTGGTGTTACAATTCTAATAAAATAAATTATCTTTGTTACAAATAATAATGTTTTTCAATTTAAAATTCAACCATAAATAATTAAGATAATAATTTTTTTCAAAATGGTATCTGAAAAGTTCATGTATATGATACATAAACTTTCAGATACCAGTTTTGCTTCTATTTCACTCCAGAGTAGTAATAGTATTATAGGCACAAGCAAAGCCAATTAGGACAGTACAGAAATACAACTAAATCTAACCAAAAGAAACGAAGTAAGTAAACTTGTAAGATGACACTCCATCTTTACTTGTCGCAAGAAAATTTTGTTTCTATTTAGTTGTCATTTTAAAAGTGCAATGCAATATCATTTATTGATTTGTTAATAATGCCCTATGTTATTTATCGGAGAGATATAATATAAATGAATCGAATTAAATCATAAATGATTAAAGAGAGTAAAGATCCTCTTTATTTCAACCGCTTGAAAGAGATAAAGATACAAAAAAATTGAAAAAAATATAAAATAATAAATTATGGTAGGACCCGCTTAATGGTAGGATTCGCTATCTATTGTATGTGTTTATCTCTCTTTAAATTGCATACTCCATTTATTTTACTAAATGGATAGGATTCTTACTCGATTAAGGGTATTATAGGAAGAGTTTGTTTAATGTGTGGAGTATTACACATGTTAAAACAATTAAAAGTAGCAATGTTTTATTGAAAAACAACAATTATCTGTTAATATAAAAGTTATATATTTTTAATATAAAATGTAAATTTACTATTTTGAGTTTCTTAACATTATGCTAACATATGTGCAGATGTTAAAGATTTTACAATATCAAATATTTATTAAGAAAAAATAATTTTCAACATTTTAAAAGTTAAATTGACACAATTTTAATTACATAATTTTTACGTTTAGCATACTAACGTGTGCTCATGTTACAGGTTAGCATTATAGTAGTCTTTTTGAGAAAAAAAATAATAGTAGTCTACCAGTATAAAAAGTATGTGGAAAAGGTAAAAATGAATTGAGGGGGTAAACATTAATGGTTCAATTTTTTTTGTTGACCAATTAACTGTTCAAACTTTTTTTTTTTACCAAATGAATGGTTCAAACTTTCTTTTTTAAGGATGGTTCAAAGTACTTACACCCATTTATTACTAGGTTCTGATGTGGATCTTAATGGATTCAGGAACGGATAACACTTGTGTGACAGTGCTATCCTTGAGGGACACACTTGTAAATATTTTGTGAATGACTAGTGGTCAGTTTGGCAAAGAACAATTAGCTAGTACAATAGATTATACTCTCTACGTCCCAGTTTAATTGAGTCATTTTCTCATTTCAGACAGGTTAAGAAAAATGTATAATAAGAGATAGAAAAATGATTTTGAGTGTCTTTATCAAGTATTGGTGCATTCTTCTTTATCATAAATGTAAAGTAAAATATATTAAATTGGGAGTGGTGAAAATAGTATTAATTAGAGTTATAAAGGGAAAAAGTAATTAATATTGTATTGAAAAGTGAAATGGTTCAATTATTTTGGGACACTTTTTTTTGCAAATGGCTCCGTTATTATGGGACGGAGGGAGTAAGCAATAAGCTAGTACAATAGATTATAAACGTAATTATAAAAACATGTTTATTTTTGCCAAAATTTTAAAGTAAATGTTAACAAGTGCCCTAAGGGCACTCTTAAATACAATATTAATTATTTTTTCTCCTTTATAACTCTACTTAATATTACTTTTATCAATCTCAATTTAATATATTCCACTTTACATTTATGATAACGAGAATGCACCAATACTTAAAAAGTGCGCTTAAAACTATTTTTATCTCTCCTTCACTTATACATTTGTCTTAATACGTGCGAAATGAGCTTTTGACTCATTTAATCCGGGACGAAGGGAGTAGCATTTAATTAATATTAATTAATTAATAAGAGAGATGCAAAGTAAAACGACAGATTAAGTTGGTTAGTAGAACTAGGTAGTGGAACACAACTTCTCACTCCAACGCGAAATGTCTGTTTTTCGTCGTTTACTATATACACCACCCCTGTGTCGTTTTTTCATCTCATCGTCTACTATGTATCTTCATGAATCATGTTTATGTCCATGAAGGAAGAAAATCATATACTCTAAACAAAACCAATTTAAAAAGTGAAGACATTTCTTCATGAATTTTCTTTACGTGCTATTTTTCTTTCTTGCTATTTATTTATAAATAAAAAGGAGAAAAAAATAATTTATATATATATCTAAAATGAGAGTGGGTTGGTTATTTGTGACCATGAAATGAGACTAACCTGAAAAGCAGAAGAGGCAGTGCCAAATATAAAGCCATGTGGAAAATCTGCCCTACTAATCTCCGTTGATAAGCATATCTGAATCTCTAATAATAGTGTAATTATTGCTAATATCATAACAGCAATGCTTCTCAACCCCATTATTTAATAATGGGTGGTGAATGATGAATGAAAGAGAAAATAAGAGAGAGACAGTAATGCAAATAGGTAGGAGCATGAGTATTATGGAACTCGATTTGTAATTAAGGGAGTATATATAGATGAGGAAATGTGAGTGGAATGGGAATGGGAAAGGAGTGTGAATGAGGGAGAAGTAATGAATGGCAATTGGAGACGCGTATATGAAAGGTGAAGAGAATTAATGTGGTCCCAAACCAAAACAAAACAAACACTTATTTTGGAAAGTGGCTTAGATTTGCCTTCACACTCACTCATGAGATTAGATAATGCTCCTACAACCGTCTTCAATCTAATCTGTCTAATTAATAACTTGTGGACTTTGGATGGTTCATATATGTTAGGAATATTTTTTTACTATTTAATTATATATTCGAATGTCATTATGTGAACAGATATTTTTATAATAATTATATTAACTATTTATCAATCAAAAGTATTCTTATTAAAAAATTAACTTAATTGATTGGTGGTCAAATTAAATAATAAAATAGTAATAAGACTAGTTAGATTTTTAATTAAATAATTAATTAATTGTTATGAACGTAATATGAATAGATGTCGCGTTGACTCATGAAGAGAATAATAAAAAACTCTAATCAATCTCAATACATTGCGCATGGCATATTCTCTCTTCTTTTCCATCATGTTAATTTTCTAGAATTTATTTTCATGATTATGATCGGATATAATTAGCCATTTCTTTGTTTATGGTTTTTTTATTTGGTCTTCTTTAAAATCCACTAATGATATTTACATGAATGTCATGGACTCTAGAATTGATAAAGGTTGCATCAAATTAAGATTTTTGGTTAATACAGTTTTTCTTTTGTCATTAAATTAAGATTTTTGGTTAGTAATATGATAAAGGTTGCATTTTTTTATTATTTTTTTGGGTGATAAGATCAAAATCCTTTTACCTTAAAAAAAAAAGATCAAAATCCTTTTTGAATATTGATAAGATTTTTCTATTTATTGTGATCTTATTATTTTATTTTTATTTGAAGTTAAAATTGATTCACGCAAATTTTATGCATAAAGTTTTGATTCTTTACCTTTTAAGAAATATGGACTTTAGAATTGACTCTTCATTGACACATAAGAATATATTTTCTTTATTTATGAAAATATTGATTCTAGAATTAATTTTGTTTTTTTATTTAAAGAATCATTTCATATATGAATCAAATTACTGCATGAATATTTTTGTATGTATGAGATTCTATTTTAATTTAATTGAAAATTGAATATTTAATTTGCAGCATGATTGTCGTTTTTAAATTTATTGTTATCAACTTATTCAAAAAAAAAAATATTGTTATCAAATTTCTACAATAATATATTTTTCTCCGGTCATGCACTATGGATAGATTTCATCTTGTTTTTTTATTGTTACTTTAAGAGGCATTTGTAAATACATTGTCATATACACATCGGTGTTGATTTTTAACTTGCATGTTCTTTTCAATTCCGGTAAAAAAAAAATAATAATAATCACACTTAAGGGTTGTCGAGTGGCCTAATGGTTACTTGGCGACATAATAGACTAATTCGGCATACATTTGTGTATAGTGCCTCGTAAATTTAAGACATTTCTCACTTTTTTGAAGGAAGACATTTCTCATTTAAAATTATTTATTGAATTGTCCGGTAATTTTGGTTGATTTAGTTGAAACAACAACAAGTTGCAAAAGTAACATCTTGATTCAATTGAAATTACACAAAATGTAGTATGAAATTGTTCATGCGAATTGTTTTGGTCGGCCAAAAGAAATGCACACTTTGACCGGATAAATACATACTTGTGATGGTAAATGTGTGGCAATTATTAAGTTTTCCACGTGGATAATGAGGATGTCAAAAGACAACAATTATCTGACAGGACTTCTTAAGTTTTTCCAAGTGGGTAATTAAGATGTCAAAAAACACTCATTGTCTGATAGCACTTATTATCAATATTTGATAACTGCATTGAGAGTATCGTTTATTCTTGACAATCAAAAACTTGTGGATACATGATTCGTCTGGTATCCTTTTTTGGTCTTTTAATATACAACTTATGATGATAAATATGTGTTAATTCTTAAATTTTCCATGTTGGTAGTGAAGGTGTCAAAAGACACTCATTATCTAACAAAACTTCTTCTTAAGTTTTTTCCATGTGAATAATGAGGATATCAAATGGATCTCATTATTTGACATGACTTATTACCAATGTTTGATCATTATATTGAGATTACCGTTTGCAATTAATTCTTGGCAATTAGAAAATTGTGGATTAATAGTGTGTTTGGTATCTTATTGTTGTCTTTTAATTTACAAATAAAGATAAGTCATGACCGTCTTATAAATAATTCTTAACATGCCTGCTATTGTTGTGTGGCAGAAAACTCATTCAAGTATTTAAGGGTTTATTTCTACACCTATTACGTTAAACATGTGACGATTATAAGATTTTTTTTTAATTGTCATTGTTTGGTCATTGAAATGCAATACCACTAGCAATTGAGGTTATTGTCTAAAGACATGATGTTAATTGTGCACTGCATATTTTAGTGAGTATATTTCACTACTTTTGTTCTCTTTAAACTAATATAGTTTATGTATTTGCTAATTTGAGTTGAAATTTTAACTCTAAAAAGTTCTAACTTTTAGGCTTTAAAGAAGAATATTAATATTGTTCTTTAAAGATGTGTCAATTTAGAATGAATAAAATCGTTAAAGAATTATTTATTTATTCTTTTAACTAATTTTAGGTTGTCACTACTAGCTTATTTTGTATTTATGTAGTATCAGAGTCAATTCCTTTTTGACTTGTGACAATCTATAATTGTTTCCTTTACGATATTGAGTTTGGCAGAGAGGTAATTTAATAGAACAAAATTGAATGAGGAACAATTGATTCTAAACTAATTCATATAGTTACTATTATTATGGTATATTTAGATTATCATGAGGACATTATTGGTCTTCCTCTTAATTGAGTTATGAAATTAATTAATATAGATCAAACTTAACACCTTCATGAACTACAACATCAGATATAAAAAAGAATTGATTGAAAATAGAAATTATATTTCGTATAATCTAAAGATTCTATTAGGACAATAATGATACTAGTTTGCCTATTATAATTTTAGAAGTACATAAGATGGATGTCAATATAATATTTTTTAATGTCGACGTTAATGAAACAATATGGTGCAACCAGATACAACATTGTGACAATATACACAAAGTATATAGTTTTCAAAGTAATAGAATACACTAATGAGTTAAGATGTTAGTCTATTTAAGTTTTACCACAAATTTTCATAAGGTAATTGTCTATTTTGTTTTAAGATAATATTGTGGAGAGTTATGGGTTTTACAAGATCACTGGGGAAAATTTTAGCGATGAAAGATCTTGGAGAAACATCTTTTGTATTAGACTTTAGATACTAAGAGATTATTCTCAAGGTATTCTTTGAATGTCACAAAAGAGTTATATCAATAAAGTTGAAAATAAATTAACAGACGATAATAAATTATGTGTGACCTCAATCACCAAGAGAGACTATTTAGTCTCAAATATTGCCCATTAGAAAATTTATAAATTCATAAAATTAAGTATTTTCCTACGCTTTGGCTATAAGATTCTTATGTATGATCTTGTTTATACGCATTTGGAAATAGAGTAATTCATAAGATTGTTTGGGTGATACTAAAAGCATTCAAATTTGAATCGTTGAAAAGACAACCTTAATGAGTATTAATGAGAACAAGAGAGTTTATGCTCGCATCATAGATCTGACAATTTGGAGTTAATTAATATATATGTTAGGCTATGGTTTTTTGGATGTCTATATATAATAAACATTCTAACTGTCGAAATGACTGTAAGTATTTATGTCACTTGGTTGCATATAGTAAAATGTATTAAACCACTAAAGTTATACATAGTTTCATAGTTCAGTTGTATAGTTATTCAACAAAAAATTTTATAGAGTTCATTGCCTTATAGATTATTGTTGTTGAATGATAGAACATATAGATATAAATTTTATATTAGCTAACCCACTAATGAAAGATTTGACATCTAAGATCTTTGATATGGTTGTTGTCATTAAATAATGATGTCTTGAATTAGTAAGAGTCTATTATTTTATATTCAATACTTTGTTTTTGATATCGATACAAACTTTCTGCATAAATAAATTTTAAAAGGTTTTTTTAGGGAGAATAAAGTTCATAAGGTTTTTATTGTTTTAATCATTTATGCATCATTTGTTCATATATTGAACTTGCAAACTTTAATTTGATCTCACTAAAGTTTTTTGGTTGGACCAATTGAAAATAAGCATGATTCTGAGATCACACATTGCATGAAATTTTCATGTCACTCATCCATATCGATTTATCTCATTAAGTGCAATAATATGGTGGTCGTTGAGGTTTAGTCACGTTATACGTCAATAACGACAACCGCATGATCCCTTATTATTGTAAGAGGTAGACCAGATTGTAAAGTTGAAATCTAAAGATAAATAACGTTCAGATGTGCTCTTAAAAAACTCTGATGTAATTATGAAAATAAGTAGCCCAAGTGAGAGATTGTTGGAATGTTTTCTTATTTAATTATATTTCAATGCCATTATATGAGCAAATATCCTAATTAATTAATTGATATGAACTCAATATGAGTGGATGTCAGGATGACCCATGAACGAAATAATGGGAAACCTTAATTGACCATCACACTATAAGAGGTTATGGTCCCCAATACATCATACACGATATATTCGCTATTCTCCTTATCTGAAGAGAACTTGAGGCATAAAGGTACCGATTGAGGAAGAACCAAATCAGTCGCCAATAACTTTTCTTATTTGTTTCAAATTGCTGAATAGAACATTTTCATCATGAATCCAGGTAATCCTAATGCCTTTAATTTATATTTTTGATAAATAAAACATGTTGTCGATTTGATTATATTCATGTTCAATATTTTATTTGTTTCGCTGATGATTTTTACTTTTGTTTTGCATCAAGCATAATTTGTGAAATTGATATTTATTTAGACCTGATTCCAACACAATGTTGTTTTAACAGTATTATTAACGAGTGTTCACGGAACACTCTTTAAGAATTTTACATTAAGAAATTATTCATTAAAAAGGTTAAATACTTTAATTTCCGATGCATCAAATAGATAAATTTTCATAAAATTTAATATTTAAGGTCTGTAAAGAGTGTATAGGGGTACTAATTAACATTTCTTTTACTGTGTGACAATAGAAAATTGGTTATCACGAAAAAAAATTATTTCATTAAGAGATAAATTCTAATATGGATTACCTTAATAAGTGGTTCATCATTGATTAGTATTTTTAAAAAATGTTTAAAACTCCAACGATGATAGACGTCATTCCTTGATAATGGATGTTAATGATCCTCCTCAAATAAAGATTTTAATAATATCAGTTTTATCAAAACAACAAAAAATAAATATATAACTTATATTTTAAACACACATTTGTAAGGGTTCATGGTAAAAAGTTATGTTGCTACCCACATAAAGTTGATTATTGCTTTTTTATATGGGGACAATTGTGGCCCATTTGTCTTATTTGGACTTCTATTATGATTAGGCCTTGTTTCCTTTTCATCACTAAAGTTGCTCATCTCATCATGTGCTTTGCTCCAAAACATCAGGAAATACGAAAATATCTTTTGAAGGCAGTTAACTGCCGTTGGCTAATGATGTTGTTGTTGATCTTCGGCGGCAATTAACTGTTGCTTGGGATATTTTCCTAGTGGTTTAGAGCAAAATTAATGGTGAGAATAGCAATTTTCTTTCATTAGTCATAACCGCATAACCCAATGTCTTAACTACTAGGTGTGATATCAATAATGTAGAGAGAGTATGGATAGAAGAAGCCCCTCTTTTTTCTTCTCCTTTTGTATCTTATGTGAGTCATTTGGATATCTAATTTTCTATCAAATATGGTTTTTATTTAAAAAACACACATTTTAATTTGAGAGAAAGTTTTTCCTCGCCACAAGACTTAGACATATCATTTAAACACACAAAAATGATATAATACATAAGAAAAATAAACCAAATAATATGTATTTTAAAATAAATTATGTGTATATTTTTATGTGAGCACTTAGTTAGGTACCTTAAAATTTAGTTGCATACGTATTATCTTTTTTTATGTCGAATGGATACTTATATATCTATCATCCAATTATGTATTTTATATCACTTTTTCTATATTTTATTAATTTAAAATAAATTTTTATTCTCAATTAGTTTTATTTGCGGATACCATTTTTTAGGGAAATGATTTTGGAACACATCTTTTATATCAATTCTATGCAAAATGTTGTCGGTTACAATTTTTTGACATTTTTCCCATAGCAGGATGCATGCGAACTTGGATTGGTTGTTGGAGACCATGAATGATATACGCTGTGGTGGAAGAGGGATCACATTCTCTCATTTGAAAAAAGTGGCAAACTACCATTTTGGTCCTTAAAAGTGTGTCTTGTTGTCATCATAGTCCATAACTCACATGAAAACTCAAAATAATCCTAGTATATTCGTTCAGTTACTCATTTCCGCCCAAAATGTTAGTTTGAGGTGTTTACTCTATGAAGAAAAAAAGGTGTCGTATCACTTTTTATGGACAAGTGCCCAAATGATGTAGCTTGGAGGATGAGGTCCAAAATGAAAAAAAAAGAAAGAAGGTGCCTTGGTTATTATTTTAAAATCCCCCTTTTAATTTCTTCTAATTCCTTCTCTTTAATTTTTTGTCAAATGCTAACTGAATAAGCAACATTAAGATGAATGGTCTTTTCTTTTTAGTGATAGATGTGGTGGAAGGAAACATCAACCTGTAGAATCCACGTGAAACAATGTCGGAGAACATCGAAGCCTTGCTTGCGGCTGCAGGATATGATTCCGTGGATGCTCAAGGAAGAACATCTATTTGCATGGTTGCTGCGAATGGACATGTGGATATTGTGGAGTACTTAATTAATAGAGGAGTGGAGTGGATTTTAATCCAGCAAAAGAGGATAAGAATACACATCCTCATTGGGAGTGTCTCAATGGACATGTTCTAATTTACTAAATAGTTAACCATTTCCACTATTCTACTATAATTTGGAAAGGAAAATTTTTGTTCAGACATTAAAGAAAGCTGAAAAACACCAGTAAAATACTGAATACTCCCTCGGCAGTTAACTGCCGCGGAAAATAAAAACCCACAAAATTCATGAAAATGAAAAACCAGAAGTACTAATAGAACTAACAGTGTTCTGTTATCTTTACATTCTTTCTCTCTTTCCTCTCTCTTTTTTACAATTCTGGTTCTTGATTACTCTAGCCCTATCAGTGTCTTTGTCTTCCCCTTGTTCCATGTTTCTAATATTAGTTCTTGTTCAATGAGAATTAGGTTGGTGAATCTAAATTTATCGTTTCACTTTATCTTCTCTTTGAGAAAGATATTTTCGAAAATTAGACTCATACATACATATAATGGAGGCATACACTTGATGTTAGTTACGATGTTTTCCAAAAAGAAATTCAATTGTGAAGCTTAAATAACTGAAATATCAGCTCTTGGCTTTACCAAAGGCCATTTCAATAATTTTTAATTTCAAGTTACAATCTAATATACATGAATATTATATCAATGCAAGTGTTGATTATATATAATATAAGAATATTTGCTTCATTTTGCATGACTAGGATGCCGTTTTATTTGACCCAAACCCAGTTTGCTATTACTGAGATA
>Ga0315913_1000341_pt1 | contig 39078 bp, 23 predicted proteins | sample MpolsnodulesMG_FD_207736 | JGI IMG/M metagenome (GOLD analysis project Ga0315913, IMG submission 207736) | Medicago polymorpha root nodule microbial communities from Los Angeles, California, United States - small nodules | ecosystem: Host-associated > Plants > Roots > Nodule | place: USA...
TGAAAATGTTAAAATCAACCATGGATGTCGTATGTATGCTTGTTAGATTTCCCAAGAAATATTACATGCTTCGTTTCGATAAGGCTCGACCAATTTATCCCCTTTTTAGTGAAAGGAAAATGGTCAAGAATGAGTAAAATCCGTAATTTCAAAAGGAAATTCACTTAATCCTCACTTTGTCCATTTTAGAAAATGCTAAACTCAACCATGGAAGTCGTAGATATACTTGTTAGATTTTCCAAGAACTATTACATGCTTCGTCTCGATAAGGCTCAACCACTTTATAACTTTTTTAGTGAAATAAAAAGGGTCAAAAATGAGTAAAATCCGTAAATTAACATGGAAATTCACTTAACCCCCATTTTGTCTGTTTTCGAAAATGCTAAAATCAACCATGGATGTCGTATGTATGCTTGTTAGATTTTCCAAGAAATATTACATGCTTCGTTTCGATAAGGCTCAGCCAATTCATCCCCTTTTTAGTGAAAGAAAAAGGGTCAAAAACGAGTAAAATCCGTAATTTAACAAGGAAATTCACTTAACCCTCATTTTGTCCGTTTTTGAAAATGTTAAAATCAACCATGGATGTCGTATGTATGCTTGTTAGATTTCCCAAGAAATATTACATGCTTCGTTTCGATAAGGCTCGACCAATTTATCCCCTTTTTAGTGAAAGGAAAATGGTCAAAAATGAGTAAAATCCGTAATTTCAAAAGGAAATTCACTTAATCCTCACTTTGTCTGTTTTTGATAAGGTGGGCCGATTTTTTTAACAGGTGTAAATTTATATATAATTTTTTTTTATGAAAGGTGTAAATTAATATTTTTTTTTATTAATTAATTCGAGTGACTATTAATTTTTGGCTTAATATCACTTTTGACCCCCTATCTTTTCAAAAGTTGCGATTTTGGCCCCTAACTAATTAAAATACATTTGCTTTCTGATTATATGAACACATTAAACACAAATACATGCATTTTAAAGATGTAAGAATTATAGAAGAAAATCCAACCTTGAAATTAAAAATACCATAATAACATTCATGTTCTACATACTGTCACACAATCACACTACAATATCCTTAACAATTTTCCCAGTACTCAAATAAAGGGATTCAAATTTGCTCTCTCTCTATTGGAGCTGGTGCTTGCTCATTGATACTATTTTGTTTAGACAGTGTAGGATTGACACACGCAAACAGTGATTGATACTGCTTTTGTCTCTTTAACTTGACACCAAACAAGAAAGACCTCAAAGGTATTCTATTACCTTTTGTGTTCTTTTTTGTGTCTCTATGAACACTACTAATCCCAATAGCTTGATCAAGTTCATCAAGTGTCTTCTCAACATCATTTTTCATTCCTTTCACAAGACTAAGACCAGCTTGTAACTCACTTGCAACTTTACTATTCTCTTGTTTCATGTTAAGAATCTCACCTTGAAATTTTGCAACTTGATAACCACTTATTATCTCAGCTTCTTTATTATTTTCATCAGCACCACCAGATTCTGCATTATTGTTATCTCTTGCAATTTCATCTTGAATGTTGCATAACGATGAATATCTACCTTGTAGTTCATCCTGCAACACTGCATTATGTTCGAGCCAAAGTGATAATTCAGTTCTAATCTCTCTTAAATGTCGAAAAATCGGCCTAAGTTGAGATTGTATAGGTTGTTGATGTTTAGAATGCAAATGTCCTTCGGATTTGTTGTTTTCCTTTATCGTCCTTAGTTCTGCTTTTAAGTCCTGTATTGAGTTTTGAAACTTTTGAATCTGATGAACTGATGTGCTGAATCTTAGCCAGAACTCGAGATTTTCCTCGAGGAGGTTGTCGAGGTTTGAACGGAATTTCTTTTCTAAATCCGAAAGGTTTTGCCGCTTGTCTTGGTCAGCCATGAGCTTCTCAAGGGTTCTAAGGCCAGGGGCTGATGAGTTTTCATGTTGGTCTGCAAAAGATGTTCTGATAGAATTGTTGTCGATGTTTAGCGATGAAATATCAGTATCCTGCATGTTGGATCCTTGACCTGATTTTCTAAAAAGTGCTTCATGTGGTGTATATTTGTATTCTGTTGTTGTTGTGTATGGACTTTCATCTGGATTTGTGTCTGGACCGTTTATTTTCTGATTTAAAAATTGTATCTCTTTGTCCTTTGTCACAAGAGCATTCTTCATTTCTCTTAACTGCACGAACAAAAATAAAATTAGTTTGAGTACAAAAGTTTTAAATATATATGTGTGTAACTGGTGCCCGATATGTTACGTTCAATCACTTTCATTTTCTTAAATTATTACTGGTATTCAAATGTTGTTAAGGATTGTGAAGCACATATGTGAACACTGAAAACAACATTTTTCTTTTGTCATTTGATATATATGTTGTAGTATGACTCAAAATTTGATAGATGGAGAATATTGTTGCTAAAAATATAAAAGATTTGTTTCAAAGATATTTTTTGCTGAAAATATATTTATTGACAATAAATATATTTTTGTACCGTATGAAGGACGATTTGATGCAAATATATTTTGAAAGGGAATATTATATTTTTGATGCAAATATTCTTTCACTGAAAGAGGAAAAAAAAAACGTATCTTCAATGTGATATTCGTTCCAAATTTATGAGTTATATTTCTCTATAAATATAGACCTTGTATCAGAGTAAACCTTGAGGTAGAGGGGGATGAAACAAGGGTTTAGAAATCAAACTAGGTTTTGTATAGAGTTTGCTCTTGGAAACAAACACTTGGGTTGAGTTGATTCACTATGAGAAATACTATTAGGATTGAGTCTCTTGGTCACGGGAAAAGATTGGGACTTTGGGTAGAATTAGGCGGGAGACTTATTCTTGTAACCCATTGATATATCTTTTGTAAAGTTACTCATCATTATAGTGAAACAGAGTGTTGCTCTCTCCCCCATACTAGGTCAATTTGGACCGAACTGGGTAAACAAATTCTTTTGTGTTCTCTCTTCTTTTCTCTCGTTGTTTTCTACTTTTGGCTTGTGTTTATAATTGTTCTATACACTTTGTTTTGGTTGCTTGATTATCACTTGCTCCACACATCAAGTTTATTATTGGTGTGATTTTTCATCGAATTCCCAACAATATATGACTTGAATTTTGAACTATTTTGAGGTGCAATACTTAAAAACTTGAGTTCCATTCTGCTAATAATAAAATTATTACAAGAATATTTACATTTTCATTTTTAATTTCAAATTTCATCTTCCTGTCCTATGTGTAGATATTCAAACAAGTTATCACACATAACAAATCTACCGATTTCCATGTCAGATATACTAAAATAATGGGATTTGGATTCAATGCAGTCGGTACAACGGTGTCCGTTTGGTTGAGATCAGACAGTGTATATATATTCATGTTTTTGTGCACCGTCTGATCTTGACCAAACGGCCACCGATGTAGTAACTGACTAAATCCAATCCAAATCCAAAATAATGATACTATATGGTTGATTTAAATAGATTGATGTAGCTTACCTGAAGTGCCAACTCAAAAATGCTGTCCCTATTTTTCTTTTCAACATCATTAAGCTTCACCCTAACATCTTTATAGTTTCTCAAAATAGATGTATACTCCTCCAACAGAATTTTCTCTCTGTCATCCAATCCATTCAAAAACATCTGCCTCCAATTAGGCTGATCACCCTCACCAGTGTCAAAATCCTGTGATTCAATATCAAGATTGCTCGTTGTATCAGATAAATCATCCTTATCATGTTGTCCCATTTTTTCGATCCTTTCAGTAATAAAATTAGTATTTTGACTCATCATAGACTTGTTATCATCCACATTTACAGCATCATCATTTTCCTCTTTTGTATTAACATCCTTCATAACAGAATCGTCAACATCATTCATAGCAGGATCGTCAACATCCTTCATTACGGTATCATCAACATTAGAATCACTTTTCTTCTTCTTCTTCTTGTAAAGTACTAAATTCACATCTTCCACATCATGTTTCATATTATTCAACTTTCCAGATAAATGCTCAATATTACAACTAGCTTCAGTGAAATGTGTTCTTAAGCTATTATCTTGTGATTTAACACTTTTGTTAAGAATTTTAACTCTCAACAATTCCTCTTCAAATTCTTTTAGCTTCTTATTAGTAACTTCTGATCCTGCTATAAGCATTTCTCTGTCCTCTTCCAATTTCTTTATATTTGTTTGAAGTTCATCGGTTTCTGATCTCAATCGATTAACCATACCATTTTGGGAAGACACCGCGGTTTCCAAAGTAACAACTTTATTCACAAGCTCATCAATACATTCGGCCATTTCAGTCACAGTAAGAGTGTTTCCAGAATCTTGTTCCAATTTTTCTTTAATCTTTTCTCTCAACAAAACAACATCATTCTCTTGTTGTTCCAAACTAGCTATCTCCTTATCAATATTTTTCTGTTCTTCACTAATTATGCTCTTACATGTGTCGGCATATTCTTGTTCTTCTTGACTCGTGAATTTAGTGATGAATTGATCTCTAAGATTCTCAAACATCTCATGAGCTTTTTTAACTCTTTCATATTCAACTTTAGCTTCTACTGATGATTGTGCTTGAATCTTTTGCAACTTTGAAAGCGTCTCTTGACACGATTTCAGTGCCGTTGCTGCCATTAAAGCTCTAGCATCGTCGTCTTCAATGACCGTACCGACACCAAATTCATCTTGCAAACTGCAAACATGTTTCTGCATACCTGTTATCTGATCTTCAATTTCCCAATACTTTTCGTATGCGCGCTCATACACACTTCTCACGAACTCTTTCTCGGTCTGCAGCGCCAAAATATCCTTCTGAAGTTTGTCGATCTCACCTATTGCTTCGACTTTGGTAAGATCTGATCCTGGAGTTGTTGGAATATATTTTGAAAAAGAAGTTCTCTTAGTTGGACCTTTTCGGGATAGCAACATCGAAGGACTTCGAAAATCTTTCTTTGGAACTTTTGGAACGACTGAGTTTTGAATTTGGTTGTTGAAGTCAGGAGATGAAGAAATTGTTCCTGTGTCACTTTCTTCGTCGTCGTCGTCATCAATATGGTGTGGAACTTGATCAGGAAAGACACTTGCAATAGTTCTGTTTGCACTTTGAAGTTCTCTTGATAAATGATCATATCTTTCGGCTAAGGCTCTATATGCTTTAAAGGCTTCTTCTACAAATTCAACAAGCTCAGGCCTTTTTCTGTAATACATTTCTGCTCTTTGAGAAAATGAGTCTCCATCATTTTGTAAGACTCTTAGGGTGTCACTCACTTTCTCCTCCATATCTGTTTAGTTTGAATGTCATTTACCAATGAGTTACAGAAAAAGGCAATGATGCAGATGATAACTTCAACTATAAGAAACATGGACACCATACACGACATTGATAAAACAATACAATGAAACTGATAAAATTCTATGAAGTACTCACACGAACACCAGACATGACACTAATACTGACATGAAGACGTTGATAATAATTTAAGAAAGTCGAAGTGATTTAATGTAATTATATGTGTTGATGATGAATAGTAACATTTTCTATCTGAAGTATTGGGGGCACGTAAATTTGTTCCCATCTTTGAATGGATCAACAAATTTTCACATTTTCCAGATTATTTAGTTGAGGAAAACAATAGAAAATTGAGAATGTTGGTCATTCTTAAATCACAAAATGGCCAACAAAATATACATGTTTTGATTGAAATAATGATGTTGGAAAAAAAAACAATCCAGATTCATATACGAGGAACAATATCTAACATACATACTAAGAAACATACCTTGGAGACATTGATCCAACCATTTTGATTGCTTTGTCCTAATGTGGCTGGCCCACCACCATGAATATGCATTACTTGCTGCCCTTTGCAACATTTTAAATTTTTATCTTAGGTCTCAATCATACACATTCATCCCATTGAGATAAACCCTTGACAAAAAAAAAACACAAAGATGGGTGAAACCAATTACAATGTGACAAACAAATAAAAAATGTCACAAAAAAAATTTCTGATCAAAGAAGAGATTTGTTTTTGATTAACTTGGTGATTAATGAAATTATGATGAAACGAAAAACGTGATGACCAAAATGCCCTTTTGATTTTAAGGAGTACACATGGAGAGGAGGATACTTCGCCACATGCATAGGTGTAAGGTGTTGGGTCCTTTGAAGTGCTCAAAAGTTGGAGAGATTTTGTTAGATAAATTACCTCACTTTGGGAGATTTTTGGTTTGGTCAGTTTGGTCCTTACTGGCAGGCAACCTATGTAAACGGAAGGATTCAATAATTAAAGTTAGTTTTTATTTGTCAAAAAATTAAGAGTTTGTTTTAATACCAAGAAAAACATAAACACTTGCTAATTTTCCTTCAAAAAAAAAAGTTGCTAATTTATTATCAATAATACTTCATCAAATTAGCAAATATTATAAAATGCTCTTAAGTGTTTATGTTTCTCTTAAAATATTTTTCTTGCTAATATGTTTTTCTTGTTATATAATGTTTTGGATCAATATCTAAAACATTATTTAAAAATATTCATTATATATAAAAATGAAGTTATATTTATCTCTCTTCTTTTAATAAATAAAATAGAATTTCCTACCTCACCAAATGATATTTGCAAAACCCAAATTTGCCCCATACACGGTTCAATGCGTCGAACACCAATAATCTTGGAGTTCTTCTTTGCTATCTAAAAGATTGGTGTAAAGGATCAACTTCCTTTAACCACAAACCATACAAATCAAATCAAACATATGCTACAATATTATAAAATAATTCGTACAAGACATAAACGGCCAAAAAGAAAGAAATATCCAAAAACATCTTCTTCTTATAAAGGTCTTTATACAATGTTTCTTTATGCAATGTTTTGCTTCCTCTTAAACAAAATGATCCGAATATAAACAAATAACACATGTCTATGAAGCCCGAATACGTAGTATGCGTGCGGGTACGATACGATACGGGTACGCGAATACGTGAAAATTTTAAATTTAAGATACGATACGACTAAGATACATTAACAAAGTTTGTATACAAAAACTTATATGCATGTAAAATACTTGAGAAAAAAAAAAGCATTAATTACTCTACATTACTATATAATCATAAAAGTCACATGTGATCGGATAAAAAATGGGAAGTTTTTGTATAAATCATTTACTATTGTCATTCATATCTTATGATATCAATAAATGTATCGATAAAAGAACTCAAAATAAAATGTTGATTGATTGAATCTCCTTTCTCTCTCGTTACTTTCATCCACCAAAAACATAGTTTTTAATTGGTTAATCAAAAAATAATTTTATTGATTCATATCTTAAATTGAATCTTATACATCTCCATTGAATTTTCACAATACGGACTCACTTTTTTACCCTTTTTTTTTTCTTTGAGGATACGTATCTTTGAAGTATATGTGTATTTATTGAAAGTAATTTAGAAGATTGACCATAGAAGAAATTTATCTCATAAATTGGAGACGTCGAGTGATATTTTAATTAGAATAATGTTGTTTATCGCGACAACAGCTTTCCCGAAATTATCTCGACCGTTACCTTTTTATTGTAGCACCTCCATGTATGGCAAGTGGGTTCTACTTTATGTCTCTTTTTTTTTTTTTGCTACAACTGCATTTTATACTCGTGAGATATTCTTGAAAAATTTGCTCGGGACAAATAGCACTGCTGTTTTAATTAAGTGATGACTTGTTCACTTTTGTACATGTAAACAAGTGGGCAAATGAGGCAGGGGCAGCCATATTAGAAGTCATGTGACGGCCACATGACATATGTTATCTATCATTTTAGATATACTTTTACTCATCAAATACATTTTTGTTTACTCTCATAAAGTTTAGTTTTTTTTTTTGTCAAGTAGTTCAGTGGCTAGAGAATTACCTTAAAAGATGAATAAGTGAGGTATCCAGGATTCGTACCCCGGTCCCTGTACATATTGTGCATTATCCCTTACCAAATGAGCTAAGCTCATGGGGACATAAAGTTTAGTTTTAATCTGTCATTTTCCATTTAATTTTGTTGTTTTTTTGGAATACCTATTCTCTTTTTCCACTTCAACCTTTACCTTGCCCCTAATATTTGTGTTAGATAATGTATTGCTAACAAAACAACCTTGCTTATAGATTTATAGTCTTTATGAATACTCATATGTTTGTTCTTACCATTTTTATGAGTTAATTGTTGGGATATCATGCTGTCAGCCACCATGTTTTTTTGGAACATGTTAATCATCATGTTAGGAACTGCTAGGGAGTAACATATAAGTACATAATAAGGCATACATTTATGCAAACTCCAAAAAGCATATAGACATATATACAGAATAAACTTATATTATTATACAAAATTTATATACAAATTCGAGAACATTGATTGAGCATTCAATCAATTCTCATATCTACATTGATATTTACATCAACAAATTTCAAACTACAAAGTCACCACACTTCAAACATGTTTCTCTTGCTCCCAATTTCACCACATTGTTGTGATTCTTCAAAGCAAGAAAAGAAGAACAGAAGCTACACATCATTCTCAATGCAAAATCACTACCACAATTGCTTTATTCTTGACAATGTCTTCTCCTCATAGGTTTCAATTATTATCCAAGAAGTTTTTACCAATCATATTAGACATCACATCACATACCAGTGCTCTTTTTTTTACACTATTTACAATATACAAATTATTTGTTGGCTCAAGATCAGAGAATTTTGTCATGAAGATACAGGATCAAAATGATGAAGATTAGTGTGTCAGGTATTTCGAATAGAAGATAGCCAGTTTTCCACATATTTCTTGCTTTCTGCAACAACAAAAAAATAGGCATAAATGTGACACTTCTAGCTACCAGAAGAAAAATAAAATCTGAAATGCCACATAATTAACATATGCACAAAGCTCAAAGTCCAAATGCAGCAAGATTTTCAAATTCATATTTGCTTTCATTTGATGCAAAAGGACATGCTATGCAGCTGATACCGCCTATCTTTCAAGACTAGAGAGTGCAGCAAGCTATCATGCTATTAATTTAGGGGAAATTTAACTTACATCCCTGAGGTATGCTTAAATGACGCATACACCTCCTCAATTATGTTAAAGACACGGATCACCCCTCAATCATACATAGCTTCTAAAAAGCAAGGGGGCATGTGTGTCATTTAAGTATAAGTGAGGGGAGGTGAGTACGATTTCCTAAATAAATAAGGCTGATCAGTGCTCATTTAAAAAACAGATGAGTCGCGTAATGGTGCGGTTTCGTACGTTATAAGAGTATTATGAAAGTGGTTCAAAGTTCGATCCTCTGCTGCTAACAAATTAACCACTAACATATTCCTATAAAAAAAAAAAAAAAACAGATGAGGAGTGTGTGCTATAAGCATACTTCAATGGAGTGGAGGTGAGTGCAATTTTCCCTAACTTTTTTAAAAAGATAAAGCTTAAACTATGTTTTGAGATCAGAGTACTATATGCACAAGCCCCGACAAAAATTCAAAGACAACAAACATTATAATAAACTCATCAGTAAATGCTCAAACTGGTCCTCAAAATTGTAGGATTGCATCAATCTAGTCCCTCACATCAAAAATTTAATCAAATTAGTCCCTCCATTGGTATTCGTAGGGGCTAGAATGAATGACACTAAATTAGTAATATCATGATGAATTGATAACAAATTCAGACAGAGACCAACTTGACCAACATTTTGCAATTTCATGGATCAAAAGTTGTCACACAAATGGTTGTTCAAATAACACAACTCTTTGTAATATTGACAACGTGGAGGACTGGGTTGATAGAACTCTACAATTACAAGGACCAACATGAGTATCTACTCCAATTCAACATTCATATTATAATGAATCATTAAAGATAACAAAAAAGAGAAAATAAAGTTGACAAAAAGCAGAAATTTAACTCTAAAAGAAGTTGATAAAAATAAATAAAATACACTTACCATCAGAATAACTATCTAAAAAATGTCCAACACCATTGAGTAAGTTGCTTTTAGTATCCTCTTCAATCCTACCATAATCTCTTCCATAACAAGGAACCAACACTGCAAAACTATTATCAGTTTCATCATCACTTGGAAAACCAGGTCCATGAGGTTCCAACCATCCAATTGACCAATCAGAATCATCAGATTCAGAACCAGAAACACATCCACCATCAGATGGAACAAGAACAACATCATATTCCCTATCCACTTTCCTCCTCTCTTCCCTACTATTCCATTTTCTCTTCACCTTTTTTGATGATGATCCTATGTTTGCTTGCACCAAAGGAAATCTCATTACCTCAGATTCCAACATGCTCAAATCTGTTGAAGAATTTATTGAAGTCCCTTTTGAGATTCTTGGTTCTTGATGCTTTCCACTCCATAACCACCATGAGAGATTGGTGAACGCCACCGACATTTATTTATGCCAAATTCTTGAAACTTTTACCTGTTTAGAAGAACAAAAGTTAGTAACTACGAATCAACACAAACTCAATGCAACATAAAATCAGCAAATCAAACAATATTCGATGTTGCACCTCGACAAAAAGGAGTTGTTTTGTTTTGAAGATTAAAATCAGAAAATGGTTAGTGATATACTTGAACTAGAAGCAGCAAAAGCTAGTAGAGATGAGTTTTTATAGCTTTACATAAAAAGAGACCAAAACAAAATCTTATCAAACACACATGTCCTGAAAATTGTGCAATATACATTGAATGTATATATACCCAAAACCAAACCCAAAACATTAGTAAGTACATTGAACATAGACACTCATTTTCAACACAGCCACAATTCAGAGAACTAAAAACCCAATTTGACATATGATCAATACAAAAACATAATTAAGGGAAGAAAAAAAGGACAACCTTAAAATAGGCAAACAAAATCAAACCTTAAAATAGCCAACACAGACAAATCCTCACCTACCAAGGTAACCAAATCACATCCTAAGCTAACAATTTAACTCAATTTATCAACAAAAAGCTTCAATTTACACACCAAAAATTAAAAAACAAATCTTTAATTATTTTTTTCACAAATCAGATAAAACAAGGTGAACTAAAACAAACCCAGAAGCTAAAATGATAAAATGTTATAAAAGCAATAAATTTTGAATAAAATTCAACAATTCATAAACTTCTATTTCAAGGAATAAAACAAAAACAAAAACAAAGAACATAGAACATAAGAACAACAATTGTATGTACCTTAAAAAGTACAAAAAACCTGAGAAAGTTTCTAAAAATATAATCCAATTAGAACTGAAAAAGTTTGGATGTTTTTGTGTAAAGTGAATAAGATGAAGAGAAGAGAGAATGAAAGAGAGTTTGCAATGCAATTTGTATACGTTTTGCAGATACCGTTGGATTGTTATGAGAAACAAGTGGAGGTTAGGAGAACCGTTGGATATAATCTGAGGGTGTTCCAATGATAAGGTCAGTTGGCATAAACAAAGGTTGGAAGGAACAATAATGAAGAATTGCCACGTAGATTTTTGAGAATAACACGACAACTGAAGTGGTTCTTGTTCTTTAAGGTGTAACAAGTTCCACGAAATGAAATGCTGTTTTTTCTGGTGAAACTGAAATGCCACTTTTTGTTCTAAGAAAAATGGATATGAGATTGGTTTAAGAATCAATTTGGACAAGAGATTGTAAAAAAATTAAAAACTACCTCATATACGCTGTTTTTTTAGATAGACGAAATGACGTCAATCATTGAAAACTCACAATGCTGAGTTAGTTGTCAAACTCGGTCACAACTTCTTTATTGTCTCTAAATATTAATAGGATACCTATGATCCAAAGCGGGGTTCTAGAAAATGTTGGTGAAGAATACATGTTAAGAATTTTTTTTGCAATGGGATTCTACTACAATGAGATTTAAACAATTTTTATAATATATGATTTAAATAATATTATAAAAATGATAAAATTTTAAATAATAAGAAGTGCTATTGTGCACGACAAATGCACCCGCACGAACTGCAGGGCAAGCTACGTGGCATCTCCTCCATTATTAAAAAAATAAAAAAAAACATATTGAAATAAATGGAAAAAATCTAAAGCTGCATGTGGGAAGAATACATGTCGTGCGGATTCCACGACAAGTTACGTCGTGCTTTTAAGCATTTTTCTTAAATAAAATGATTTAAGTGAATGGTAATACTCAATCTAAAACTTCAAACAATTAACAATTTACATTTTGAACTTTTTTGTTTTGTATATTTCTTATTTTTAAAACTGATTTGTGGGCATGAACAACTTTACTACTTTAGAGATCAACTTGAATAATAATAACTTAATTTTAGGGATCAACTTGAATAATAAAAACTTAATTTTACTATAACAATGAAGGAGCATGTAGAACGGGGTACGTAGAAACCAAAACGGGGTTCTAGGAAATGTTGGTGAAGTTGAAGAGTACAAAAGTCATAGATGTGGTGCTACATGGCTGCTGGAGAAAGTAAATTTGACGAATTTCACTAATATTGTATTGTAATTTCTAATGTTTTGCGTAGATGTGTGGTTCAAGGAACATTCTTTTTAAATTTTGCCCACTTGGTTAGAGTTTAAATCTTATGGTTTTGGTCATCTATTATTTATGATCTGATTCATGTTAATGTTTGGTTTTTTTAATGTTGACTTCTTAATAATACTATAACTTTGGTTTTGGTTCAACTTTAGACAGGCTAAACATTGATTCTTTCACAAAAAAAAAAAGTATACATCTTCATTGTGCATAAAAATTGAAATATATGGATGCGTTTGATAATCTTGTAAATACATTTACCCTTTTGACATTTCCAAATTATTATATTCTTTGGTAAATCAAGATCTGCCAATATTTACAAAAATGTAGACTTTGGACCGTTTGTTTAAGATTATTATAAAGAAAATGTTTTTTTTTAAAGTTTTACTTATGTCTGTATAAGGATCTTTTTAAAATAAAAAATTATGCTGACAATTTTAAAATTATTTTCATTAGCTTGTGAAAAAATCATTTTTAATAGAAGAGAAAGAAATATAAAATCCCTTTTCCTAATTTTAAACAATAACAAAATAGTGTATGCTTTGCATAAAAATATCTAAAAGATTCTGTGAGAAAAAAATTTATTTATATTAAAATTACTCCTACACACTTGAGGTACTAGAGATCATTGTAGGAGTTCAACTTCTTAATTTAAGGTACTCAGTTTCGATCTTTTAGAGACAATAGTAAAATAATTATTGATTTTATTTAAACAATAATGTTTAAACGTATAATATATTTAAACAATAATGCTAAAAAGTATAATTGAAATTGTAAAAAATCACCTCAAAATCATGTATCTTCTAATTTATAGTATAGATGCATTGACATAGATACATAATTGTCCTTAGTAATTTCAGAAGAAAACATTGTTAGAGATTTTGTTACATATAGTATAGATACATAAGTTTTTTAACATGAGGTATTCTATTTAAGTAATCATTTTAAAATAACTTCTTTTTCAATATTATTTACTTATTTCTTACGAGTCATGTTACGAGTCATGCTACTCGATATCTTTAAGACATTTGTTAAAAAAAAAGAAGAAGAAAATGAAGTTTTAAATTGAAGAGGCTACTTTTTGAAGATGCCCCTGATTAGCATGTCCAAGTGTATGGGAGGAAAAAATTGAAATCGATGGAAAATGTGGGATTTGGTCGCAACGTAGCAAAGACGGTCCCTAGTCAATAGTCATTGGTCTAAGATATGTTGTTTGTCTTAAGATGTTATGTTATGTTATTTCTTATTTGGAGTCAATCAAGTGGCTACCTACATGCCAAATCCACATTGGCCAAATCAATCATCCAAAGACACATCCATCCCATCCACAAAAATTCATGGCTGATTTTAAATTCCTCATCCACATCCAAACTTCCAAAGCAGGTAAAAAATAAATAATTAACTTCTGGTACTAACTAATACATATCCGTCTCAAGAACCTATGACACAACAAGGTCCACAAATTTTCTACTTAGACAAAACTATTATACTGTAATGTTTATTTTTGGCCTCAATATTTTATCAATTTCTTCCCCAATCATTCATTATGAAAAAGACATAGACAACTCTTTTTCTTTCTTTTATTTTGTCCAATGAATGATTGGTGTTTTAGGACCTAATGTGCCAACAAATTCACATGTGCCATGTGGTATGGGCAACTTGCTTTGTGATTGAAATGCCACTTAACACATTTTATAATTTGGGCTACTTATTTTGTTTTTTTTATGAACAAATTTAAGATGAAGGAATGGTTTTTCGGTCTAATATAAAAAACATTTCAAGCTTTAAGATTATTTACATAGATTTTTTTTTTACCACATGATCAAACTTTTAAAGTTGAGTTACCTCTTTTTCATCCGATATATATCTAAAGTATTATGTTTATTTTTTATTTAATTTATTAATTATACGTTCAAAAGTATGCATTGACAATATAAAAATTTATTTACTCATGCTAATAAATATTTGAAGATAAATTTTAGGAAATAACTTAAATATATGTGTGTTGATACAATATTATCGGACGTTTGTATAAAAAAATAAAAAATTACACCGTCGGCACATATAAATTAATTTTTATAGTTTATTTAAAAATATACTTTTTAACAGCGTATTATTTTTTTACTCCTAAAAAAAACAGCATATTATTATTTTTTTTTTTTAAAATGTGTACATTTGAAATTATAGCAACACCGGCTAATTATTAAACGTTCCATTCATTTCAGAGCAGCAAAGGTGGAACTAATATTGGCCATGTGATATGTTGTTACTCCCTTATATGTACAATTCAGCAATGATATGGTCTAAGGTCCAAAAAAATTAATGATCATTTCATTAGAAAACTGATAAGTATTTGAAGGATAGAGTGCATCCACAAGGTTTAGTATTCTCAAATCATATTAATTATATTGTACTAACAAAAGCTATCTCCCTGTCTCTATATATATTCATGAATCAAATCTTATCTTATATAGTATATAACGAAATTTCATTAAAATTAAACAAAAATTGACGTGGAAGGTGGACCTCCAGATTGTAATGTAAAGACGGGGTAGGACACCATAGGTAACTGCTAAATATGTCTCCTAAAGATTTCATGGCCCTGTCTCACCACTTTATCTAGATAAGCATAAATATAGCTAACAATTTGCTCATTTCTCACATTCCTTTGGTAATGACTGGTGACGTCAAATAAGATGAGGTAGGACATTCTGAACTCTTCATGGTGCATTGTGCATAATTCACTCTCAAGTTCTCTGAACCCACTCTTGTACTTATTTATTGCACATACCCATTACGAACTCAAACTTATTGTCCATGTTTATTTATGTAGAAAAAAAGATCTGATATTATTTTAATTTGTCTTTCTTATTCACAAACAAAAAATGGTCTTTTAATGATAAAATTAACTTTGAAAAATTAATGAAGTAAATAAGCAAAATTCTTATCATAATTATAAGATACAATAAATGAGAGTTAACTATGTTTTTTGTCTCTATAAATATTTCGACTTTTCGTTTTAATCGTCCTAAAATACTTCTTCGACTTTTGCTACCCAGCAGTGTTTTGGATATTTTGTGCGACTTTGTATGCTTTCGAGATGCATGACTCTGTTTGATTTGGGCATGGGCACTGAACTTTTGGTTACAGATATTTTACACAATTTGGATACAATGTATAATGTTTTCATGTATTATGCTTTGATTTAATTTTGATGTGTGTTGCAAATGTGGATAGCTCTTTGTACATATTATGTTTGTGCTATAATCCAAAACGTATCAATATAATGACCACTAGTGTTGTTAAAACTTGGTATGATGAGGTTTAACACATTTTGGATTATATAATCTAAAATGTTAATTTTATTTTTGAACACTTGTTAACTTTCTCGTATAAGCAAGTTAGATGTCAAGAGTTTGATGTTTTTTGGCATCTTAAGTGGCTTGTGAATACTAAAAATAAAGAGGGGATTAGTGTGTGAACATTTTAGGGCCACTGCAGCATGGTAGGATTGGGACACGTTGGGTGGACAGAGTGGGGGATGGTCAATAGAGTGATATGGCTGCCAAGTAAACAAAAACTTACAATGTCTGTTGCACACTTAATGGAAAGGATCAACTTCAATTTGAAATTTGATGTAACATAACATTTAAAACATTTGCGAGAAACCTATAATCATAAGGGATCAATTATCTAAACCATAAAAAATAAAAAAAATTGATTTAATTAATGGAGTGCAAATACTTAAAAATAAGAAACATAGTATAATTAGAGCAATTTAATGGGTACACATATGTACGAATTCAACTCACGTTGATCTCTAGGCCGTGACAATCACATAATAAAGGAAATAGTAGCCTATCATCTGTAGGTCTTCCATTCTCAACTAATTCTACCGACTTTGAGAAGAATTCAAATTTTCTAATCTTGACCTTTCAACTTCAACTACTTTGACTGTGATGACTTCAAAATACAAACCAAAATCAACTGAATTGATATACAAATTTCTAGTCAGCCAAACAAGTCTCTTCAATAGATTCACCATAAGAATATGGCAATGGCATCCGCCATAAAATCTTGAGAGAAATTCATTCAATTCAAAGCCCATTGTTCTCTTTATCAAGTGTTCTTTTTGGACGAATTGGAATTGTAGCATCAACTTCGGGCTCCTTTTTGATTGACTCATCTTGCTTACTAGCATTCTTGTCTCCCAATGGAAGGATAGTATTTGATGACCCTTGCTTTTGCATGGCCCGTGGTATTTTCAAAGGTATTTTTGGGTCAATATAATTAATCTCTGGCTTTGGGGGAAGTGAAGCATTTTCAATTTTAGGAGGATGCATTTTCTGGGGTAAACTATCCACATAAACATTTGCTTCACTGTTGTTATTCTTCTCTTTCTTGGGGGCATCTGAATTACCTGGCTGCGATGAAGATGGCGGCGGTTCTGTAACAAGAACTATTGAGGATTTCCGCCATTTCTTTCTCTGGTTACCCTTCATGGCATTTGATTTAGCCTGGAAAAGAATAAATAGGAAATGGTCGTTATCACAGCAGCAACATGAAACACTCACACAGAAACGAAGAAACCGATAATGCTTGATAAAAAATGAAAGTGATTCAATGTAATCACATGAATCAATGATGCCATATCAGTGAGAGATACCAACCAACATGTGTCAAACATCTTTGATCTAAAGTGTCGGTGTTAGCCAAGTGAAGAAATTCCATTTTAATTTCAATCACTAGCAATTTGAATCACATGCATTTCACTAGAATGCAATGAATGACAAAAAAATTAAAGATTCAGTGATGTATAAAATACTAGACATTGAAAATGAAAGGGGACAAACCAGTGTATTTCCAATATCAGAGAGAGCTTTTCTTGGCCCATGATCAGTGTTAGCTTCAGCAGGCCCAACCAATGCACCCTGAAGCAACTCAGCACCTTGAGTTGCTAAAAGGCGGTTTTTATCTGCTTCGTCACTACTGGGATCATTTACAGTCCCTCCTTCTCTGTTTGCACACTTTGTTTCCCGGCAACCGCATGAACTTCCACAACCAATTCCCATAGCTCTGCAAGCGCATTTCAATGTTTTACAAGAAGAGGATCTGCTACAAGAGCAGCAAACATCTGATGCAGTTTTTACAGATGGTCCATCTGGTGTTTCTGTTGAAATAATTTTGGCATCATCTGAACTTGTATTTGAATGATTTTTTTCCAAGTTTGAATGTTCACCGCCTTTAGATTTTCTTTTCCTGCCGTGCAATTTTGCAGACATTACCCATTCATCATCAGTTGCATCTACACCATACTCATCTGATTCAGCATCTGATATTTCCATATCCTCGAATAAAATGGTAGATCGCCGATTTTCCTATTTGATGACCAATGAATCAATAAAAGCCACAATAAAAACATAAATAATGATGGAATGGAATATTTCTTGGCAAGACCTACCAGCTTGCGTAAGTCATAAGGATATCCTGAATCTCGCATGGACTCTGACCTCTGCAAAATTAAAAAGTTGTAAAAATAGTATGGAAAGTGAGACATTAACAGCGTATGAAAATTTGTAACTTAAATTTTGAAAGGAGATAAGTTTATCTCAGAACATCAGTAAAGTCAAGGTTGCACTACAAAATTTATTTCGAATGTCAAAATGGGGACAAGATATGGCATCTCAAAGTCAAATATACTAACCATCAACTTCAATTGATGATCAAGTCCATCCCTCTGCCTTTTCAACTGTTCAAGTGAACGTATTAGACTAACTATTTTTTGCTTTAGATCAAATATTTCCATGTCCTTATCTCTGCAGATAAATTCTTTTTCTCGCAAAGAACACCTGAAATAAAAAAAGTAAAATAAAAAAGCAGACAGAAAATCCAGTTAAATCACTAAAGATAACTTATGAACTACTTAAGATTTGATAGGTGTTACTACTTTTCAACAGAATATAACAAATTTAACAACTTTTTAAACCATATTGGTTAAACTTTAATCAACCACGGAAAACAGACTTGAAGATTAGCTCTACCTAGAGGAAGAAGCTAGATTGAACAAAAAGTTCATTAAATTCTTGGCATCAGCGAGGGACCGGACTTGATTCCAGCGTCCCTTGCCACTGAAAACCCGCTCCCGCTCTTCTGCCTCTGATAACTGAGATGCCATAGACACTAGTGTTGTAGAAGAAGTGGCAAGCATATTTTCAAGGGCAAAAATCCTTGAACTTCTTGCAGCCGGAGACATTGATACATCACTGCTAAATTGAAGTTATAAGGGTTAGTGTTTTAGCTACAGATAGAAAAAAAGGAAAAATACAGAAGGCATAATATTTACAATAAAACTGTTCTGACAAGAGAAAAATTTATAACCTTATTTATTTATATTAATAACAGACCTCTAATCTGAATTAAATAAGAAAACAAAGTGTGAAATGTTATGTACATAAGATAACATACTCTTAGGAGAAACTAATCACGAGAAAATATAAGATACACTTAATTTACAAGATAACAAGATATTTTAAGATTCTCTATTCTATCACATATGTTAGCAGTCAGTCAAACATATAGTATTGTTCGACAATAATTTATGAATTCGATAACTGCATGGTTCTTGTCACCTTGTATTGTTTAGCTTCATCATCTCTGCTTCTTCTTTTAACCTGGCACTCTCCTTAGCCATTTCAGCCCTCCTGAAATGAATAGTGAAAATTAAATGAGTATAAGTATATCATCAGCCCTCCATAGCCATTTTAACCTGGCACTCAGTTTTCTATTTTCGTTGCAAAAATACAAAATCAACCACCGAATTCTGGCATTTGCTGGTAAACTACAATCGCGGGAACAATTATTTTTCTAAAACTCACACCGGTGGATATTATTAAAACATCTAAGCCAAACATAGTAAGTAAATCAGATAATGCTTTCTCATATTTTAAGTTCGGATAGCAAATAAATCCAAATAATGAATTATAAAATTGACTTTATTAAGTATCACTCAGAGGTCCTGGTTCATTTCAATTTAAACAGTGAAATTGACACAAAGTTGTCATTAGTTATTCTTAGAGGATATCAAAAGATCCAGATTTCAGAAGTAGCCTTTACCAAATTATTCAACAATACGCTTTAAAAATTTGATCAGGGAGTCTGCCTTTTCAGGTATCTAAAAGTCTCGGATGAAGAATCTAAAAAAATAATAATAATAATAACACATACACTTCCATTTGACGTTGATACTCCGAACGTACTTCATGCACTCGGACAGTGACTTCAAGTTCATGCTCTATTGCCTGCATCAAAGCCTTTAAAATCGAAAAATTATATGTCAAGTTGAGGAAACCGAAACCCCCCAAGAAATCACAAACATAATAATATATAGCAACATAGAGCACTGATCAAAATTCACAAACTTAGCACCTGAATTCCTGGACCATTCCCACTGATACCTGAATACGAAATAAAAATTAGGCTTATTAGTAAAATGCTCGCTAAATTGGGAAAGATTCATGGCTTGATAAATCTCCTAACCAGTTTCACGTGAGGAAGCCTTTCGAGATTCCAAAAGTTCTTTTAGCCTTTTTGTAGCCAAGGATGCTTCTTCTGTCTTCCTTTGCAACACCTAATATGAAACAAATTAATAGTGGGAATGTCCAGCAACCTTGACCATAACAACAGTTGATTTGAAAATGCACTTACCATCTTTGTTCTCTGATTCAATGCTAACAGCTTATGCCTCTCATATTCATTCTTCCTCCCTTCTTTTTTAAGCTGGTGATTATACCATGATTCATTAATAGGTTAACAATTTGTTGACAAAAAATTTCAGCAGAGAAATACAGTGGTTAGAAACTAGAATCATCTCTTATTATCAAGAACAGATAACCTATTATATGTATTTTCTATTAAAAAGTTCAAGAAAACTCATCCTTACCTGGAGAACTTCCTTTTCACGTGAAGCTTTCCATAACCTAAATTGTTCAGACTCCTGCTTAATCTTATGTTGCAATTGAACCTAATAAAAATGAACTGTCAATAAAGAGCATAAAAGCAAAAGAAGAAGAATATGAAGTTTTCAAACTATAAATACAAGTTCCATTAACAGGCAAATTACACCTTTTGAGATTTAATTCTTTGGATCTCATCCTGCAGTCTCTTTGCAGCCTCATCACCTTTCTGTTTTTGCCTCAAAAGATGAGCCTGCGCATCTTGTTTCTTCTTCAGCTCAGAGACCTGGAAAGTAAATAAATAATTAACTGATTCAAGTAGCCACTAATTAAGAGTTAAAAACATTATAAATAATAATTCACCTGTGATTCAAGTGCATTCAACTTTTGAAGATATTCTTCCTTTAATTTGTGAGTGCTATCTCCAGAGGTGGATTTGAGTTCTTCAATTTCTCTCTACCAATAATTCAAAAAAGGGATTTGAGTTAACACAGTAATAATAATAATAATAATAATAATAATAATAATAATAATAATAATAATAATAATAATTCCACAAATTTTTTTTTGCATAGATTGATTACCTGCAAAAATTTCTTCTCATGTTCCAACTCATTAAGTTTCTTTTCATAATGTTGCTTGAGAACTGAAGCATTATTAACCAGCTTCATTTCAGCCTTCAACAAATAAAAAATCACAGTTCAAATATGTTCTAGAATTGATAATATAAAATATGAAATACCAAGCATGTAAAAAAATTTGTGAATTTGGATGGTTTTTTAACAAGATATTAGAAAACCAAAATGATTCCGTGTCTTCATTGAATTTAAAACCAAACATCCGGACACAGTAACTTATACCTCCTTCTGTTCAAGTTTCTTGTCCAATTCCTTGAGCTCCCTGTCCAACTTTTGTTGTGCAGAAGAGTGTTCTAACTCCTTTTCATGAATTTCCACCGGTTCCACATCTGCATAAAATTTGCACAATGTTCAAAAAATATCTAGTTGATATTTAGGATTCAATAACAACTCTGGCTATGGAGAAGCCTAAATAAATAGTGTGTTATGCCTGGACTTGAGAAATCAATTTGTCATCTAAAAAAATTGATGGGCAAGTATTATTATTATTACTATTATGATGCAGTAAACGTTACCTGTTATGTCCACAGGTTTGACATCACAGTCAGAAGAATACTCATTACCATCTCCAAATAAACCAGTCTTTGACTGAAGTCCAAGATCATCTGAATCAACCCAGTCAACGAAATTGCTTGATTTCACATTCAAATTTTTCAAACGCAGCAATTCGCCTTCCAAATCATGGATCTTTGAAACATAAGATTTCACCAGGTCACAATCCTAGAAGCAAGATCAGATCACAAGTTAGCAATGAACTATTTTGTTAGAAAATAATTACCATGCATTAGAAAGACTTTATGTAAGGAGTGATGAGGTGGTGTCGGGGATCACAGGAATTAGAGAGATAAGTGGTTGTCGATTCAACTCCTCCACTAACATTTTTCATTTGAAAAAAAAGGAAATGAACTGATGATGTATTCAAACCTGGTTTGAGTTGGAGTCAATCTCATCCCAAGATCTACCATTTCGAAGTGCTTCTATTTTCATGATCAGTTGGTCCTTTTCAACCTAAAACATTCGATACTTTGAGTCAGACCCAACAACTTGAAGTCAAAAACCCTATGATTTTTGTCAGACTCCCAACATTTCACCAAAACAGAAAACACTAAGGATTGACTAAGCACCTGAGCATCACAAGCACGTTCTTTTAAACTCTCGCAAATTTGTCCACGGGCGTGAAGCTCGTGTTGCAGCTGTGCATTGCTTGCTTCAAGTAAGGATACCTTGTGTTTGAGGATCTGGGCAGGAGGAGCAAAGGACATCAGAAACATATGACCGGTAAATGAGGGAGCAACTTCACACACTACCTAACAGAATGATGTACCTGAATTTCTTCAAACGGTACACCACCAACACCTTTAAAACACAGAAGTTCAGCCTCCAATTGCTCAATACGACTTTGCAATCTCTGTTGTTGGGCACCTATTGGATCGCGATTAATCTAAAACAATAAAAGTGAAATTCATCAAATATAAGAAACATAAACGACTCTGTCCACAAGCAAACAAAAAATACATCAAAATTATAAAGAACACTAACATAAAAGCACTTACGATTGCTTTGTTCTGTATGTTCCGCGCACGATTTGCATATTTTAACGTATTTAACGTCTCTTCAGCATTGGTGTCTGCGGGACTAACACATGCTGTTGCATTTCAAACAGATTAAATGAGACACACAATATTTAAAAGGTATGAAAAATTTAAGAATCCATTGTCATTCGTTGGGTATAACAGTGTACCTATCATCACCGTTTTGCTGTTCCCTCCAAGAGAATCCTACGAATTAATTAGCCAGTAGCATGTCAATAGCAAACATGATAAGAAGAAATTCTAACTTTATCATCACATTTTTCATTAACATTTGCTTTCAAGTTTTGATTTAGGTGTTTAAATATAAATTCTAACTGACAGTCAAAATTGTCAAACAAGAAGAAATTTTCACTCCAGTCCTCAGCAAAACATGACTTTTAGATCATGAATGTTCATTTCTGTCCAGATATTATATCTTAAGCTATTCCACCACTTAGGGTAGAATCATTATATATTAATAATATGATATAAGATACAGACTTGTTGAAGTTAAGTGTATAGAAATTACTTAAACAAATATCATGCAGATCTACAGTAGAGTCACACTCCCTTCCCAACAAAACATGACAAATAATTAGCCCACGATTTTTTGTTCAGATATTTTTTGCTACATTATTTCACCAAGTTGAATAAAAGTATCGTTATATTATATGATAGAAAACGCAGAGCAGTTAAAATAAGTATATTAAAGTATTTCTTAAACAAGTACAATGTAAACCTGCAAAAGGCGTGTTAACTTGCTATCTCGATACGGTACATGGCCTCCTTCTTTTCGCCTTCTTTCATCTCCCAATGCACTTATTACATTTCCAAGAGTCAGTAGTCCCTTGTTGATGTGAATTCCTTAACCATGAAAATCAAATTACAGTCAAATAACTTTTGAAAAAAATAACATAAAACATTTGTGAGACTGAGCTGATAGAGAGGTCGTGGTCCAACTCAATTTTCAAAATTCTATTGTAACAAGTATGATAAACTATAGAAAAAATTTCTCTAATTGTTCTATTGCAAATAAGATAAATATATTGTATCACAAACTATCAGAATACCTTCTTTCAATCGCATTCCATCCGCACCAGTTCGTTTTGCTCGTTCAGAACCAGCAAGATCAACTAAATGTAGCTTTGCACATAAGACATCATCGCCATTCTTTTGCTCCATTGTGATGGTGAATATTGCATGTGAACGACTAGATAAAACACAGGACCCACAGAGTCATCATATTATAGCTTAAGAGTAATGCTAGCAACACTCGTTTTAACACAATCCTTCTTACAATCACACTCTGATTGGGTGAAAGACATGGGGGACACGCCACTTCTGGAATGGATCCCACATAAAGCGGTGGGACTCATATATTTCACCAAATAAGAGAGTTGGTGTTAGAAGGCACTATTAGTTGTTAGAATTAGTGTTGCTAGCACTATTCTGTAGATTAATTTCCCAGCTGAGCTGGAAGGATTAAAACTATTAGTTGTAAACATTAATTAATTAACTAATATGCAGTATATATTAGAATTTAGAGCCATTACATCAAATCAAACTATATAATTAAATATGTGGCGTTTACGGTATCCAACTTAAGTTTCATTTACAGTAGTTTACCTTGATTGACTGTTCATGTTTGTACTCCCAGTGGCACGTGACATTGAACCGCGAGAGAGATAAGACGACATTTCTTCTTTTGTCTTGACTTCAGGCTCTGTCACGCCAGCCAGGGTTATTCCCCCACTTAACGTCTCCCTAATCTGTATTGGAACTCTAGCAGGGGCAGCAAACTTTGCATTACATACGGATTCTCCTTTGGATGCATTAGGATCAAGCAGATCAAACACCTCTTCCTTGAAAATCTGACATTTTTTTAACAAAAGAAATTTTAAAATGACTAATCTCAATCAATCACCTAAAAAAATTCACTAAACAATAAGCTAAACAAAATTTTTACCTCAATAAAAGATACACGGATCAAAAACTCATTAGACTCTTCTTTCAAATCATGAACCCTCTTAAATATGGTCCTCATCACATCGGGTATAATTCCACCAGCACTTTCTTCTCCAGTATAATTAGTGCCCATTGTATACGTCTTACCAGATCCCGTCTAAGAAAAAAACGGAAATTTAGACCAAACATGACAAAACAAAGCATCTAAAATAAAATTATCACAATCATCATCATCAAAATCAAAACCAATTAAACTATATCATACTTAAAAATTACATACCTGCCCATAAGCAAGAACTGTTGCATTGTATCCATGAAACAACGCATCAACCAGCGGAGCCACACAGTCATTATATATCGCAGACGACGGCAATCCGGTGCTACCATATACAAAATCATAGGTAAACGCATGTGTCCCAATTTGTACCTACAAATCAACCAAAAACAATATCAACAAATCAATTCCGCACATTATCACAGATTCAATTTCACACACTAAATCCAACACTTGTACAATGCTTCCTAGGAAATGAACAATTAACTACAACTTTAAGTAACAAATTCGCGCACACGATTACAGATTCAACATTCCGTGAACTTAAACATTGCTTCATACAAATTGACCAATTAATTGCAGCTTAACGCATCAAATTCGCACATTATTACAGATTCAAAGTTTCATACACTAAAAATACTAAATCCAACACTTAAACAATTCTACGTCATATACAAATTGAACAATTAATTACAGCTTGAGCATCAATTTCGTACAGTATTACAGATTCAAATTTCATACACTAAATCCAACACTTAAACAATGCTCCTTACAAAATTGAACAATTAATTACAGCTTGAGCATCAATTTCGTACAGTATTACAGATTCAAATTTCATACACTAAATCCAACACTTAAACAATGCTCCTTACAAAATTGAACAATTAATTACAGCTTTAAGCATCAATTTCACAGACGGTTACAGATTCAGATTTTCATACACTAAAATACTAAATCCAATACTTAAACAATAATTCATATCAATTGAATGATTAATTACATCTTTTAACGTCAATTTTACAAAAGAATTACAGATTCAAAATTTCATAAACCAAAACCTAAAATTAAACAATGAGAATGGAGGAATTAATTGAAAAACAAAGTATTAGAGCTAATAAATGAAGAATTAAGAAACGAACCTGAGGTTCACCAGGAGGAACGGTGATGCAATTGGTACATCCATGAAGAAGCTCTGCGGTAATAAGAGGCCGAATATTGACCGCGACACGAACGCATTGTGTTGAATCTGCATTCTTACCACCGTTCATTTCCGTGTGTTCCATTTTTGGACGAAGAAATCAAAACAGCGTTCGATCTTCTTCGATCTGTGATTAATGTGATTGGTTGAAGAAGCTGGTTATGGTTATGGTTATGGTTAGGGTTTGAAATTGAAAGTGTATTTGGTGATTAAGATGTGAGAGAAAGGAACGAAAGGGGTTGTGTTTTGAAAATGATTTTGAAATGTGGACGTTGAGGGTTTTTGATTCAAGTGGATTTGAGGAAATGGCTCGCGTCCGAATTCAAATGTAGAGTGAGATCACGCGCGTGTCACGTGTTCAAGGGAAAATGAGTAAGATTCCTAACGGTTCAATTAATACTCGATTTTTCTTTAATTTTGTTTTATCATAATATTTTTTTATTGCATGTTTCATAGAAGAAAAAAATTATTGGCGAATCAAATCAATTTTTAGGGAGAATCAAAATTAATTAAAGAACGAATTATAAATAAATAGTGTCATTTATTAGATTAAAATTAATTTATTTTTACTTATATTTTTTTGGTCTTTTTATGGTGAAAAGGGGTGGGAGTTAAAGAAATCAATGAGTTGAATGAGGTTAAGGTTCAGTGACTAATATAGCAATTAAAATACTAACATTTATCATTAAAAAATAAAGACGTATTTTACACCACCAAATATATAAAGGACATCTTTATATTGCAAAAAAAAAAAATATTGAAGCAAATTATTCACACCTATTGATAAAAAAAAGATATATTCCCACCTAAATAAGGATATTGTTGCAAAAGAAATAAACTTTTTTTTATGGGATTTTAAAGATTAACTTATTATTTTGATTAAATTATAATTTAATTTAATAGTTGTAGCGTTACTAACTTGTGTCAAGTTCCATTGGTTTGTCCTCCCAAAAATACTCTTTAGAGAGGAAGAAAAAAAATTTGTTGTCCCCCTTTATGATAATAATAATTAGGGGCAGGTAAGGTTCGATTTGGGATGAAAATTGAACCAAATTGAACCAAACTATTTGCTAAATTTAAAATAACGGAACTGTTTCAAACTAAACCAAATTGTTTTGAACTGTTATTATTGGTACGGTTGAAAAAAAATATAAAAAAACCAAATGAAATCGAATTTTAGTATGTCTGATTAGAATTCTTTAGGGGTTTGTTTGCGGCCCTTTGCTTTTATGGTAGGCTCCTCTTTGTTTTAGTTGTTAAAGATAGCCTTAGGCTTCCTTTCTTTCTTTCTTTTTGTGTAAATAGGTTCAGGCCTTAATCCTGGTTTGCATTTTATTTTCATTGCCTTGATAAAAAAAAGTCTATGATTTGCTTTTGGTGGCTTATATTACCGAACTCTTTTGAACCAAACCAAACTGTTTCAGTTCAATTTCAGAATTGTTAATAATGATTCAACTTATTTCGGTTTGGTTCAGTTCAGTTCATTTTTTTTTTTTGCCCACACGTAATAATAATTGGGTTTATAACAAGGGTAACCTTCAGAGCATACTCTACGAATACTTATATGCATCCTCTACGACTCATATGGACACGTTCATTACAAATACAATTTCCCTGGTATTTCTAATAGTCAAATAATCACTTGACCATGTTGGTTTTCATCCAATAAAAATTTCGAAAATCAATTGAGCACGATAGGAAATTCTACTCAGAATCTTATCATGAGTTTGTATGATGATATTGGATTGAGACTTTAGAATGTGTTGCTTTCAAGATCTCAAATTCGATTCTCATCGGTGTCAATTTTGGAGTGGGCTATATTTTTTTCAATTCACAAAACTCGAGTCGATCCCGATCCCACCCCATTTTATAGAACCGTACATGAGATTTTCACCGCATACGGCTCGACCGTACTCCCCGGGCGAAGTATTTAACACATCAACTTCACTAAATTCTATAGTATACATACATGCTAGTATGGTGGTAGCATCGGATTACCGGTCACTAGCTTTTAAGCCGCGGTTAGCAGACACAAGGTGACGCTACTCCTAGGCTCGCATGCAAGGGCAGATGACAATGTCTCCACAACATTTTTGATAAAATAATGGAATTCACAATTATATATTTTTTTATAGTAATTCACAATTATATATTTTTTGTAATATAAATATATATATATATATATATAGTTTAATTTTTTAAAAAATAAATTAAATCAGGGAGCTAAACCATATTCTTACCACTTTTATTCCTGCATGTAATCACCCTATTCTATCCTATGATATCATATTAAAGTGAATCAGCTCATACACATTATTTTATGTAATGTGAGCTATAAACTAATTTAAAAAAAAAAAAAAAAATCTTAGCTCACAGAACAAGGAATATTATGCCTTATATGGTATCACAACATTAAAGTAGTTTTATATCAAGAAGATCTTAAAGGTTATTCACTCTCTTAACCATAGGCAGAGAAAGAAGAATTTTATTATTTTGAAGTTGGATCTTGAGAAAGCATAAGATTGGTTCAAATTGAAGTTTAGCATGAAAGCATCAAAGCAAATTGAACTTGCATATTAATTGGAGAAATGTAATTCAGAGTTGTATTTCCTCTACCTCAGTGAGCATCAATTGGAATGGCTCAAAAACTAATGAGTTTAAAGCATCATGAGGACTAGGGCTGGTTTTGAGGGGTGCAAAAACCTCTACGTAGTTGGATCTCTAAAATTTTAGAGACCAGATTATTTTATTTTTAATTATCTACTGCATGTAATACATTAATATATACAAATAAGGCGGTATGCTCTTTGGATTCCCAGAAGTGTCTTAGTGGAAAAGGCTAGAACTTGCAAACCCTCGGTCTTGAGTTCAATACTCATAAATCATTTTTTCTTCTTTAATTAATATTTTTTCCTTTTTTCTTCTTTAATTATATTTTTTTAGTATGGGATGACTTCGATTTGGACATAATTTATCACAGATGTGAGGCCCATATGTTCTTTTTCCTTCAATTCATCCCAACTTTCCTCAACATATTGAATTATATATTTACAAATAAAAACACAATATAATTTTTTTTTCTTGTTATTTTTGTTAGAGCACTTCTTGTAATTTTTTGCTCATACTTGTTGTATAAAATAACAAAGTTCTAACAACAAACATCATAATTATTCTCTAAAAAAACATTATAAACTTTTTTCCCATCTATACAAACTAAGGAAAATAACAACCTAGAAAGTTGATAAAGATATTCGTTTGAAGTTGTATTTTTATATTTTTTATTAAAAAATTGATCTTTTATGTGTTATTTCAATGATGAATATTTTTTATGTTTACGGATCTTATTTTCAATTTAAAATAGATGATTGCTCTTTTAAAAAAAAAATGTTTTTATTTTATTAGGTGTCATACCCCATGACGCGACATTAGAGGTCTATTTTTACTAGAGAGTCGGACCTCCGTTTTCATAAGAATGTCCATGATGAGGACTAGTACAAAGAGATCTCATATCTACTTATCTTTTTATGAGTGTTACTTCAACAAATTCTCCTATCTGGAGAGCTATTGTTAAAGAAATGTGAAAATCTCTGTTTCCTACAACGAAGAGATAATGTAGTATACGAGGTACGACTCATAGTAATAAATGCGAAATGTTTTGTTTGCTACAACGAAGAGATAATGTAGCCTATGAGGTACGACTCATAGTAATAAATGCAAAAATATTGTTTGCTGCAACGAAGAGATAACACAACCTATGAGGTACGGCTCATAGTAATAAAATGAAATAGTTACTGTTAGCCACAACGAAAAACTTTAAGTCAAGAAATGTATAATTAATGACATGAATTTAAGTTAAGAATTATGATTACGATTCTGATTATGAGTATGTGTATGAATAAGAATATGACATTATGTTAGAATCATGATAGTATTCTAGGTAGCGATCCTAGCTATCCCCGATCGCTCAGTTATGTATGATAAATACTGTATAAACCCGAAATGGGTTGAGTTTAGAATAGATGGCAATCCTAGATTCCCTGAGATTGCCTACATCCTAGGATAGGTGGAACTCACTGAGACATCATGTCTCACCCAATTCCTTTTATTTATTTCAGATATTCAGGTTACTAGACGACATAATGGTTCGTGATGAAGAAGCAGAAGTCGCTGGACCATATAAAGTTCACGTCAGTCGTATTATTTAAGAGGTATAAGACGTGAATTTCTATATTTTATTCAGTGGAAATTTTTATTATTGTAATTTTAATGTATCCAATGTCAAGTTTAACACACATGCTAGATATCCTATGTAATTTCTAGTATGGGTGTTACAATTTAAACTAAATAAATATTAGATAATAAAGGATGGAAACACCACCAAATTTTGGAAAGACATTTGGATCCATGGGTATGCTAATGAAATTAATTATCCTGTAGCTTTTTATGACAATAGTACCGGATGAAATTGGGATACAATTTTGCTACATATTCCTATGTATATGAAAGAAGTTATTGAACTTGTTCAGCCTCCTTGCGAGGGTGATCTTCATGTGCCTCATTACTAATAGAGAATTCTCAATTAAAACAACCTATTATATGTTGAGTACTAGAAATAATACAAAAAACAATTTGAATCCCATCTTTGAAAAAGTTTGGAAGTGGAAGGAACCTGTTGGAATTAGAGCTACTTTGTGGGAAATTATTCATGGAAGATGAATGACTTCTAGGTGGCATTTAGCCTGGACAGCGAAGTTGTTTCCCACCATGGGAAAGTTAGAGATTAAACCAATAGATCTAATCAAAAACACAAATTTACTATGGTCTGTCTATATCAAATCTCTCCTTAACTCCTATTTCCACCTTCAACCTCCTCTCTCCACCCTCAAGAATATAACCACTCTAACCACCACCATGTTGAATTACAGTCTTCAACCTTTGCCATTAAACAATCTTCACTGTATTTTTCATTTTTACTTGTCATTGAATTAAAAAAATCAAACATTTTTATTGAAATATTGGATTATTAACCTTGTGAAAAGAAGAAGAAAAAAAACCACATTGTCACGGTACATCCATAACAACAACTCATAAACTAAGACCTATAAAATCTAAACTTAATTTCAAAAACAAAATTAATGAATATAAAAAATGTTAGTTCTACGATTCCCCTTCTCTATTCCCTTCCAATCTCCATGATACGATACTATGGGAGTGGTCACACGCTTGCCATTGGTGCTTCTACAATTTCATTGCTTTATAATTCCCACCATGTGAAACGTGTGAAGTTATGCAATATTTAACGTGTTCCTTTCCTAACTTCATGGGTTGGGTGAGAAATCTCTGATTATATTTGAAAGAAAAAGCAAGATTTGTTGTCCCTTTTTTTTTGAATCTAAGATTTGTTGTCCCTTGTAAAATTCCAGATCTAGAGGATGAATAAAGTATAGGTAGACCATGATAAGATCAATACACCTCTTTAATCTAATGGTAAAAATCTGACTTTTCTATGGTGGGAAACAACTTTACTGACCCATGCTAAATGTCACCTGACTTCTAATATTGAGTGTGGTAGATGTATTGACTATGAGTGGAGGAATAAGATGCTTAGTATAATTAATTACGTCTTCTTTTTTGTCCGTCCATTTGATGACTAGTTCTGTCTTCATTATTTATTTTACTTTTTTTTTTCTTTTCAGTTTCTCTATTTGTTAATTTAATTTCAATACATGCTTACTCCATCACAATAGTCCTAATTTAACTTGATTTTTTTATACAGTGGCATCACAACTCACAAAGTCCATTCAAACAATTTCTCAATGTGTAACTTGCATGATTTTTACATTCTAGGTATGGACATGTCACAATCACAACCACTCATTTGGAGGTGTTTACTTCTTTCATATTAAAAAAACCATCGCAAAGATTAAAATTTGAAAGGTTCAATCTTAATCGGACGACCTTACATTCACTAACCATATGATTGCATTGGTATATTGACGGCACTCAAACCATATAACAAGCAACAGAGGTAAGTTTTATTGATTTGTTAATTCCGTCATAAAACAAGCTTGATTCGTTGATAGATCATTCAAAAAATAACAGCCGCTAGCTAAAAGATGTATCACATGCTTGGGGTTTCATGTTTTAATTTAGAGAAAAAATTGTGTCATTTTCTGCATTGTCTTTCACATAGGTAGAGCTAGTGTATCAGAACGTGGTCACATATCTTAAAATGGATTCCACACGTGTCAATTTATAACTGGATTTTCTATGAACCATGATCATGCAAATAATTACTTGGAAATGCCCAATTGGATTTGGATCAGTTCTTGAGTGGTATAAGAGCTAAATTAATCAATCCTATTGAGCATGAAAGGATTTCAAATAAAGACAGGATTTGGTCTGACTAGATTTTTTTTTTTTGGAGCAATTAAATATTTATTTATATCTGTGACAGTCTAGTATATACGAAGTTCAAGTTAACTCAGTTGTAAAATGACATTTAATTAATTAAAATATCTCTCTTTCTCATTTTTTAAAAATAAATAAATAAATACATGTATACAAGAGAGCCCAATGCAAGGATGATAATCATGCAAAATAGTGCGAAAAAAAATTCAAACCCAAACACAGTGGGAATTTATCAAACTTGTCAATTTAATTTAGAAATGGATCAAACTCAAACACAATGGATAATGAGAATTTCATTCATACATAAAACACATTTAATTAAACCTAACAAGAAGTAGAAGAAGAAGAGAACGAAGCTACTAACATCCACCACACTCACCTCCACCTCCACCTCCACACCCACCAGCACAGCAACCACCTCCAGATGGAGGCATAACAATGATACCTCCTGATGATTTGACGGGTTTAGAAACTTCTTTTGTCTTTGGTTTGATGGGTTTAGGTTTTTTTGTCTTTGTTTCTTGGGAAGAAGAGAAACATGATCCCATGATGGTTTGATGATGAGTTTGGATGCTTTGTTTTTTTTTTGTGTGACCAAAGGTTTGGATGCTGATGGGTTCATACAACTACTGTATATATGTGCATATGGAAAACAATCATAGGGTCGAAACAGGTCCTTTATTTAATTCTTTTAATCTACACAACTCATATTGTTTTACATAAAATTTAAAATTATTTTGATACTATATTTGAATCTGTCACAAAAAAATTAGACACCCAGACTGAATACTCCTGTTCTCAAATAAGCCAAGTAGTAGGGTGACACTTTGCGGCCCACAAGAGCTTCAATTAACACTTTTATCTACCATGGCTTATGTCTTTCACGGTAGATCATTGATAGAAAAAATTAATTAACACTCTAAATATAGTATATATGGTTGAAAGTTCTGTCAGAAACAAAAAAATATGGTTGAGATGAAATGATAATGCAAAGACGAGAATTTCAAAAACAAACCGTGTGCATTAGGATTTTGATTATGATCAAACAATTAAGAATTTAAAGTAGATATTTTAATTTTCTTTAAATTTATGACCTACTTGAAATTTGAACCATCCATCATAGGATTGTGATTTTACTCAACAAAAAAAATCATAGGATTGTGATTTGTGACTGCATACATGAACATCATAGGATTGTGATTTTACTAAAAAAAAATCATAGGATTGTGATTTGTGACTGCATACATGAATATAAGAGATACTATTAATTAAAGATGTAAAAGTTATATGTTAGTTATTATCAACTACATGATTAATGCAAGTGTCCAATTTAAATATGAATTATGAGTGACATAAAAATAAAGGGTGGGTCTAATATAAATTTCTCAAAAATGCTTTAAAGGCGGACCTTTATTATTTTTAATAAAAAATATAATAATAATAAATGGTGAATTAAATTTGCAAAAATAGATTTATTTATTTATTTATAAGATATATTTTGCATTGATTGAAAAATTACAATCTCAAATGACTCCATTGCTTCTTGCATATGATTTTTTTCAATAAATATATATGTTTGTCATTGATAAATAGAAAAAAATACGGGACAAGTTTTTATCAAGAGAGGGAAATACAAGACTTGGGTTAGGGGGCAACGACCTGACCCAGTAAACCACAAAAGCAAAACCCAACAATTCAGTACAAAAATGGTAATAAAAGAGAACAGTCATAAACAACCATTACCACGTACAATTCAGCGAACCCACGTAGGGGCGTGACAATCCATCGATCGTCTGCCAACACAGAAACGACCCAAGTTCCAACAACTATCTTCAAAGTATTAGAAGACCGTAAACGCCCTTTCGAGTCAAAGCAAGCAATTACGAACTGAATCCACAAAGTCACAGTGGTCTTGAAACTTCAGTCGCAGTCCAGATCAAGGGATGAACAAACGACATAAATATACTACTGTCCACCAACGATGCAAGAAGAAACCATGACATATAATATATTTTAGGTATGATGAACGACTACTACCGTCAACACGGAGCATCTACGCACCTAGCCCTTTTGAGCAGCATCATGATAGAACCATTCATGTTGAATCAAGATATGCATCCAACTGAACAACACCAGAACTAAAGAACCCATATCTTCAATCCAGAAAACCAGATTCAAGATTTTCAGACAAAATCACAGAGCCGAAACAAATTCACCAACCATCTTCATTTCCACGAAACAAAACGAAAACAAACGCCAATAAACAAAAATGAATTTTTTTTAGCAAAAATGAGACTGAGACTAACTCATAATCGCGTCAACATCATAGCTCTACAATACAACGACGACGTTGAACGAAACCAGTGACCACAATAGAATCAACAAACACCAGGACTCTGAAAGGACAGCCGCTGCGACGCTTTATCGACGACGATCTGAAATCCATAAATATATTTTTCATTTATACATAAAAACACATGACATATATTTACCACTGATAAACATAAAAACATGTAACACATATTAGTCATCATTGTGGCAAAAAAAAAAATAACATATTATTTTTAACAAAAAAATACTGACATATTTAAAAATTCACGGTGTGTAGATGCTTTTCATCAATAGATAAAAAAAAATAAAACAATTTAAGATTGAAAAATAATAGTCTATCACTCGTACATTGCACGGGTTAAGACACTAGTACGTGACAAACTAAAGCTAAAATTCTGATTGAGAGAAGCGTTGAGTTGTGTAATTAAAACTTGATTGAAATTAGTGTGAATAGATATGAAGTAACTAAAACTTTGTGTATAACTACTTCACTTTGTGGAAAATCAATATTATCGTTCATTCAATCATCAATTAGGATAATAAACTCCCATGGAAATAATCTACGGAAAAAAAAGGAAGAGATAAATCTTGTTATTATAAACAATGTTTAATATGCGTACTAACTTAAAGAGAAAGGGCAAGTCATATATATTACTAACAATTGGCTTGGTAAAATTCATCTTTTTTGTCTTGGGATCTATTTGAGAGTTTATGAGAGGAGAGCCGATGAAGGCTTTGAGAAAAAAAGAAGAATGGAGTAGAAAGAATGAAGGAGTTTGGAAGAGGAGGACTTTTGGGGGTTGATCAAATTGTTATTTATGTCATCATTGACTCTCTTCTCTCTCTCTCATCCTCGCCGACCTTCACACAACCCTCCACTATTTCGTTCCTCTTATCCTTCAATACCCAAACATTCCATCGAGATGTAGCCCGACTCTCGCGGTGGTGCGATCGGCTCCTCTTTAGTCGCGACGCCACCATTGTCACAAGCGGTCGTCGACGTCCTCTTGCGACATGCTTGCTGTTTCTCAACGGAGGTGTCACGATTTGGCTCTGATGCGGAAGCTTTTGGTTAGATTTGGGTTTTCAAACGTGTTTGTGGGTGATTTGGACTACCAAACACGTCGGTTCTTGGGTGGTTTGATTCAGTTTTGGATCTGTGCGACTCGAGTTACAAAGAAGTCTGGCGCTGTCTCTGATTCCGACGGCGGTTCACCGGTATGCCGCCGCAATCACGACGGCGTGTTGATGCACCATATGCTGATTGTTCCATATTTGATGAGATCTGCAGTTTCCCTTATTTGGTTTGTCGACACAACGCCGTTGTTCGGTGGCCGTCCTTATCGTGAAATCCAGCTCACTCCTTCGTGATTGAATTCAGATTGTTGGGTTAGAAATGGCTGTTAATTTGTTGTGGCTTATCACAGTAAATGGTTGGTGCTAGTGGATTTCTTATTTACCGTGTTGGCGGTTGGATCCACTCCCCGCTTTCAAGAATCTTGGTCTGATGACGGTCAACCTGTATGTCCGCTTTGATCTTTCAAATTCCTTGTTGTTCAATGAATGGTTGGTGTAGAGACTGTTTGGGACTCGAAATAGTTGTTAATGCTTGCTGCTGATGGTGCATGGAATGGATGGTACGTGATCCGTTATGTGTTGACATTCGGTTCATTCGCCAACTTATAGACCTAGCTAGTTGGTGCTTGCAAACATTGTTTGTTAGACTTGACTTGGGTTGAATCGAGTGTGTTGTTGTTATTGGCTGTATTTTCTGTTAGGGTTGATTCACTTGGATTTACTGGGTCAGGTTTTATGTCCTCCCAGTTTTTATGTATTTTTCCTTCTTTTCAATAATATAGGAGCACTTGACATAAGAGTAGAGTATAGTTGAGAAATCACATATTCTCTTTCTTGATGTCATTATGCTCTTGCCTTATAAAGAAAAAACTTTTGGGGTTTTTTTTTTTTTTCATGTACCAAATCTTTTTTATTTGGAGGAACTCTGAAATTTTATTGGAGGGGTTTGGGGGTTTAGATGAAATTTGTAAATATATTCTATTTTGTTATAATACTCTCAAATTAAAATATGTTAATTATAAATATTTATTTATCATTATCTACAAAAAACACTCTTTAAAAAATTTGAAAGATTTTTCTATTTTTTCATCCACTCTCATCCTCAAAGCTCTCCGCTTCATTCCTCCCCGAACTCTCAAACAGAGCCTTATCGTTTTTTGACATATGTAGAGTGGAGAAGACCCACTGACATTAAAAGGTAATTAGTTAGACTCAATAGTTAATTAGAGGTAGAATGATTTAAAAAGAAAAAAGATAAAGAATAGCTCAATGGTTTTTTATTATCTTTTTTTTTACAAGGAATAGCTCAATAGTTAATTAGAGGTAGAATGATTTAATTCCCTAAAAAAAAAAAGTTAGAATGATTTAAAAGGAAAAAAGATATTAGGTAGAATGAAATTTTAAATTCAACTATAGGGTATATTTATTTGGTTTTTCAAAGTTCCTTCCTTTAGATGTAATTTATATGAGGCGTTTAGACACTTACATATTCCTCGTGAGCTTAACTCAGTTGATAAGGATAATGCATAATATATACAAGGTCCGGGGTTCGAATCTCGGTCACCCCCAGGAAAGACACCTACATATGAAGCATGTATACATATCATTTCTCTTATTATATCTCGAGAGTCTAATTGTTTTTGTGATGGACCAAAACAATTCTAGACTGATTTGATTCAAATATTTGATTGATTCTTAATGGAAAGTTACTTGATTATTGAGGTTATATTTTTAATAAAATTTATCTATCAGCAGTTAAAATATTTGACATAATTTATGTAGATGCTTGTAATTTTGTATCTTACTCTTTATATAAATGTACATTTTTGCAGTGAATTGCTACCATAGAATGTTTCCCAATATAGCCACTTTCTACACGGTATCCTCGTTCAAAACAACAACCACGCCTTCCTCGTCTCTTTAGCGTTCCAATGTCAAACTCCAAAAACAGAAAACGAAGCATCACTTTGCACATGACATGGGTGGTGCACCTTCTTTCAATCCATGCAGCGTCACATTTTTTCCCTTCTTCCCCATCATCGTTGTCACCGTCACCACCACACTCATTCTAATCGCAAGCGCCGAAAATCACAATTCAAAAGAAAATGAAGCAATTCCTAGTCTCGAAGATGACAATGGCGCCACCACGTCATCCCCACCACCACCGGTATCATCAAGCGAGAGCTCCAATGATAGGGAGAGGAACTCTGTTGCCTTCAAACCTAGCACTGCAGTGATAGTAGGCGTTTTAACAACCACATTTTTCCTCGTGTTGCTACTCCTCCTCTACGCCAAACACTGCAACGGTGCAAATATGCCCGTTGCTAGCAACGCGAATCCCAATGGAGAATCACATTTGCATAAGAGGAAAAACTCTGGAATCGAACGCACGGTTGTGGAATCATTGCCGGTTTTTAAGTTTGGGTCATTGACAGGCCAAAAAAATGGACTCGAATGTGCAGTTTGTCTCAACGGGTTTGAGGATCCCGAGGTACTTAGGTTATTGCCAAAATGCAAACATGCTTTCCACATGGAATGTGTTGACATGTGGCTTGATGAACATTCCTCGTGCCCGTTGTGTCGCTATAAGGTGAACCCTGATGACATTGTTCTTCCTCAACGACAAAACACTGAGGAAGAATCATTGTCATCAAACATCGAACGAGGTAATAATATTAACGACAATGTGCCACAACATGAAAATGAAAATGCAGGTTCACAACAAGTGTCTTCAATGGAAGAGAGGGACAGTGGTTTGTTACAAATAAATGCTTTGGAGAATAACGAAGTATCACCATTTAGGAGGTCTTTCGATAGTAATAATTCTAGAAATACAAGGAGTGAGGGTGTCATTGGAGAACATAGGTTAGATCACCAAATAATTTTGTCCCCTACTTATAATTCACATAGTAGGGTCCACCAACGATCGATCAATTCTAAATCGTGTGACATGCTTTACTTAACATTTGATGGGATCATTAGTGAGGGTTCCTCTTCACAGTTGAACATCACACATAGGGGAAGGAGAACAATGGTCGAGCGTAATCGTGATATTCTTGATGATGAGATAGAAAATGGTTTTGGTGGTGGTGGGAGGGGTGAAAGGAATTTGAGGACCGTCTCGGACATGGCAGGAATGAGTAAGTTTTTGAGTAGGGAGATAGGGAGGGAAAGAGAACGTGGTGGTGGTCGACTAGAACAAGAGAGGCAACGTGAGGGAGTTGCATCGAGGTGGTTTGCTTGGATTTCTGGGTCAAAATCAAAAAGAGCAACTTCTGAATGAAGATAATATTTTTGGAGATTAG
>Ga0315913_1000344_pt1 | contig 39059 bp, 18 predicted proteins | sample MpolsnodulesMG_FD_207736 | JGI IMG/M metagenome (GOLD analysis project Ga0315913, IMG submission 207736) | Medicago polymorpha root nodule microbial communities from Los Angeles, California, United States - small nodules | ecosystem: Host-associated > Plants > Roots > Nodule | place: USA...
TACTATAAACACAGATCAGAGAAAATAACTACCTCCATAACAATTAGAACTCAAAAAACAAAAATTAAAATGAAAACAAAAATCAATTATGTTGAAAAAATGACCAGAGGATTCATTGATTCATTATAAATTTCACTGTTTTTTTTTATGAATAATAATGAATTCCACTCTCATTTCTCAAAATACTGCAAATGTAACAGTAAAAACAAAACCTTAGAAACATAGTAACAGTGAGAAAATTATAAGAAGAAAAAAAAAGGAAAATAAACACAAATACTAACTAAAATTAAAACTTGAAAACATTTCAAAGATCAAAGAACTATAAATAATACCTTGCACAGGTGGAGTTTCAAAATCAAACTTAAAAGATGATTTCTTCATAGATTCAACAGGCTTCCCTCTACCCCTTTTCCAAGCAGAGAACTCTCCAGTCAACGGAATCGACGATGAAATCGGCATAGGCGAAAGCGCAGTCACAGCTCCAGGAGCAGGCTTGCCATCTGGCCCATACTTCCTTGGTCTCCCCCTCTTCTTCTTCAACGCTGTCTCCGGCAACGACACCGGCACCGTTGCCATGGAAAAATCCAAGTTGTTATCAATCCTTGGAGCAGCTTGAAAACTCACAGGAACCTCATTACCACCCACTACATTCACAGCACCAAAATTCTCTCTTTCTTCCATTTTTATGCAAATCAAAGAAAACTAACACAACCCAGAATTCTAAATTTAGCTTAAACCCTACTCATTGAAGATTCAAACGTTTTCAACCCTTAATCACACTTACAAATTCAGAAAAATTGAATTTTTTTCAAAAGGGGTAAAAAATAACTTCAGAAAACAGAGTTTTGTACAGAAAATTTTACAATCAGAGATCAAACTATAAAAAGTGAGAAATTTTTGTATGAAATTGTAGAAAGATGAAGACCTAGAAATTGAATTGGAACAGTTGAAATCAGTCTCCGAGAAAATCGCAGTATTGTGAGCTCAAATCAGCACCATTGCAAGAACACAGAAAATTTTGAAATTACCACAGAAATTTTGGAAAAAATTCTAGAATTACTAAGAAAAAAATACAAACTTTGGCTAAGAAAATCTCATGTGTGATTTGTGAATTTAGGGTTTTGGTGGAAAAGGTTGAGTAAATAAATAAAGTTGATAAAAAAATGTGGAAAATTAAATAAATATTAAAATAAAGTAATTAAATATTCGGATTTTAATTATGAATTAATATTTTAATTGTAAAATTGAAAGTATAAATTTTGGTTAATAAAATGGTTCACGTCCGTCTTGGAAATTTAATAAAGTTGATTTAATAAATGACTGTGAATGCAGATACTTAATTTGAATACATTAAAAAAATAGGTTGGATTTTTGAAAAGGAAAGAAATTGGCATTTTTTTAATGTAAATGGTATTTATTTATTTAAAGTTTTTCTTTTAAAAAAATATTCAAAGCTGTAAAGTTAAGAATGGAACCATTACATTTTCCCAACTACTGACAAGTTCTTTTGTCTTTTCAGTTAAATTAAATTAAAGTTGACCAAGAAACTCAAATAGAAAAATTTAAAAGAAAAAAGAATAATAAAATTAGAAATGCCCTCTTTGTTTGGTGAATATACATAGGATGCCACTCTAATGTGAACCTGTAAACAATTATTTTGATTTTTGAATATATTAGTTGATGTCATTGATTTTTAAATGTATCGAAATTGTAAACGTATTATAAATATAATTTTTTTATAGATATTTTAGTTTTCAAATTCATTTTAGGTAATCTATTTAGTCTTTAAAAGTATGTTACGTGAATAATACACATTTTTAAATTAGATTATTTAAAATGGGACAGAAAAAGTAATGTTTGCTCTAATGTAAACGCGTGATTCTTCTTTTTGTACCCTTTTCCTTTAATTGCTCACGCCTTCTGTTGAGTGTTTGACCACAAGGACTATGTCCTAGAACCCACTTTCTCCTTTTAATCAACGCATGAAAATAAAATATAACTAGATTTTTTTTGACAGAAAAAGTAGAAGATGATATCATGGTTCTCAAGAAATTGTGTTGAAATTTAGCAAGCAAGTCCTGTTATATTGTTCAAGTTAATTATGATGCACAGAACCTGTTTTTTTTTTGTCTTCATCATATTCATCTCCTTTTCTTCTAATTAATTTGATAAAAATGGGGCTATAAGTAATCATGGATTTGACTATACTTGCTGAATAGAGACTAAAAGAAAAGAGTTATTTATTTTAACATATTCATGCTCTGTTAAACATATACACAAAATCAATGCCAGCTATTAATTTGCTCATCCTAATATTCCTCATTCTCAAAACAGTAAAGTTAGTTGTCAATATGTGAACAAAATCACAGAAGAAAAAAAAATGTTTCTCTACACAAAGACAAAAAAAAAATCAATTTATTTTTTTATCATAATTGTCTTAACAATAATATATTAAAATTAAAAGCAATTGTGGATCTATAATGAACGAATCTTGAACTCAATAAGTAATTTCGATAATATGGGTCGGAAAAGTTACAGATGAAAAGAGAAAGCGAGAGAATGATGAGTTAATTTGAAAGTAATTTGAGGAGGATTACGATAATAAAAAGCATGGTTTTGCTGGTACATGGTAAAATATTTCAAATTCATTTAAAATAGTAACAACAATAATTCTTTATATAGCTAAGACCATTTCCAGATGAAACAATCAGAAAGAAGTAAGAAAATTAAATCGCATTAAACCACAAAAATCTCATCAATAAGCCTGTTCCACATCCTAGTCTAGGTTCACTTCTTGTAATGTACACAATCAGGAAGCCAATTACAATTGACTTATGATTATTCATCACATTAACATAATCTCTCAGCCAAGCAAAATAATCATGCTAACATATAATAAGCGAGCCGTCTTTCCTCAAAGGAATATTCAATCTCTTGGACTGGAATCAAATTGCATCCAACAGTAGCTGACGATGGAACTGGAGTCACGGCCACATTCATTGAAACTGATGAAGGAACTGGAGTCACGGCCATATTCATAGGAATTGATACAGTTGAAGGTGTTGCAGGAATAGGAATAGGCATCGCCTTTGGAGTTCTATTCTCTTGATCAGCCACAGTCATTGCCTTGCAGGGACTAACAAAGGGCACATTGTTAAGGGCCATTGTTTTTGGCAACTTTTCACTCGGTATGATATGCTCATTTGCAGCATTCGCTACATTTGCTTTTGATGATACATTATTAGATGAGAGGGGAGAAAAAGGTTGCCTTGTCAGAGGAGATTCTAATTCATAGGCACTAGCAGCACCAAGTGAGTGCTTTTTTGCAGGAATCCCAGCAATATCCAGTCCTCTTCGAGCTTCACATGGGGAAAAAAAAACATGTTAGAGTTCTAAATCCATATGGTACACGAGAATGTGTGTATGAGTGAACGCATGTATGAGGTAGGAGTTATACATCATATATATGACTCTTTGTACAATTTAGGAGACAAACATCAAGGAAAGAGCTATGCCAGCTATATCAGCAGTTGATGTCTTCCTCAATGACTGATATGGCCAACATTTTCCTCTGAAGTAATTCACTCACGCTCATGTCAGAGAAACCAGATACACTAGTCAAAAGTTGGATATCATAATTACATTGAGCAAGACTCTTGTGTCATCTTAATTTTGAAAAGAAAGTTTACAGATTGAAATAAGAGAAAATAAATGTGGTTTTAACCAATTTTCTTTTGAATCACTAGTCTGGACCTAGAGAAAACCTATCCCCATCCTAGCAAACAACCCCTTGCACTTTAGCCACAAACCAAGAGACCTGATTGATCTATGATCTTTTTTAGTCAAACAGGAAAAACACAATTAAACTACCTGATGATAGAGTTAAACTCTTAATACTTAGCAAGGAATCTGCAACCAGAAAAGTATAACCAAAAATAGAGTTAAACTACCTGATGATAAACAAGAAACACCATCATCCGTTAGTTGATCAAACTGAGGCACTTTGTCAACCTTTCTCACGGCACGTGAATGAGTAGCTTTTGAATCAGGTTTTGGAGTTTGAAGCATTGCTCCTCCCATGGAGACTCTTCTACTAGCTGCCCCTCCGGTTGACATCCTAGGTCCCTTCTTTACACTCTGGGGCTTTGATGGGCTTGGTTTTGATCCATATAGTGCCTCCTGTTCCGCTATCATTTGTCCCTGAAGCTTCTTCAGGTCCTGCAACAGAAAAGTATCATTTAACAAGTTTTGGAGAAATTACACACAACAACAGATAATGGAGAGGACTATACCCGCTGCCTACGGCGTTCTTGCTCTTTCTCTTGTCGTAATATATTGTACTCTTCAATCATTGAGAGTAAACGAATCTAAAAAACCAAAAAAAGACGGAATCATTTTGAAGAAAATTCACTTGTGCAACCTGCTAATAATAATTAATAAGTAAAAAATCATAAATTTAGTATGAGACTTTACAGAAATCTTAAAGAGAGAACTTACACCATCATATGTGAACTCGAAACCTTTTTCCTTTTCCCATGCTATAGTTTTTGACGTCAATGCATCTACCATTCCTATATATAAAAAGGGGGAGACATCACAACCATGCGTAATTAATGGTGTAGATGACTTAGCAGATTACAAATGAAGTCATGGAACAAAATTTTGAAGATAAATGGTATCAATCAAAGAAAACAACCAAACCACTGTTAATTATCACATTCTTGCTTTTGGAACTCACAAGCAAAGTCAGAATATTAAGAATTATCACTACACGTTGAAATTGACACCTTTGCTGAAGCTCCATCCATAATTATTAAATCAGACACTTGTGAATGCAGGTTCATGATTCAGTTTGATGTGTTCATATCAATGAGCCATAACATATGCGTAACAATTAAGATCTATAAAATACCTGGAATTTTGTTAACCAACCCACGTGCTTTCTCAGCTCGCTTGAGAGTAAGATGAGCACCTCTTCCAGCATTATATCGATTGTCATCCTGGAAAATGAACAAAATGAACATTGAGCTTATTTGCAAGTATGAGTATGACTGAAAAAATGGAAGTCAAAATGGTGAATACAAACAACTAACCCTGTTATATTCCTCAAGCCAAGACTCTTCATTACATGCTGCCAACCATTTCTCAACCTTTTCAAGTATGTCTTTTCGACCCAAAGCTTCCTCTTTAACTTGGGCAACCTGGCGCTCAAACTGTTCAAGCACACATGCAGGGTCCACAATTCCTGCATCAAGGAAGAGGCAGAGTTTGAAGTGTGCAAAAGAAATAACTGCAATCATGTCCAGAAAAACCTTACAAATTAAAAGAGATAGAATGTTACCAGATTCTATAGCTTCAACGGCATATTCGACTGCACCATCTATTTCTGGAACTAAATGAGTCTTTCGACAAATTTCCTCCAGCTCTGTTCTCTTCTTTAGCACAAGCTCCTTCATTTTGCTGGATTTTAACTCTTCTAACCTAGATACTTCGACCTCCACCTGCATGGCATTAATACTTCTTCGTGAATTCTGAACCGTATAAAATAAAGAAATATAGTCCATATTATACTCAAGCAACTTGTAACTCACGCAATTGATGAAGTCCTCGGACAAGGTGTTTGGTTCAGTTATTTCATCTTCTGAGGCAGCTATATTACAAGTAACATTCTGAAACATCTGCTGCTCTTCAATAGGTGTATCCATCAGGTTCCAGAGCTCCAACATTGTTGTTGCAAGATCTTGAAGCTGCCAAACATAAATGACTTACAACAATCAACCAAGGGAAAGAACACAAAATTCAAAAAATAAAGTGGCAGAATTTATTTTTAAATCATTGTTTACCTTCTGCATTCTCTGTAATTTAATTTCCCGTAGTTGTTGTATAGCAGCAGCCAGTTGCTGGATGGTATCATTACTTACACTCTTAGGTCCTTCGTCCCCTAAACTGGGATGAATTCCAAGGACTGTCTGCTTAAAGTCAAAACCGAGCACTGAACAAAGAGAATTTAAAGTACACAGGTGCTCTTGAACCGTCTTTAGGCGGCCAATCTGCATGAAAACAATGAACCATAATACGTAATTAGTTATGGTGACGCAGAGTACACAAAAAAAAAATTGTTGTTAATTTGATGACACAGAAAAAATGATGGATAGAGGTAAATTATTGACCTTTTCACTTTGAAGTGCATTTAGCTGTCTGTGCAAATCTTCAAGTTTTCTCAGGGACAAATCAGTTTCATCTACAAGGGAAGGACCATACTCTTTGGGGCCATAAATTTCCATTGAGAGGCTTTGAATCTGCTCTTGAACTTCTGTAAATTGATTTCTACGCTCCAACTTCTGCTTTTTCATCTCCTCCAGCTGTGGAAGAATTCTTGCATACTCTTCCTTCAGGCTTCCAGCATTTTGATCGGACTAGAAAAAGGAGAAAGAGACAAAGTACCAATCCTATTAGTAGTCTAACTTGATAACATGTTCTCTTGGCAGAAAAAAGACGCACGAAAATAGCAAATTATGAATTAAAGATGGTGATTATATCAGTCGTGACATTGATGTGGATATGGATCTTATAACTACGGTGAGTTCGCTATCTACCGATACGATGTCAAAAATAGACCAATTATATATCAACTTTCCATTTGAATTAGCAAGAGCAATGTCTCTTTGTAATAATATATGGTCCAAAAAACGTTTACCGAGTGAATGTGGATGAGTCGAACGACTTACCCTTTGGTCTGTTATTAGTGAGCTATTTCTCCCGGGATTGTGAAATATGTTCTGCTAGAATAGGGTGGCAATCCGCTCATTTTCAAAAGGGTCATTCTAACAAGTTACCTAAGGGTATTATTTCTGGAATCCATAAAAAGAAATTTTGTCTTGAAAACACAAATCAATCACATGTAAAAGTAACAAATACACAACTTCTTCATGCAAAAATTACCAATTTTGACTACTTAAGCAATGCCTTAATTGCACTTGTTAGTAATTACTTTGAATTATTTTCAAATTAAGCTCCTCTTCCACTGTATTCAAGTAAAAAAAAACACCGTAAGACAAAAAATGTGCAAATTATTGCTGTTACTAAAATATCTAACCTGTCTTATGTGCACTGGTCGCTCGCCCATTGCAGAACAGATAGCTGCAAGTTCAGCCTCACAATCAGCAATTGCCTGCCTTAATTGAGCTCTAGACTTATTCGCCTGATCTACCTTCCTCCGGTACACTTCAAGACACTCTTGTTCAAGTTCAAACAGCATTCTGTCTCTATCAGGCTCAGCCTCGCCAACTTCGTCCCATATTATCTAAATAACCAAATTGTGACAAACATTATAAATTTTCACTCATGAATAAATTCTTACTTTTTTAGGATTGTAGAAAAGCTAATTGCATCAAAACTTAATGAATACCTGAAGTTCATACAGAAGAGATCCACAAGTTGTTTCGGCTTGCGAAAGAGGATCATTTTGAGGTTTAGACATTTTTGAATCTGCGAAAACAAGTTCTCTTCAAAATTCAGAATGATGAAAACAAGCTAAAAATATATGAAAGAAACTAAAACTATGATTCTAATTCAAGAAAAAAATGGATCGAAGGGGGTGCAAATATAGAAAATAATTTGAATTTTCGAAAAGAGAAATAGTATATGGATGGAAGTAGCTAAATAATTAAAATTAAATACAAAAACAGAAAAAGGAAAGTAGTTAGAAAAGGAATAGAAATTAATAAATTGAAAGTTAGGGATTCGGAGGAATTTAAAATGAAAAACATGGTTTGTGTTACTAACCTGAGATCGGAGAATTGGAATGAATGAGTTGATTTTTTTGCAGAAGACAAAATGAGGGAGTAAGTGATTTTTGATGAAATAAGTGATTTTGAAATTTCAATTTTGAATTGAGGGTATAGAGAGAAGAATCTAGCCGTTTTAGTTTTAATTTTAAAGGAAAAAAGTGTGACCGTTGGGGTTCAAAAGCGCTCGATATCCATTTTATTTGGATTCAGATTTATTACGTTATTTATTATTTATTTTAAAAAAATTAAAAAAAAAACTGTACGGATGGGCCTATGCTGGGCTTTGAGATTCATAAAAGAAAAAAACAATAATAGTTTTTTTTTTAGGGAAAAAAAAAATAGTTTTGAATTGATGACGTGAGATAGTAAAATTGGAAAGTAACTTAAACACCTAAAATTGGAAAGTGACTTTTCAAATTTGAAATTTACTGCAACCAAAACAATATATGATTTTAAAACAAGAATATTGTTGTTGACACATATGATAGGGCTGAAAAACACATGTAAAAGACGAAAAAGGAAGAAAAAAAGAAAAAAAACCTCGGCACTTAAGTGTCGAAGAACTCATCATCATCTTCTAATGTACAAGGCTCGTCATCATCTTCTAAGGGTACTCATAATCATCCTAAGCCTCAATGTACAAGGAGAAATTCGTCATCATCTTCTAATGCTCTCGTGGTTGTTCCTGTTGATCCAATTAATGAAATCCATGATCAATCATATGCATCACATGGCAATGCACAAATGGATTCTGCTGCTACTCCTGAGAATTCTTCAATATCAATACAAGGTGATGATGATATTGAGCAGAGTTTTCACCAAAGGAGTAGGTCTGGTGGTGCTGGTGATGAATTTGATGAAAAGGAACCTGAGGCTAAAAGATGGTAAAAAATTTATTTTATTTCAACACTTAGCGCCATAAATTTTTGAGGCTTAGGAACAACCATTAGAAGATGATGATGAGTTCTTCGGCACTTAAGTGCTGAGGTTTTTTTTTTCTTTCCTTTTTTCGTCGACAGTTAACTGCCGAAGGAACTTCGGGAGTTAACTGCTGCAGGGGCATTTTCGTCTTTTATATGTGTTTTCAGCCCTATCATAAGTGTCAACAGCAATTTTCTTAAAACAAACATGTCATAGGGTAAAGTTTGTACTTAAATATGATCATTAGGGTAAACAAACACCACATAATTGGAAATAGTTGTTTTACTTTACTTAATAAAAATGCTTCTATATTAATGCTTCTATATTTTGCAAAGTTACATCAATGTGGCTAATTCTGTTTAAATTATGTATAAAGAATACCACTTCGGTATAACTTTTATAAAATAAAAGCCTATTGTTGATCTTCGTGAGTTTATCTGGTAGAGACAATGCATAATATATGCAAGATTTAAGGCTCGAACTCCGGATATCACAAAAAAAAAAAAAAACTATTGTTGAACAAAATAGATCCATTTTGACCTAAATTCATAGGACTCTTAGTTGGTCCAAAAATTTATTACTTAAAATATCTTCTTTAGTTAATTGTTATTTAGATTGTTCCCCTCAGAAAAAAAAAATTGTTATTTTGATTGTTATCTTTCTAACATGGAGTGTTGGGATTTATTTAGAACAACATAGATGAAGTGTATTGTTCAATTTCAGAAAGAAAAAAAAATTACGTTCAACTTCGGAATTCAATCAATGAATGGAGCAAAATGTTTCTAATGTTTTATTTTTTATTTTTTATTTTCTTATACAGTTTTATGTTGTTCTTTCACTTTCTAGTTTATATATAAACTTTAGCCTCGTAGGCTTCGAAGGAAATGAGCCTATCATAACTTTGCAAAATATGAGACTATTTTGAAATAAAAGATAGACCAAATTGATATACTTTGCAACCATTTCAAGCAACAAAAGAAAATAAAAATATCCTTAAAAAAAAAAAAATAGGGAGCAAATTGGAGGTGGTTTTTACATTAACCACATTGATAAATAGTATATGGTGTACTAACATTTTAAAATTACTCAAAATACTAACGACCGTTGTCACCTTTTAGAAATAGAAACTCACGATCCACCTTCATTCTCATGAATAAGACAGTTGCTTAATCGATGCTTGTTCAACATAAACAAAGGAGGATGAATGAGTTGAGTTTTAAGGTACTCGTATTCGTTCTTTTTTCCTTTTCAATTGCTACCAATCATATCTTTGTCTCACTTGTTAGGATAAGATAATTGTAAAGCCTTTCAATAGGGTATTGTGAGTTTTCATTTGAGTTTAAGATGATTTAAGTTTTCGCACGGTTTAAGATCATATTTTAAGTTGAAATCAATGGTTGACCGGTTAAGCCTTTTAAAATATCAGCTTTGTCTCACTTGTTAGTTTTCGATTGAGTTTAAGATCATATTTTAAATTTAAATCAATGGATTGCATGCGGTCAGAGCTGATATGGTCGTTCCATTAAGATCACACAGTTCAGATTTATAATATATTTTTCCCTTTTTTATTTTAACTGTTTTAAAACTAGACTTTACGATCTTAATTCAACCGGTATATCTGTGTTGATTGCACGACTGCATGCATCTTTGACTACAATCCGGATTCGTTGGTCCACTATAAAATTTGTTCCAAATTTCAAATAAAGATAATGGAAATGCAATTTACCCAATGTTCCTCTTTATTTGTAAGAAACTAGTTTTGATTTTCCAACAACGAAGGCAGCATATTGTGAAATTCGTTATAAAATTTCTCTTTCAAAAGTTTAAAGATTTCTCCCGGAATCTCTTAAATTTGGAGGGCTTAGTGTGTATTTTGGTGATCACTAAATGAGCTTAATTTAACTTATTTATTTTAGGGATAAAGTTTAATGTAAAGTGATATATTATAATTGAACATTTAAAATTCAAAAGCAAACTCACAGAAGTCTAGCACAAGTGAATAATGCATTGTTATTCCATATTTATCAATATCCTTAATGACAAAGAAGCACTTCAAATGATGAACCAAATTGGCTTGCTAATGCTAGAAAGTAGAAACATATATTCGGAACTAGCTGAAAAGCGATAAACACATTCACAATCACATGGTAAATTGACATTTAAAACCTGGAGTTGTTCATGAACACATTTGATAAGCTAGCAGCTTACCATCCCAATCCTTAAAAATAAATAAATAAATTTCTCTATGATATAATATTATTCTGTGATAAAAGATACAGCCGAGACCTATTTTTACCTCTCTCTAGAGTCTACACAAGTCAATCTCATGAGTGCAGAAGCACAACATGCAGCTTGAATGTCATCAAAGAAACAAAATAAAATAAAGAGGATGTTACACCCCCACCTATATAGTATGATTTTCTTAAATGACACATTCATCACCCCTATATACTGTATAAGACCTTGAACTTCCCTTAATTACACACATCCTATCTATCATGTAAAGTAAAAGGGGGGTTTCATTTGAACAGAACCAAAGGTGTGAGTTCAATCTCCCAAAAGATATGAGGCGGTAAGTGGTCATTTGAAAAATAGAAGGGATGTTTGCGCTATTTAATCATATCTCATGAGAGGTGAGCGTGATATCTCATGATGCACTTCCACCTTCATATTCTCTCTTGATGATTTCCAAGACAAGTTCATTCCAGGTATCGACAGGACCTGGCATGCACCAGTGCAAGCAATCCTGTGGCGGTGGCCTTCCATCTGGGCCACGTTTCGTGATCTTATTTGGGTCAGGGCTCCTGTAAGGCCCAGGATGACCGTCATGTCGGTATTGAAACACTTGAGTAATGTCCATTAACCTCAACTTTGATTTATTTGCAGCCTTTTCCATAGCTCGGTTAAAACCTGTAACTTGTTGCTCATGCATCGTATTTGTGTATGCGTTTTCTACCAGTTCACCAAGTGCAAGAGGCTTAACCTTCCCGGTGCATGATCCACCGGTGTTCCAGGCTCCACCCTCATAATGATCTGGTGAATAGGACCGTACAATTGCGAGACCTTTGAAAGTTGGATGTGTGGCAAGAGCGGTAAGAATTGTTTCTACAGATATACCATATGCTTGAATGTTGTTGACCTTCATCTGCTTAGACTTGTCGGGCCACCATAACTGTCCTCCCACTATCTCGTTATTCAAGATATACACAGACTGCTTAGCAAACCAATGACCGGAAGATAGGACAACCACGTCGAAATTTGGGATGTGTTCCATTAACTTCGGGTCAGGGGCATCAAGATGGAGCTTATCCACACCAGCTGGAGCATAATCAAATGGTTCAGATGTCACTTTGACAAGCCATGAGGACCATATCCGGACTATCATTACAGATGCGGACCTAAAATAATATCGTTGCATATTACGATTTCCCCGATTCTTTGGCACCTCTACCTGAAAGTACCATAGTTTTAGTTAAGCTTCTAGCTATGATAAAATGGATGCTTAATCACATGCATCATGCACACACAAGCATGCATATGGAAAACCCTATGTATGTGTAAATGAATACTTGAAATCAAATGCATGCTGCTGAGTGACTAAAATCCATTTCACTATGAACCGGGTATGGTGCATCAGCAGCACCAAAGCCACATAAAAGCAATTTTTGGACGCAGTGCCAAAAGGCAAAGGATGCATTTTTTTTTTATTGGAATACACTTTGGCTGGGAAGGGCATAAAATTTCAAAGCAAAACAAAGAAAAGAAACGTTGAGAAAAATTTACTTAATCTCGCTCGGAGCTTAGTTTCCCCTTTTAAGCATGCTTATTAAGGAAAAACATCATACACAGATATATCAAATATCAAGAGAGGGGGGGAGTTTCTTCAAGATGCTAAAAGGATGCACTTGATATATGTTTAGAGGATTTCTTAAACATTTCAAAATCTAAGATAGGAAGATGGTATGTAACCTTGACAAGAATGTTAATTAATAAATTAAGCATCCATAATAATGAGTTAATCTATTTATTCAGGTGAAGCCAAACCAAACAAATATAAACAGGTTGACAGCATTATCATGTTGAAGTCCTGTTGAGATGTGAATTTACTTGTTGGACTAATTTACTGCCAAACAAAGTGAACTGTACATGATTCGGTTATGTGTATCTTGGATAACCTTACGGACAATCTCATACATCTTAACTAGTGAAATTCAAGTTCAAATATTTAAATTCCAGTCCTATCTTTAGAGAGTTCATAATCACAAATAATATGCAGCAACAATGACAACAGTAAAGCCGGTAATATTTCCATAATCTTTAAATCATTTTATTTTCCATGCAAAACAGATCAATAAGGAATCGAAAAAATGAATAACCTGCCACAGAATACACAACATTGATTCCATCTGGTTTCGAGCTACTGAATCTCCAATGAAAGCCAAGGTCTTCCCTCTCATCAGCTCCAAAAATTTCCTAGGATCAAATCGTGGGATGTCACACTGAAAGGGCTTCCATCGCCAATTCTCATAATCTTTGTCAGGCCTCCCATTACCCTGGCAATTCTGCATCTGTGTCAATACAGGGCATGTATTGTTTGTGTATAAAGGTCCCAATGGATCATGTACCCAATTCCCATGGTACAAATCACAGCCTACACAACAGAATGGAAAATACCAATTAAAAGCCTCACACAGACTAATTTCAAACAGTATTATAAGAAAAACGTCACCTGTTTACAATAAGAAATTTTTAGTAACAAGAGATATAGCTACTAGAAATTTACATATGTTTGAGAATTTTCCAAACATATGGAACAACAAAAATGTGAGAGGTCTATGTGTGCGTTCATGTTATGTGAATGCATGTATATGTGTGGTTGTGTCATATCTGCCAACCAAAACTTTGAATTATACATCATATTTGCACTCAGTAATCCATACACCTAAAACTACTGTATATTCACCTTTTAAAAAATTTGAATAATTGGTTCATGTTTCAGTTTATTCATTTTGTATATGCTACAATGAAATATTTCTGTTACAATTCTTTATAAGTGATTCAGTGTAGTTGACAATTAAATCCGTAGCTTCAGTTGCTATTAACAGCTCAAGTATGTGCTTAGCAACAAGAAACAAGGAACAATGAACAACCAAATATCATCATGCCAATACTACTCCTGTCATGGTGATTAGAGGGTCACCAGACTCGAGTACAATCTATCCTAGAAGGCCAGGACAGAAGTAATGGTTCGGCAAAAAGAAAAAAAAGATTCTGATAATTTAGAGATTTAACAAACAGATACACTACCAAACAAACACACCAAAATTCCAGTAGATCTTCATTTCCTTTTTCCCAAAACAAATTAGCAAATCCCTAAGTATATGGACAAGTTAGTGCTAATTAAACATGTATAGAAATGCAAATGAAGGTTTGTTCAGTTGGTAAAGACTTGACTCATACCCCACAAGGGCATGAGTTCAACTCCCGCAGCCAGCGTGAGGACCTCTTTTGGTGAGTGATATATAAGTACCTCTGTTAGCGCTCGTTGAGCCTTGAGGCCTGCCCTGACACAGGTGAGCCCTCAGAGCCCAACTCAGATAAACTTTTATATTCCAAAAGAAAAAAACATATATAGCTATATAGTTTACTTGCCCAACCCAAAAAACTACGCAGCAATAAGTGGTCAAGAAAGAGGTATTCAAGGTCAGCTGGAAAAGGATGATAAACTGCTGAAGGTTGAAACAAAAATTTATGTTGAGTCATTGACCTGGTTGGATCAAAGGCAACTTCGGAACAGGAGAATTATAGATTCCTTCACAAAGTGAAAACACCAAGGGCCATTTTCTTAATACAAACACTTAAAAGCATATAACAGGCCATGGAAAATGGCTTCAAATTGAAAGGACACATCCAAGTCACTAACAACCTCGAAAATTGATAGGACTTGATGAATTTCTTTCCCAAATTGGGTAGATAAAAGGGTTGGGTGTGGTACTTAAGCCATGAGGCTCTCCCACCAAATGGACTAGTCTTTTGGGTTGGACTCTCCTCATTGACTTAAGTCCTAACAATTGATGATTTCATTGAGAGTCAGGTCACAGAATGGGCTATCGGTTAAGGTACTCAACTGAATAACAATTGGTGAGTGGAGCCGCCACAGTGGGAAGGGCTACCGTCGGGTCAGTGCCGATAGAATTAAAATTGTCGTAGACATTGGCTCTTAAAGGGGGTGGTTGGCAATGTTAGGAGTCCCACATTGACTAGGTAAAAGTGATCAGTGTGGTACTAAGCCATGAGGCTCTCCAACCTAATTGACTGGTCTTTCGAGTTCGGCTCTCCTCATGGGCTTAAGTCTAACAACCACTTAATTAGCCCAATTGATAATTGAAATAAAGACCAAAGTAAAAGAGAGGTTACTCGACAATTGTACTAAAATCAAGCTAAAGTGGTGGATGCAAGGAATCTCATTAAAGCCCTCATCTTGTACTTGGAGAAAAATATGGGCAACATCGTCTCTTTTGCTATATTATTGTCTACTGTAAGAAAAAAAAAACTCTCTCAACCCGAATCCTTCAAATAAATGAAGCAGGACATATGTATGCATGTATTAAAGACGAAGTATATCCCTCCCTCGGGTTTTTCATGCAATATATTAAATAGACAAATAGCTGAATGAGTATTTTTTTGTTAGGCATCTAAATGGGCTTTTACCTAGATCACAGTTTTAAGTTAGATAAAATAGTAATGTTAGGATAGAATGGTAGAACAAAGTGTAGATGTAGTAGTAAATTAGTAATAGTTAGAATGAGTTATATAAAAAGAGAATGTCGGAATGGAAGGAAGGAAATGCCAATTTGATAGTTGTACATGGAAGTGAAAAGAGAGATCCTTTATGAAGGGAAAACTCTTGGGTTGAATTACACTCTACAATTCCAGTTCAGTTTGCAATAGTACACTTCTATTCTCTTGATTTTTTCTATCTTCTGTTCATTTCAGTTTCTCTAGGATCTAACAAGAGGTGAGTTAAAATTAATAAAATGAGTATATTTTACATCACACGATGTGCTTCCAAAAGAGAATGAAGTAAAGAAAAACAGACAATTTTATGTTATTGTATTTTATAGTAGTACAAAACAAGAATGGTAAATATTATACCATGAAGCATTTAAAAAACAAGCTAGTGTAGGTGAAAGATTGCAATAGTAACCTGAATTAACTGGATCGGCATTGGATGCGTTGTCAGGCTTCTTTACTGATTCTGGAACAGCTGTTAATGTGGAATTATCAGAAGTCATGGAGGTTTCCTTTGGTGCTATAATCACACCACCGGACTGATCATTTGAAACCGTAGAAGGGGGTTCTTCAGTTCTAATACCACCCGTCAAATTGGAAGAACCGGTACCTGCTTCAACCGAAACAGTTGCACTTGAAGTTGAATCAACTTGTGAATTTGCTTGAGCAGGCAAACTAGTATTGGCCGTATCTACACTATCGCCAAACGAAGTCGTGGGTTTTGGTGGAAGTTTCACATCAGAAGTTTTATTCACATCCTCGCTCGTTGGAAGTTCCACAGAACTAGACTTACTATTGTCTACTTCCGAGTTTGAAGTGGTATCGGTTTTTTCTATATTGCTATCACTAGTACCAGTGGAAGATTGTGAATCTAAAGAAGGTTTATTATCAATAGAAGCAACATTTATAGGAGATCCAGATACATCTAACTTCTCAGAACTACCTATACCGTAAAAATATCCATGAAACGTGGCACCAATCGGGGATGAAACAAGAACAAATGAAGCATAGATTAAGAAAATTGCAAGTGCTCCTACTAAAACAACAATCCAAGAAAGTGGTCTTGGATGGTAAGACATTTTGGGTGAATCTTTAGGTGTACCCCAATTCATGTCATTCAATCAAACTCTAGCTACACTCAACACTGTAATCTTTCAAAACCATAGAAAAATATCTAATATCTAAATGTTAATTATAGAACATATCAAAACCACATAGGAGATTCAGGTAAGTGGTTCCTGAGATGATGAGATCAATGACCAAGATCAACCCTGTTACATCCAATAATATACAAGTTAATCATCAAAATTGAATAAAATGTAACAAATTTTGATACCCATCAAGAAAAAACAAATTTTTTGAATAAAATCTAGATGAAATTGAAAAACCCAGAAAAATAAATGAATGAAAGATTAATTTGGATCAACGAATGAATGAAAAGGAGAAACCTTTGTGGCGAGATTGTGAGCAAGTTCGAAGTGGGCAATAGTATGTGTCCAATGCGATGCGGAATTTGAGAATGAATTGTGCTTTTTGTAATGCTTTTGTCGGTTCTGTAAGGAGAGGAATATTGAAGGTAACGTGATGAGAGAGAGATTGTGTTTATGTGTGAATGTGAAGAAGAAGAAGCTCACATCAAATTCAAGACCACCTTTTATTTTAGGAAGACAATTAAAAATGGTAGTAATTTTTTTGTACTAAAAATAATGGTAATTTTTTTTTAGTAAAAACAATAATTATTTATTTTAAAATTATGTATTTTAATATAAAATACATAAATTTGAAGATGAATTTAGACTTCTTAATCTATGGAAGTTTTAATTTCTAGTAAAAATCTTTAATAAATATGTTTCTTTTTAAAACAAAAGCGAAAAAGAAAAAAAAATTATCGGATTAAGTTTCATACAAACACATTTTTAGTTTTTTTTTTATTTAAAAAAAGGCCTAAAGCAAAATAATAGATTAACAAACCTCCATTCGAGATAAAATGAGTGCCTACAAGGGGGAAAAAGTGTTATATTACAAAAATTCAAAGAAAGAAGAAAAAAACAAATTACATATTACATAACAACTAAACCAGAGCATTGTAGCGGATTCAAACACCAGGTATACAAATTGATGAAATTATTAGGTTTGTGGGTCTTCATCCACCACTAAGAATGAAGTTTTATACGATCAAATAACTGCTCTGGCAAAATATCTTTATTACTGAATATTACGACATTACGATGTTTCTACATAAACCAAACAGAAATCATCCAAATAACACGAAGACAAGAACATATCTCATTCTCGACCAAATGAGCTCCACCAAACTACAAAGTTTGTTCCCCAATGTTAACAAGATTAACAAAAATAATTCCCACCCACCGACAAACCAAGTTCCATATACCGCCAAAGAAGTCACAACCAAGAAAAATGTTAATTGTTTCTTCCTTAGCATACCCTCTAGAGCAAAGTAACGAACTGGAAGGCACAATGCCACGGCGAATTAGATCATTCATAGTAGGGATCCTTCTATTGAGAAGTCTCCACACAAATAAAAACACTTCTAGGGGTACTGCTTTATTCCAAATTATGTATGAATAAATATCAACGCTGGGATACTCGATCCGAGTAAGAATCTGATAAGCATCTTTTACCGAATAATCATCAGTAGTCTCTTATCTTAAGTTCTTTGTTCATATTGGTCCCTAACAAAAACAATCGTGAATCCTTTAATTTGATTAAATTATGTTAGGTTAGTAATATTCATCCATCCCATTAGTGAAAGTCGGTATTTATCACATATGACGTAGATGTGAAGATTCAAACATAAAATAATACAGTAACTCAACATTTTTTTAAATATGTAAATTCAATATATATTATTAATTTATTTTATTTCTCTTCTCCTTCCTCTTTTCCACCATCAAACACACTTAAACCTAAAAAAGCATCCAAAAAATTAATTCAACATTAAGTCAAACAATAACATCATTACCCCATCTTCCTTCTATCCCTTACAACTCTATCTCCAACAAAATTAAACAAATACATCTAAACCTGATATATTGTTGAACATACAAAAACAAACTAACATAATATGAATAATTTGGAAAAGAGTTGGATTGCATCTGAAAAGGTATGACTTTGTTGTGGTTTCAAGTGTTTAACGTTGTTGATTCTTTATATTCAGTGAAACCCATTTTGGAAAATCGAGAAAGTGGAGTGTGAAGGGTTAAAGAGCGTAGAAGAAAGATTGAGAAATTTTGGTGATTTAAAGAGTGAGAGATTGAGTTTTGGTCAACAAAACGTGAGAATTTTGCAGTAAATGAGACAAGTTTAGGGGTTAAGTTTTGGTCAACATAATGCCCTTTATCACGGGACAAGTTTGGGGTTAAGTTTTTACAAGTGACGCTCCTTGTAGTTACATTCAACGTTTTGGCAATGGTTAATTATTGTCCCTATCATAAGCGCCAAGGTTTTATGTACATAGAATTTGCTATGGGTTGAATCAAGGCCTAATCCATGATTGGATTCAGGTGCCCCTCACAGCTTATACAACATTGGGCCACAACAAGGCATCACCCCATATATCATTGGATTAAGGCCTCAAACAGTTATATGGACCGTTTAGTCTAAATTCAACGATGACTTTTCATAATTTGCTCAGACCAAAACCCTAAACTTTCCCTACAAATACCAACTCATGGGGGTTGATCTAGATACACTCACTCTTTAGCTTAGATATCTCAATCACCCACGACACTTACTGATTATATTGTCATATTGTATGCATGTACACCACCTCCTCCATAAAAAAAAAAAGGACGTTGTTGACAAAGGACCTCCACTCAAAGGTCACTCATCACTGCCTTAGAGATCTCAAAGTCTTAAAGGATCAGAATCCAAGGGTTTAATAGGGTTACACAAAGCCTCTTGATGAGCAAAACCACAAGTGCACGGTTCTACCAAAGTAGTAAAAATAGAGTATCGTTCCGACAGAGAGTTATGAATTTAATTAACTTTTAACAATGATTAGAATGAAAGTTTTAAAAGTTAAAAAGGTTTGGTTTTTGTTTTAAAAGAAAATAACAATAATAATAAAAAGGTGCCTTGAGATTATTGGTTCATCATAATAACAAACCCTTCACAAACAAACCTTAAACCTAACTTTATATTCGACCTACTTTCTAAAGACAGGTTTCTCTTAAGCGTATCAAAGCCTCTTTCGAGGTGCAGTGAGTGTGTTCCTCTAGCAACCACACCTATTCTCATGGTTGATTGCTATTGGAATCCTTGAAGAACGAAACTTTATATGTCTCAAGGTTTGCTAGACTATTCTCATGTTTCGCAACCCTTGTCTAAATTCACTTGTTCCAATATCAAAGCTCCGCTTTCGCATTATGAATTGATATTTGAGATGATGAATTAACAAATACTAACCCTCCGCTTTCGCATTATGAGTTTGGCATTTGTTAATTCATTATAAAAACGGTGAATTAGATTACAAAGTAGATTTATATAAAATTAGGGTTTATGGCTTAGTTTGATTAGGATTATGTCATTAGACTTATCCAACAATCCCAAGACAAGAAGGGTCTACTCACTAACGTTCCTTGTAGACATAGAAGAGGAGAAGAAGAAGAACATAAAATAAAGGTGAACTTTTATTCCAAGAAACAATTGTCACTTATTATTTACAAGAACAAAAGATGATTTGATATGATAGCTGGCTACTCTATTTATAGTTTACAATGACTTAAGCCCTAAGAAATATAACAATAGAATGTTCCACAAGAAACCACGGGCTTTTAGGTCAGAAGTAAACTAATAGGTAGCTTGTCCATGAGGCAGAAGCAGCAAAAGTGGATCCTGAAGATTGGCACGGCCGTGCTGCTGGTGGCACGGGCCGTGCCAAGTCTCTGACTTGGGGAGTGACATATTTTTGTCCCATATTTCGTATTTTCATCCCGAATCAGCTCCTAATCATCTTTCTTTTGCCCCAAGACTAAATCTTTAGATATTTGTTCCTGTAATATAATAATTTGCAATTGAAGTAAAATAATTCTAAAAGGAAATAATATTTAAATAAAACTAAATCAAATCTAAATAAAATAGACTTAAATAACATATTAAAAATACTAATTTATTGACTCATCACCTCTCTCTTAGTGAAAAATGAACATGAATTTTTTTTTTAAAATCTAGTCACAACGGAGAGACCACGTCACTACAGAGAGATAGATTGAGAGGAATCATAGATCTTGAACCTGGAGTTGTTAGGGGTAGAAGGGAGAAGAGGTAATGGTGCTATTATTTGATTTCATGTTGAATTAATTTTTTGTGCTTTTTTAAGTTTAGATGTGTTTGATGACGAAGATGAGGAAGGAGGAGAGAAAGAAAATAATATATATATATATATATATATATATATATATATTATTTAATCTAATTATATTTTAAAAAAATGTTGAGATATAATATTATTTTATGTTTGAATCTCCACGCCAGTGTCAAGAATATTTACTTTTACTAACAAAATATATGGAGAAGACTAACCTAACATAATTTAATCAAATTAAAGGACGAATAACAACTTTTTTTGTTAAGGGATCAATATGAACCTCAAAATTAAGATGAGACAAAAAATTACGTTGATTTTTTTTGTCAAGCGCGACTGAACTCAAACACTTTAAATAGAGGTATAAGTTGTTTAGGCAAAATCGGAAGCTGAAAAATCAAACCAAAAAATTTCGCATATTTTCTCATCCAAATCAAAAGTCGAACCGAAAGAAACCTAACTAAATAGGTTCGATTCTTGGATTTCAATTTTGAAATTCAATAAAATAATGAATGAAATTGATAGGTTTACTTACGTTACTAAGATCATAATCATCCAAAATAAAAGAAATATATCGAAAAAGAAAGATAAACTACAACTCATATTCAATGTGCTTGAGGGTGAAACTGTACTAATTTATTGTGATAATGTTTTACTTAGAGAGTGTAGGGTGGTGCAACAAGAAAATGGACAGGCTGCTCGTCTACAACTGCATGTTCATAGCAGTCATACGTGGTAGCGACCTCTGCACGGGTTCATTAAGCGCAATATCAACATGTATTTTTCTCAGCAACACGGTAAAGATGAAAACAAGAGTTGTATATGACCACCTTAAAAAGATTATGAGCAACCATGTTAAGAGTTGTTACAAAATGATGATAAAGTACTACGACATCTACTTAAAATGAAACCTACCTTGGTTCCATCATTGACTAGCAAGTTAATAGTCCAATATACTCTTCGAATCCAAATTAAAAATAACACTCTTGAACTCTAATTGTTACATCCACTTGATAGGTGTTAATAAGCCTAAAATCTCACCCTCCTTAAACTTAAAAATAGGTTGCAACCACAAAGTCTTTGCTCCCGTAAACATCTCATACTTGTCCCTTAAACAAATCTCAGTTCGGACCTTAAACAAATCTCATACTTGTCCCTTAAACAAATCCCGTAAAAATTCTTGAATGAAATGAAATGCAGCTATTTTAGATTGAGTCCCTTTGATGCTTACCTTTGATTTTTAATGAAATACATTAGTTTTCTTTTGTAAGAAAAAAAAACTTAAATGAGTAGAAAGAAATAACTAAAAATAACAAATGAGAAGTTAATTCTTTATGATTGAGATTTAATTCTTTAAACTACTAACCGATTCATTGTGTGTACTCAATTAGATATTCATATGACGTTTACTCGAACTTCATATATTTTACTTATACTATTTAAATAAATACAGCTATTTAAAGAAAATAAATTTTTTGTTAACTGTATTTTTAGATAAACCGATCAACTAAATCGAAACAAACAATCTATCATCGAATTAGTTTGCCTCGACTCAAGGGAGTTTTGTCGGTTTGACTTTTCTTTACTCAAAATTGATAAAATTTCCACCTCTGTTATAGACTCAAAATATCTAATATAAAAAGTAAAAAAAAAAAAAAAAAACCTTGGACACTAAAGTCTATATGAGTAAATTATCATCATCCCGGATCAATTTTTGATTTTGGAGGTTATATGTGAATTAAGAAAACTACTATGCGTTGGTCAAAAAAAGAAAACTACTATGCGTTGGAGGTTATATTTTTTATTTTGGGTGTTATATGCAATCGATAAAATAATGTTCAAATATCCCTGTAAGCTTAGCTCAGCTGACAGAGATATTATATATTATATGCAGGGGCCGGGGTTCGAACCCCGGACACCCTCACTTCTCCATAATTAAATTGTGTGTTATATCATTAAGGAGAAACACACTCCAAAATCCTAAATCAGCACCACATGGTTGGTCAATCCAAATGGGTTATATCATTCTATACAGTTGTTATCAATGTATGAAGAATTAGAGAAAATAACAAAGGGTTTCGGTAGAATGAATTATAGTTTAGAATACAAATGTTACTTTAAGAACGTATAAGCAAATATAAATAGACTAAACTACTTAGCCCAATTATAATAAAGTGCTATTACATATTATTCAACATCTCTCCTTAAATTATGCATTAATATAAAATATTAAGAGTTTGTCAAACAAAAACGAAAAATATACTCAATAATAACATCCTTCATTCAAACTATTCCCTTGAGTTAAAGCTTACTAAGCTTTAAGTTTGTTAGGAAATTAATTATGAAAAATAAATCAAATCAATTAATAACGCAGCTCAATGGAGAGGAGCAACTAAAGTGAGTAACCACAATAGAACGGAGCAACATTCAAAGAGAAAAATCATTGTAGGGAAGAACCAATTCCACATAGAAGAATCGGTGGGGAGAAAAACAATTAAACAGAAGAACTAATATAGGAAAATGAGACAATCAAACAAAACAATCAATAGAAAGGGGGTTAATAAAACTAAAGAATCCAAAGAGGGAATAACCAAAAGAGAAATAATAATCATATCAATCAATCATAATAGAGAGACCAAACAAAAGAATATGACCAAATCATACAATCACACATAGGAATCAACATAGAGAGCAACCAAATAGAGAAGGACCAATAGTAAGAGGTATTAATATATCAAGTGTGAGTAAAATGTCCTACATTAGATGGAAAACTGGACGTTGAATATTTTATAAATGAAGTGATTCATAAACATAATGTCTTAAGGTTTTAGGTAAAAGTGTGGTTTCTAACTCACTTATAATTGATCCAAGTCCAATGTGATGATCTCCCAATCATAACCCAATAATGGTATCAGCGATGAGGTTCGACAAAGGTTTGACCAACTCCTTATGTCGAAACACCATTGCACTATAAAACAAAGCAAAATAGTGCCAAATATTTAAATTCTCGGTACAAGATAGGAATAGTGGTCGCAATATAAACGATTTTTTTTAGCAAACCTTGCCTTGCTTAGTGTGAAACAGGTCAAAGGGCCTCCAAACTTGCAAGTTACAACTTACAACTGAAATTACTTTGCCGAGAAATCAAATTACCAACTCAAATGCTTGAATTTTCCAACTTCTTAAATTTATTCACGCGAAAGTTAAGAATTATGTTCTTTACCCAATACATTTTGCTCGCGCCCAATTGAAATATCGAAAATACCCTTGCGTGAGTTAACTTACACATGTGTTAAATCAACGTGTGAGTTAACTCACGCACGTTATATTCCTGCCTGTAAAACAGAGTTAGCTTCTGAAACTCATGAAGCTAATTTTCAATCTACGATTGCACTATTTTGCCTTTTTATCTCTCGCTTAAAGATGATTGCTAGCAGGTAAAAAATGTTTATTCTTTTCCCTTTGATCTTGTACAGCACTACGAAACAAATTATAGCTCTTTCCTTTTCTTTTCCCCTTGGACTTGGTCAATTGCAAATTTCATGGGATCTTCGGTTGAAGGATTTTCCAATATTACACAGTGATCTTCGGTTGATAAAATGCTAGAAATTGAGACGTGTAGAGAAAGAATATGTTCAGATTGGAAAATCCGATATTATACGGTGCACTTCAGAAGCTAACTCATGTTGTTTTTTGGCGTGACTTAAGTCACGTTGGATTATAACCTGCGTGAGTTAATTCACTTACGCAGGAGTATTTTTAGTATTTCAGTTGGACGCAAGTAAAATGTGTTGGGTAAAGAGACAATTAGAACAACACTAAGGATGAGGATGACACAAGTAAAATGAAACACATCCTTAATCAAAGACAACCACAATCATTTCCTTAATCAAAGACCAATCCAATATCATCCATAAGTCAAATAACATTACCATCATGTTTAATCAAATACTGTTAAGACTTAGGATTTGTTGGTTAATTAGGATTAGTTATTAGTTAGTTACACAGTTGTCAGTTAGTTAGAGAAGTTAGAAGTTGGTTAAACAATTGGTTAGTCAATTGAGCTCTATAAATAGGACTAAAATGTACTCATTTTATCATATTTTTTCAATCAAATTCTTAGTGAATCTCAAAAGTATTCATATGCTCTCTATCTTTCTGATGTGTATGATCTTTGGCCATCTCATACCATGATTTTCAACAAATAATTTATACACACTATTTTGTATGTTCTCTTCAGCCCAAAGTCCATCCAAACTGTGTGCGTTCAAATTGCTAATCTGTCAACGTTCAACAAAACTAAAACTATTAGTCATCATAGACAGCGCACTAAGAATGCAGCTCACACGTATGGTCACATTAAAAGCTTTTGGGGTAACATAATAAAAACTCTATTCCAACTTTAGAAACAAAAATGACATAACAGAACAATTGGTTTTATAATAAAAGAAATAAAAGCTATTATTTTAAATAAAAATTCTCCATCAAGCAATGAAAGAATAACTATCACTTCAAATAAATATTGAAGCTCTTTATTTATATTTTAGTTAGCAACTCATATTGCATAAATAAATGTTCAGAAAATATGGGATCACTCAAAGCAAAATTCCTTCGATTAAAATTAAACCTCTAACCCATGCTAAGTAGCCCTCCAAATTAGTGGTTTGTAAATGAGTCAATGAATTGTTTTGATCAACCTGTTAAAATTCAAACTCATCCCATTTCACCCTAGAAAAATAATAAATAATTTAATTTTGAGGGTTTAACACTACAGCAAAATGTTGGGGAGTTCAGGGAGTGCCGAGAGCGGCAACAGGCTAAACGTCAAGGACCAATAGGGGTGGAGCCCTTCATGGGTTGGGGTGGGCCACGACCCACCCAGAAAAATGAAAAAATTAACAATTGTATGTCTATTTTACGAGATTTTAAACAATTTTGTTGCGGTTTTAGTGTTCGACAGATCTAAATTTCCACTAATTGGTATAGTGGTCCACCTAAAAAATAAAAAAATAAAAAATCATAGGTCTATTTTACAAGTTTTTAAACAGTTTTTCAACGGTTTGAGTTTTTTGCGGTTCTAAAAGTGACATATGTGAATTTTGTCATACTTATACTTGGTTGCGTAGCGGAGGTTTACATATTTTCTAATTTTTTGGGGTTTCAAATCTCCTTTATATTGTATTGTCAACAGAAAATACCTCTAATTTACAGTTGTATTATAAAAAAAGATTCGTAATTTATAGCGGTAGCAAACTATGTAATATATTTTTTAAAATTACTCGAGCTTTTTAGTTAAACTTTTAGTGGCCCATCCAAACTATTTTTTTTGGCTCCGTCACTAAGGACCAATAAGAGACTTGGACGCCATATCTCCACCCAAAACCTTAAGACATCAGGTATATGGGTTCCCTCTATTATATATCCAACGTTTCATCCATTCCAAGTCGATGTGGGACATAATCAATCACACTTAATTTTCCAACAATCTTCCCCTTAAATTTGAGTCACCCACATCACTAGGCTGATCCACACTAGAATCCCACTCTCGCTCCCTCACCAAGCCTAACTAAGGGCTCTGATACCAGTTGTTAGGAGTTCGGAAAGCGCCGAGAGCGATAATGAACTAAACGTCCAGGACTCCTAAGAGACTTAGACACCACATCTCCACCTAAAACCTTAAGGCATCAGATATATGGGTTCTCTCTATTATATATCCAACGTTTCATCCATTCCTAGTCGATGTGGGACATAATCAATCACACTTAATTTCCCAACAATCTTCCCCTCAAATGTGAGTCACCCACATCATTAGGCTGATCCGCACTAGGATCCCACTCTTGCTCCCTCACTGAGCCTAACCAAGGGCTCTGATACCAGTTATTGGGGAGTTCAGGGAGCGCCGAGAGCGGTAATGGACTAAACGTCCATGACCCCTAAGAGATTTAGACACCACATCTCCATCTAAAACCTTAAGACATCAAATATATGGGTATCCTCTCTTATATATTCAACGTTCCCTTCATTCCTGGTTGATGTGAGACTTAATCACTCACACTTGATTTCCAAACACAAAGACCAAGAAGTGAGCTCAAAATCAAGAAGATTTGTTTGGAGCGACTAACTATATATGTATATATTATATATAAAGAAACAACATCTTTCAGTTCTTTTGGACTGACTTTTTCTCTTTCCAAAAATGCTCTCAATTTTCAATACAAATAACACATGTAACAAATAGATAAGAATAAATTTAAGAGGTTTTCTACAATAGACTCAGTCATTTTTATGAAGGTCTATTTTATCAAGGTGCACCTTTTATTTTAGACAAAAAAAATACTGTAATGTTGTATTTTGAAAGAGACATATCTAAAGGATAAAATTGTAAATTTGATGTTTAAACATTTATTTTTATTTCTCATTTCCTGATTTTTGGATTATATATTTTTGTTTTTAATACCCTTTAGATATGTCTCTTTCAAAATACAACATAAGTGGGACCCAATTTTATCTTTTAGATTATATATTTTTGTTATATTTTTGGTTTCATTGAAATAGATAATCATGATTAGTTTGATTTGTTATAGTTTGAAAGAAAAAGAAATTATTTTTTTGTTTTTAATCAAAATTAAAAATTTCATAAAAAACACCGTTCATAATTTTCAAACGTTAACGCAATAAAAAGAGTGGAAAGACGGACACGTGAGTGCCCGTTTTTTCGCTAATATATTTAAAGGAAACAAAACAAAGCGGCTAAATATTTTATGATAGTTTATTTATTATAAAATTATACCAACTTCCCCTAAAAAAATAATAATTATGCAACTTATTGAAAGGGACTAAAAGTATGGCTACCTCATTCATACACTAGGCTACGCTCCCATATATGATGGAGACGGGGAGTAATTTGGTATGAAGGGTATATCCAATCTGGTGAGACGAACTTATCGAATGGTGATTTGTTAGAGTCTAATCTTTGCATTGCATGTTAGAGTCTACCGATCCTAATGAATGCACGTTTAATATAAAAGCATGATTTGAGTTATGCTTCAACTATCAACAAGCCTTTGATACCCGTAAGTTTCATCTTGTTTCCATGCATTATATGTCCCCCGTCCGCGTTTAGGAGGAGGTTCTGCACTGCTCTCTTTATGTGCGCGCTTCCGGTTTCAAACTACCACATTACATTTAAATTTAGTCTAAACAACATGCTCGGTCAAAACGTGCAAATATTTGTTCACAAACAACCCAAAAAAATCAATAATTCATCAACCCTAAACACTAACATATGAGCAATTTTTTTTAACAAAATATATAAAACTAAGAATGAGTGTGGTAAGGGATTTTGAACACTTATTTGTTATTTGATTGATTAGTTGCTTAACTTTGAAGAAATTTGATGGAGGTTGATTTGTTGGAGTTTGGATAGAGGTAAGTTTGTGTTTATATGCTTTTTGACAATGTGGAAATTGATGTTGATGTTCTAATATAAAGGCAGAACGCAACGACAGTTAATTGACCTAAAAAATTAACAGGCGGCAATTAACTATTATTCGAGATAAATGTGATTTCGGGGTGCCAATAAGGCTGCCTAAACAGCAAATTTCTAACTTAAACGAGTAATAACCCCGATTACAAGCCCCATATATGGCTAAGCAGATAACTAAGTTTGGTTCATGCACGTAGTTGTGAGATTGAATAATTTGGTCTACCACGAAGTGCAATGATCATGACACACGTGCTCATTGGTTTATATCGGTTGGAGACAAAAGATGTGGAATAAGAGTTCACATATAGACAGGTTGGGAGTTGAAGGACAATGTGCATCATCTCCATTAATTTTTTACTATTCATTAATGTAATATGATGTTTATGCTTTTAAAATTATAGAATTAGAGAAAATATTGAGAACCCAATAACACTTCGATGTGATAATAAATGATCTTTTCCATCTTAATAATGTCTTGGTTTCGAATCCAACTATAAAAGAAAATATTGAGAGAACGAAAAATGAAGAGAATATATTTTCAATTAGAAGGTAATAGCATCGTCTAGCCTATTGTCTTCTTCATTCTTCAATTTTGCTCATTAATCTTTATTACTTTGGGACCATTTTATTAAATTAAAGAAGTGTGAGATGTTTATGTCCACTCAAAGTGGAACAGAGGTGAACTCCTTAAATTCTGATGAATGGGTGGCCATAATTAATCCATTACATATGCTTCCTTGGTTTCTCATCATGGCCAGAATGCACCCTCCATTAACCTTCGGTTTTAATTTTATAAATACAAGTCAAAAGAGAGGTCAATTTTTTAATGATCACATGATATAAGGTAGCATATACCTCTTTGCTCATTTTGAACCTTAAATTTCCAAAAGCACTAGGTTCTTAGAAGCTTAAAAAAGACAATTTAACTGTTAATTATATCTTATATGGTTGTAGTCTTATTTTTTGGTTACATTTTTTTAAAGGAATTTTTTGGTTACATATATGGTCTTGCAAAAACATTTAATTTGTTGGAGCGTAAGTTTAATCAAACTCATCATTTTCCTAACGTGAGTTTTACCACTATACTATTTTAAACACAAAAAAAAAAATGTTCTGTAAAAAAAAAAGTATAAATCAACCAAAAATTACGCAATTGTGATACATTTCTAAGTAAAAGTTGGAACATGGGATCAAATGATTCAAATCCTACATTTTGCCCGCGAACATAATATTTCATAATTTTGTTTTGTCATAAATGATTTGTTATACTATAAGACTAATTATAATTATTTTTAACTAGCTAAATTATGTCTAACTTTTCTTTTACAAAATTATCTCTAACTTTAATATGAGTAATTCTTAATTGTTTTGACTCCTTAAAGAAATTGGACAATCTCCACTATTGTTGACAAGCAATTTTTTTTACATAATTAAGTATAATAATTATGCATTTAAAAATATAAAATATAATACTTTCAGTAAAAAATTATCAATACTTTTTAAAAAAAAAATCTAAAATTTTGCTTTAAATCTCTAAATATATTGGGTTAACCTGTGTGAGTTTAAGGTTTTTTTATACATAAACAGATGAATTAAAGGAGAGCAAGGGATTCTCCAAACCCAAATGCAGAAAATGTTCAGGGCCTTTACATACACATTAGGGGGTTATTATCCCAATTTGAATACAAATAAGATGAATTGTCACTATTTCTTTAGTAGAACCATTCCCATGATATCCTTTTGATTCTTAATGTTTTTCTTAATTATTGATTGTTGACCTATAAATTTGGATTTTATAAAATAATCCCGCCTGAAAATTTAGCAATGAAGTAATCAATAACTATAGCCCCCAATACAATGATAATATTAATTAAAAAACTACTAAGTTTGTTCTACAGCATGGAAGAGACACACCCATCAATGAGATTTCCTCTATAGAGCCGAAAGTGTGAAAGAATTGCCTAGAAACATGTCCACTTTATCCATCTATAGAAACCCACCTCATGCCCCAAACAAACAATCCTTATGTTTCAACGGTTTCCACACATGATATAGATGCACTTTGTTTGTGTAAAACTTTTTCATCAAAATTACACTGATTTCCCTGCCCTACTTATATCATCTATTTTGAATAAGAGTAATCAAGGGAATCTAGATGTTCCATATATGACATCATGCATGATCACCCACTAACAAGTATGATAGCAAATTAAGTTATAATTCCTCATTATTGGTATACATGCTTTGCATTTCATATATAGAGATAGAGATATAATGAACTCATTGTAGCTGGTTTTGACCACCACCATCATCCTTATTCCTTCCCCTCCAAAAAAAAGACACTTTGCCCCCATCCTTTTTTGGTCGAGTATTTGGTTGTATTCGTGTCACGCCAGCGTGCAAGATAGTAAGCATGCATGCTCATAGTAGCATGGTGCAACATACATTACTAATTACACCCCTTTTATTTTATGTCATTATCAATTTGTACCCTTTGTGTGCATGGTCGCATGGTTAATTAGTGCAAAGAAAATTTTGGTTTGGTATATGTGCTTCTTAATAGGAAAACATTAAAGATAAACATAATGAATACAGAAACTTCCACTAATTGCTAAGGTGGATGCAATTTTAGACATTCACTTATAAAAATAGTACAAGTGATTAATAAAAACCAGCATCCAATTTCATTTTTAGCACAACCACTTCATGGTGAGATTTCTTTGGGTTCTCTTTTACTTTTCGTGAGATTTGATGCTTATTGCTGAAATGCCATTAATTTTATATAGATAAATATGCGAGTGTGTCCAATTAACGTTTGTCGTCAAAAATATGTTAAAGATGCATTGTACTTGAGTACGTACTTGGTGAGAGTGGTAGATAATCTGATACTCCATTTTTAATGAGAAGATAATATGATACTCTAGCTATCCAGAGTATGTCACTTAAACATTATTTGACACTCGAATTAAATAATATAGTTAATTCTGTATGAAAAATATATATATAAATAACGACTTAATTTATAGAATTATTCTTCATTAGTGGTATGAGAGAAAGAGAGAGAGTTAAAAAAATATAGTAATAAATAGTAAGAGATATGAACCGTCATAAGAAAAACGAGTTACTTAAACATTGTGTCCTTACAGGCCTCATGCTTGAGGGTTGTGAACCGTATAAGAAATCTAGGCGGCCACCTGAGATTAGCTCCCCGCAAGTTATTGGATAAGGACGACCATACCATCATATAACAAATGCATGAGATATCTAAGTATAGGTTACATTGACAATAAAGAAATTGCTTGGCACCTCAAATTTGAAGCTTATCTAAAATAAATTTTAACCTCAAATTTTTATTTAACTAACTTTCTTTTTTTATTTTGAAGGAATTTAACTAACTTTATAAAAGTATGTAAAACATAAATCTCTTATGTTTAATTTTTTTTTAAAAGGATCTCTTATGTTTAATTAATTAACTTCTAACTAAAATTAGTTAATTAAAAATGATTTTTCTCATCAATACCAAATAATTCAATTTGGGATTTATTGGATAGAGTTAAATAAATAGCTTTCCCGTGAGTGACATATAGGGGTGTTCGCAGTGCGGTTTGGTTCGGTTTTGAGGCTAAAAGTCATCTGAACCGCAAGATAATTAACTATGCGGTTTGGTTTGTTTCGGTTGACTTTAAAAATAAAAATCGAACCAATCCAATGCGGTTTGGATTGGATCAGTTGGTGCGGGTTTTTTAGACAATAATTTTTTTTTGTTTTCAACATTAAAATCAAATTAAAAAGCTAAAACACAACAGATTTTCATGAATGTTTTAAATTTCATCCAACATTACAATTTAATTTTAATCCAACAATGTTCTTAACTACGTAGACCAAATTTAAACATGGACAAAAAGTAATCCTATTTCGTAAGAAGTACAAAAGACTAATTTTTTATCATTCCTTAAGAGTACAAGTAATCCTATTTTTGAAAGAAAAAACAAAGAAGAAACTTAACAAAAGAAAAAATATGTCATTTTATTAAAGTTTTCATTGAGTTTCTATGAATATTGGTCTAAGTGATATATATTTAATTAGTGTTTTTCTTATATTGCGGTTTGGTTTGGTTTGGTTAGTAAAATCTAAACCGCAAACCGAACCAAACCATGCGGTTGAGTAAAAAATTGATCCGAATACATCCGAACAAATGCGGTTTTTTGCGGTTTCAGTTTGAATTAGTTCAGTTTGCAGTTTTTCTATTGAATTGGTTCGGTTTTGAACACCCCTAATGACATATGTACTCACATTCCAGCTTGCAGTCAGTAGATACAAAAACAATGGCAGGTTTCTGTCTCCAAAATTCTTTTTGCGATCTACTGGTATATTTAATTTCTACAGCAAATCCATGTGCATCTGGTTGTGGGTTATCCTAAAAAACCTTCCTAATACATACAAAATCGATGAGTAGTACTACTAATCTACTATGCTGTATTCACATTTGAGACAACCATGTATATTTTCTTTAATTTTTATCAAGTGACATAAGAAGGACTTTGAATTTCAAATTCAGAACACTACTTAATCTTGTTAGAGTTTTAGATGATTTTGAAGTAATGATTTATAATATTGGACCATATGTAGAACATGCCCCCAAACCAATTGCATCATAAAAAATTCCTTGTTGGGCATCCCAATACCGTAAAGGCTAACTCATTTTTGCCTTTTAAGATTCAATTTTCTTTGCCATGTGCAAAAAAGTGTGAATAAAAGAATACTCCACAATAATAGAAGTAACTAGCAGCCTATCATTGTAGAACAAACAAAGTTAAAATAAGTGAAAGAAGAAAGGAGAAGGAATGCACGAGTTTGATTTCTTTAGAGGCACCATGATCAATGTAAGATGGGCTATGCCTATTCATTTTCCGACAATGCAACAAATATATCCTTCATTACCCTTCAATTGGTTTGCTAAAGGTAAGGCAAACCTTCAAAAATATAAAACACTTTGGACTCCATTTCATTTTAGTATAGCCTTTTTAATTCCTTTTCTTACCATATCCAGCTTTATTTCAATATTAGAGAATCTTCTCTAAGCACCATTTTTCATTCCAAATTGAATTACATCATCACAAAACTATAGTGAAATACTCTCTTCGTGTTTAATTATAAAGGTTAAGCTAAGGATCCTTGTTAAGGATTTAAAAAAGTAAATGATTTATAAATTTTATATAGATTTTTTTTTTAAGTTTCAATGTGTTGAATACACAATATCTGAAGAAAAAAATCTTCTTTTGACTTTTAAGCAAGTGCCCCAAAGACATTTGTTAACATTTCCCTAATTATAAACATCCATTAAAATCCCTTATAAAACATCCAATAAAAAAATTCGTGTTTAAATTAATTAATGTTTATTCGTGTTAACATTTCTAAATATTTTTTTATTAATACAACTACAATTTATCTTGAAAAATGAAAAAAAAAAGTTTAACAAGTAAAAGTCAACGGTAGTACTTAATTAACAAACGAAGGATCAACAATAAGTTCAAATTAATGATGAACCGTTTGAAAGATCATTTTGAGTTCAAGTTCTAAGTAAAATAGTTATTGATAAAACTTTACTTAGTTAGCGGTCAAAATCTACTGCATAATATTTATTTTTGTCTTGCAGCATGTACGGTTCAGACAATCAGTGCGATCTTGAATTGGTTTTTCAAGAGCGTATCCTCAGAGTATTCCAGACCATCTTATTCAGTTTATTTGTTCATTCAGTGGTTTGAAAGTCCGGCGCTCCTTTTTACAGCTCGTTTGCTATGTTTGTGTTTGGATATATGGAATGAACGCAATAGTAGATTATTCAAAAATATAGAAAATTTCATACCTCAGTTATTGGATAAAGTAAAATATTATTCTTTTTTGTGGCTTAAAGGAAATATGGCCAATTTTGTTTATAGTTTTGAGAGGTGGTGGTCGAACCCGTTCATGTGTTCGGATATTGGCCAACCATTTTGTGTAATATTTGTTGACAACCTATAATTATTAGGGGTTTTCTTGGTATATCTTGTGCTAAGGAAACTACTTTGTTAGTGTTAATATATTTCATTTTTAATTGTTTAAAAAAGGAAAATGCTACATCTCCCGACAAAAAACATCCCGATAGTATCCCGAATTACGTGTAACCTTCAAATTGCCTATTTTAATTTTGTTTTCTTTGACTCGTTTGTGTTATTATCCCGTTTCTCTCTCTGGTTTGTTTTCTTCTTCCTCATACCACAACTGCTTCACCTTCCCCGGTTCCATGTGTGTATCACTCGTCCAAAACAAATCATGGTTGTTGATTCTCCAACTCACCACCTCAGTCTCTTCGACTTGCTTCCTTTGCTGTCATCGTTCGTTGTCGTTCGTCGTCGCCATTCCTTTGCCTTGTTCGCTGTTCATCATCGTTGTTTCATCACAAAACCTCTCATCATCACTTTGTTGTGGAGTGGGTTCTACCACAGAACCTCTGATCGACCGTCGTCATAGACACTTGGTTCCATCGGTTGCACTATATGTATCTGAATTTGACCCAGTTGGCCATTGACTATAAATCTATAATATCCACAGCCAAATCCTTTGAGGTGTATTTGTCACCTTCATTTTAGATTTAATGGCAGGACATGGAGAAAAGTTGAGTGCATGGATATATTGATTGGTTTTTGTTTAGGCAGCAGGCAAAGCAAGTTAGAACCCGTTCGTGAAAAAATCGTGAAATTTACTATCGTGACATATAGCAATGCTCTTTAAAAAATTACTTGGGTTTTCTTCCCTAAAGACCCGGAATAAGACAAAAAAAACTAATTTATGATTTTAAGAAATTTAATGATCATTCTCTACAATTTTGAATAAAAAATAGCGATTCATATTGATCTATATATTGTATATAGAGAAAAATATCTAAAGAGCATTTTATTATGGCCCAAAATATTTCAAACACAGCCAACAGGTACTTCCCAATTCCCACTAAGCATGTGGCGTAAATGAGTGACCTTAGTCCCCCACCCTACGGCACCGCCAAAGGGACATGCACTATATGTTCTCAACTCAAATACATACGCCACTATCTATAGGGTTTTACTTCCTCCTCCAAATCTATATCATCCTCTCATAAATATTCTAAGTCAAATTCCATATAAAGCATACAACATACGCCACTTATTTCTGTTTTTAGCAGTTGACATTGCTTGTTTGACACATAATTTATTGATGCATACTGCAAGTTGACCACTTAAAGATAAACAAAGGAGTTACATCCAAGTACCTTTTTTTTTAGCAAATGGGGGTGTATGCAACACCTTAAATAGATTAAAATAAAATAGGAATAGTACATGAGATTGGGGAATAAAACCTGACCCATGTAAACAAAAGAAAGAAAAATATCTCGAATGTTTGAAGTAAAACAACCAATAGGCATAGAACCACAAATCATAATATGAAGCAATCAATCACACACTACTAGCACAATCCAACGCATCCGGGTTCAGATGCGAAACTAAATTGCATAAAAAAATAGAGGCGTGTAGACATATAAACATTAGATATAGATCTTTACGGTAAGTGAATCCAACCGCCAACACAGTAATGATTCCAAATACTTATAATTGACTGTTAAAATAAATTTATCAGTTTTTATGATAACAACAGAACTCTAACTCTTTTTTCTTTTTGGGTGAAAAGATCCTACTCATCTAATAATAATAATAATAATAATAATAACAATAATAATAATAATAATAATAATAAGATATTGATAATAAAAATAATTCGTACCCTTCATATACATGCACATAAATGCTACCTAGCTATAGAAATATTCCATTTAATTTAAAAACAATAATGAATATGCTGCGTTAGGTTCTATAATTTTTTTTCGTATTTTTTTTATAGTCATAATTACTAGGTATGATGTGTGATGCCAAGAAAATTATCAACATGTATATCAATAGATCTGAACCGGGTTTGCAATGTTTTATTCTCAACGATGATTGCACAAACCTTAAATTATTGAATTTGCTATAGACCTTCAGTCTCTAATAATTAAGATTTAAGAATTAGTAGTCAAAGGAATTGATGAAGGATCAATACATATATATGGACCAATGAAAACTAACTTTTACATATACTATATATATGGCCACTATACTCGAGCATTTTACAGCTTATTTGTCACCACACTCTCAAATTCATTATCCTTTTAATTAAATCTCAATTGAATTCATAATTTTTGGAGCAGGTAATCTACCAAACAAAACGAACAAATCAATAGGAACAAAATAATTGCTTTATAAACTATGAAAAAGGTGGACAAAAAATGATATGGCCCCTCAAACCCAATAAAATATAACAGTACTTTTCTGTGTGGAGCCAAATTTAATGCTTCTGGCCCCAGTATGTTCATGAGTATTCTAATAATTTTAATTTTTTCTAATATGCGATTAATCTCTTTTTAGGTATTCAAATTACAGCTTAAGATTCTTTATCTCTATTCAAGAGCATGCGTGGAGAAAATTGAACCGTACATGCTACACATAACTGATTAATATATTTTATTTTTTTTACGAAAGTTTCTTCGACATAAAAATCAAGTAATTATTTGCTCTTTGAATTATCATGTTATAGATTTAAAGTTTCTACCATCATTTGTTCAACGATGGCTAATTTACATCGAAGAAATAGTATGACATATGAGTTGGATTATATCATTTCAATCGAATTCTCTCCATATTTAAGATGGATGATTAATATTGGTAAGGAAAAACTTGTCACACCCAATAATCTACATTTAATAATTTAATCTTAAAAGTTTATTTTAAACATATTATGATATTAAATATTTTGTACTCACTTTATTTTATGAGAAATAAAGGTATTGTTAAGATCCAATAAAAATGTATTTTTAAGAATATCATATAATTTCCCCTAAAAAAGAATATCATATAATTTGAATTATAGTACGATATATTAAACTTTGTGATTTTCTCTCACAATTATCAATTAAAATATCTCCAAACATCCTATATATATGAGACTAGGGTCATAAAAAACAAAAGCATAAATCAAAACCCGAACTTAACACAAAGAAAAAGCAAACAACTTATTGAAAACCATACTGCTTACGCACGCACACCTCATAATTAGGTAAGTAGCAAGGTTGGCCCAATAATTTGTGATAAGCGACACCATGTCTTCGTGAACATAACTAAACTCGTAGCGATAATGTATTGCAATATGCATGAATTGAGATTCAAATTTTGAATTTCTTACTTATTCATCAAGGTGAAATTAATATATGATTCTCTTTTATCTTCACATGTAGTTGTGTTTTTTTTAAGGTCTAACGAAAAATGTTTTTTATATGCATGAAATTAGAACTTTAGCGGTATTACTTCTGGACTGGCTTGATAGATACACAATAGAAAAATATCAACAAGCAGAGTACTTAAACCAACAATGAATTGGTTCAAACAGAAAAGGATTTGAACTTATTAAGCAAATGGTCGGGAGATTTGATCCTTGACTTTTGGTATGAAGAAATTAGGTTGAAAGGGGGTAAATCATCTTCTGTGTCTCACAAGTTTCTCGACATAGGTTAATCTCAGTTAGGAGGAAAGAAGGAGAACCGACTTTGCATGCGCATATTTCTCGATAGATTTGGTCAATGACAAACGACCATAAATACCTCATAGCAGTAACAGATAGCAATAAAAAAAGTACTCTCGTATCTCCTTTTTTTGGTCAAGTAATTTAGTAAATATACTAACACAATAAGTGTAGAGAAGTTGAAAATCTGAAATTCGAACCTCCAACCCGTGCGTACCAATATCTATAGAGCTACAAATTGAGTTGCACTTAGAAGACTCTCAACTACTTTTTGAAGTCCTTAACATAAAAATAAAGTAAAATTATATTTATAATTTTCTTTTCCATAAATGGAAGCAATAATGAAAAAGTATTTTAAATGATAAAATTAAAGTAATAATTCTTATTCTCATAAAAACAACAGCAAAAAAGGAATCAGAATATAAAAATTCTTGCCAATTGCTAGAGTAAAAGCAAAAACTTTATAGACTTAATATTTAATTTTGAAAAAAAAAAAAGATAGAACCTGACTAGATTCAAACTTATGTCAATCGTTCATGAGAAAATCGACAACAATGTAGATTAATTTAGTTCGTAAGAAGTTGATTTATATTCAACTCTTCTTGTCAACTTACCTAATATACACAAAACAAATTATGTAGTGTTAGTAACACTCTCTTTAATATTCACATTTTTGTTGATTTAAATCATTGTTAATCAACACTTTGAAAATAAAACCTACAAAAAATGGTAGGACATACATGAATTTCATCCGATAAAAGAGTATGTTTTAGAGTAAATGTTGAAAAATAAGTGTTGTAAGCATTCTTCAAACAAATTAGTATTGTTTGTATCTTGTACAAACTTATTTTTTGCCTATAAAACTATGAGTAATGATACATAGACACCCTTACATGGCAATACACCCTTAACACTCACACAAGTCTGACACATGACCATGTGGACCCCACACTAACACACTTTCTATTTCATGAGAATAAATGATGTCTATCTATCATTTTCCTAAAACTTTAGACCGGAAAGAGACCCAACACACAACACAAACAGAACATTGTCACACTTTTCTACTTGCTACTGCATGTATGTGGTTTTAAATACCTTACTCCTTTGTCTCGGTCAC
>Ga0315913_1000345_pt1 | contig 39041 bp, 21 predicted proteins | sample MpolsnodulesMG_FD_207736 | JGI IMG/M metagenome (GOLD analysis project Ga0315913, IMG submission 207736) | Medicago polymorpha root nodule microbial communities from Los Angeles, California, United States - small nodules | ecosystem: Host-associated > Plants > Roots > Nodule | place: USA...
ATACGAGGACATGTGGAAAACGATTTATTTTCCTTGCGTTGTTCGTGACGATAACGACGTAAAATTTATGTTTAGGTCGATGATTGAAAATAATATGATATCTTTGTGTTTGCTCCATCTGCATGCGTCAGGAATGTCAATGGAGATTTCATGCAATATTGTGTAATTTTCATGAATTTCAAACATTGGTGTAATTTTAACGAAATGTCGCATTGATATAAATTTCGATCAATTATGAAAAATTATGTAATGCTCTTACTTATGAGTAATTATAATTGGTGTATAGGTTATACTATCTCTGAAATTGTTGTTTTGATTTATAGGTAATAAATAGACTGAATTTTGGCTTGGTTCTTAAAACAAAACCTGCTGTTGAAACCTAACCGACTACACTTATCGGCCGATGAAGTTATTTTGGTAATTTCATAATGTTTCATAGATATGGAACAAAACGGGCTCATAATAAGTAGCCACTACCCGGCCCAACAGTAACACACGAGATTGTTAGGGAAGACTGTTTTGAGCGGGAAACTTAGAATCAAGTTCGATCTAATTCATAGCACCATTTCTATTTTCTTTCTGAAATTGAGTACGCAGTGACACAGAAAACAAAGCATAAACCATAGAAAAAGCTCTCCTAGTTAGGGTTAGGGTTTAATAACCATGGCGGAGGAGACTTATCCCATGGACATCGACGTCACAGACAAGGGCAAAACCGTCATTGCCGCCGGTAACCCTTCCTTCGGTGGCAAAGCTTCGCTATGGGTTGAAAAGTATCGTCCTCAATCCCTTGACGACGTCGCTGCTCACCGCGACATCGTTGATACAAGTAACTCTCTCTCTCTCTCTCTAACTTCCCCTTTCATTTCTAGGGTTATCGTTCCTTTGGTGTGTTATTTATTTTTTTGGTTGATTTTTGTGTGTGTAGTTGATAGGTTGACTACTGAGAATAGATTACCCCATCTGCTGTTGTATGGTCCTCCTGGAACGGGTAAAACATCGACGATTCTCGCGGTTGCGCGAAAACTATATGGTGCTCAGTATCATAATATGATTTTGGAACTCAATGCTTCAGATGATAGAGGAATTGATGTAGTTAGACAGCAGATTCAAGATTTTGCCAGCACTCAGAGCTTATCATTTGGGTTGTTTTCTCTTCCTATTATTTTATCTGTTTATAACTTTTTGTTGGTTGTTTTACTGTGTTGTTTTTGTGACTGCATAATAGATAGAGTTTTGTAGTTTATATCATTGCCTTATGTAGTTAATTTGCATGTCAATTTGATGTTCTTTGAGTTGGTTTGTTGTTATGGTTTGATTGTGTTAGCCATACTATGCAATGTGCATCGATTGATCTTTGTGTTGAATAAGGAGACAATTACTATAAGTCTCCATTTATCCATGCCTTCCTTGTTCAGCTTTAATGAAATTTTCCCTTTTACTTTGTGAAAACTTTTTCTGATTTCATTTTCTAAAATACGTGTTCATTTTAACTTGCTCATAAAAAGATACCAGACTCTTGAAATGAACCATTATGATTGAGAGAAGATAAAATGTTACTTAGGGATGAATCATTTTTAAAAATAATAAAAACAGTTCTTTTGGCATTTTCATTGTTTCCAAAATACTTACAGTTGTTCATTTTAAGAGTCTAGTATCTCCGTTAGCAAGTAAAACTAACACAAATTTTAGGAAATCAAAATAAAAAATGTTTTCACAAAGTAAACGGGGCCGGAGTTCAGTAATTAGTGTGACCTTTATTTTCTATATCAGTCCATCGGTCAATGCAGAGGTTTATATTGAATACTGAATAATTCGGGCATTTATATTGTAAACTATTTCTCCCCTTTAAGCTGATATCAACACTTAAACATTAAAGACGATACAAGGATAGTTATATGATTCCTCATGTCCATGTCAATTTTCAGACATGATGGTTTTTATTTTTAAAGGCGTTGTTATTTATTGTTGTTTTGTTCCCTTTCTGCTTGCACGTGCTTTTGATTGGGAAGCTACATGATAAAAGTGAAACCAGAATTTGGGATTTCTGTTGTTTTTGCAAGTGTACTGTAATTGCAACCTTAACTTTTCTTACTATCAAAGATTGTTTTTTTGTTTAGCGTCAAGCCCTCTGTAAAACTGGTCTTGTTAGATGAAGCAGATGCCATGACTAAGGATGCCCAATTTGCATTACGTAGAGGTGTGCACCAAATTTTATACTTTGATCTAACTTACGTATATAGCATCAATCCAGTTTCTTGACCTATAACACTCTTCATATTCTTTTGACACAGTCATCGAGAAATATACAAAGAGCACTAGGTTTGCACTTATCTGTAATCATGTAAACAAGATTATCCCAGCACTGCAATCAAGATGCACCCGGTTTCGGTTTGCCCCTCTTGATGCTGTCCATGTCACTGAGAGACTGAAACATGTTATCAATGCTGAAAGGTGTGTTTCCTTGTCTGTTATTAATTATTATAGTCTGCTTGTTTTAGTTTCAGTTTGAAGATGTCTTTTGTTGAGCTACATTCTCATTTTGTTGAGCTACATTCTTACGATGGGCGGGTAAGCACCCATATTTTTGGGATTGGGCTTGGGTAATTACCCGCAAATTTGAATGGGTGTGGTGTGGGTACAGGCACTCTAGTGCCCAGTCCGTCCCGTAGCCCGCACACTATACAGACTACACTTATGATTCTATATGATACTATGAATTAGTTAATTAATCCTAAGTCTTTGATATTTATTGTAATATGCACTTTCTTTTAGTGGAATATTGTAATATGTACTAGTTTTTTATACTTTAGATGCTTTTTATTTGGCTAAATACTATGATGTGTAATATTTTATAAGTTGGTTTGAAAGATTTTAGATCATATTTTGATTACGTTGTGATGTTTTTTTGTTATTTATGAAAGTGTCGGTATTTTTTATAAACGCGGGTATGGGGATGGGCACAATAGTACCCTGCCCAAAGGGCACCCAGTGCCACATACAGATCCCTTTGCTTTCAATCCATTATAGGATATTATTATTGAGTGTCCTTAAATGGTTGTAGTTTTACTACTTCTTCTTCATTTATTTGAATAGATATGAGTATTCGTAACAGAAAAACACTGCATTGTTGAATGCAAACCATAATACGAGAAGTTTGCATCAAACTTTCATTTTATATATATATTTTTAAATATACGCTGATTCTTACGTTCATGTGTATATGAACAGAAATACTCCACAAGATGGGTTATTATAGTGCCCATCCCCACACCCGCGTTTATAAAAAATATTATACTTCATGTGTATATTCTCTTCATTATTCAGGAAGTTTGATTGTGGCTTGCATGGCCACAAGTTATACTAATATTATATGTTCATGTGATTATTATATGCCTGCTCAAAAGTTTATAAAAATATTTATTCTATCTGGTATCTCTCTGTAATTGCATGTGCATTTCAACTGCAGGTATTCCAAATCATTAAATCATACTTATTCCTTTTAGTTGATTAGTCTGATTGAAGTCTTAATATTAAAAGTCATCTTACTTCTAGTTATTAAGTTACTAAGGAGTCTTGTAGATTTTCTAAAATGTTGCGAGGATTAAGGACCATTAAGTGATAGTGTGGTACGTGCAGTAAAACTTACCATGTGAATCACATACTGTCTTTTAATATCAAATGGAAGCATAATATTGGAAATATGGAAGATAATCATTCCACAATATTTTTATAACAGTCGAAACATTGTTATTCCATTTTGGGATTGGTAACTTGCAATGTGTTGATGACTAACGATTTTGAGTTTTACTAGGCTTGATGTTCAAGACAGTGGCTTATCTGCTCTTGTTCGGCTTAGCAATGGTGATATGAGAAAGGCACTGAATATTCTTCAGGTGGTTTTTTAAGCCTTAAGTTTTCTTATTTACAAATCTAGTACAGCTTGTCCTTTTCTTAATATCTTCATATAAAGGAGTAGTTGTATTTGTTGTGGAGAATCAAACTATTTTGTGGCAATGAGTACTAGTACTACTTAGTTTTTGTATCTAACCCTTGCCGCTTGCATTCACACACAATGGTATCTTGTCTGAAACAAAAATTAGGGAAGCTTGTTATACATGGTAAAGTCTTGAGACAACATCCATTTAAAGGACTAGTTGTATTTGTTATGGAGAATCAAACTATTTTGTGGGAATGAGTACTAGTACTACTTAGTTTTAGGCCCCATTTGGTTTGAGCTTATGAAAAATAGCTTATGTAAATAAATAACCTTTTATTTTAATTTATAAGCTCTCACTAACGAAAATTGTATCTTCATAAACGGTTTTTTCATAAACTACCTTAAAAACTTATAAATAATATATAAAAACTTATTTATTTGCATAAGCTGTTTTATATAAGCTCTAAAATAAGCTAATCCAAACGGGCCCTTAATATCTAATCCCATGTCGCGTGCATTGACACACTTTGGTATCTTGACTGAAACAAAAATCATGGAAGCTAGATATACATGGTAAAGTCCTGTGACAACAAGTGTGCTACTTTCAATATTTTCACTCAAAGATGAAATACATGATCTGAGACTATTTGATTCTTGAATAACTTCCGTACTATGGACTATTTAGAGTTATCTACTTCAATAACTAGCAATATATATTACTATTAAATTATATATCCTGGATTCGGTACATGGTCCTATGATAAATGCCTTGTAAATTTGTGTTTCTTCTGATGTCAAATAAACCTGAACGAATGCTTATAGAAGAAACATCTTCCTTGAGTTTTTTTTTTCCTTCCATTTATTATTGTTGTTATTATTTTAGTTGGTTCCAAATCTGTGCGTAATTTTTCTCAAAGTTTGATTGTTTCTTGCATGGCTCTATATTATGCAAGTTTCAGAACAGCTGCCAGTTTACAGCTCTTAAATATGGAAAGCGTGATGAATTACTATATCCTGAATTATGGTGTCTTTGTATGAATGAATCCTAAATGACATATTTTTTTGCTTTGATATTTTTGCAGTCAACTCATATGGCCTCTCAGCAGATTACTGAAGAAGCCGTTTATCTTTGCACTGGAAATCCATTGCCCAAAGACATTGAGCAAATATCTTACTGGCTTCTAAATGAACAATATTCAGAAAGCTTTAAAAGTATTCACGATTACTTTCAGCCCTTTATAGATGGATTTGATATTTATAACCATTTTATAATTCTTATTTGCATTAATTTCAAACAGGAATATATGATATGAAAACAAGGAAAGGACTGGCTCTGATTGATATTGTAAGAGAAGTGACAATGTGAGTCTTATATATCATACTAACGTCCAACTTCCTGGTAATTTTTTTTATTGATCTTATTTACACTTTGTTGTTGTCACAGGTTTGTCTTCAAGATTAACATGCCGCCAGCCGTTCGAGTGCAGTTGGTGAATGATTTGGCTGACATAGAGTATGTATTGCTGCCTACTTTTTTATGTGCTATTCTCCTTATGCTTGACCTGACAAACATATGCTTTCATCAATGTTTATCTATTTGTTAAAAAATATACTATAACTATTTGTAAGGCTCAGAGAAAGTGGTATCTTATTGCTGGGAACAGGGAACAATCCATGCTGACTACAGACAATTGCAGTACTCAAGGAGTTGCCTACCTCCCAATGCCAAAAGGCCCTAATTCGCTCTATTAACAAGATAGATTGCACTCTAAGGCTCCCTTCTTAGGCAACATGCCTTACTTTCTAACTACCCAACTGACTCTTATTAGGCCATGAAAGGAAAATAGGCTCCTCAGGCCTGTACATATGTAAGGCCTTCAAATAAGCTTTTAGGTTAAATCAATCTGTTATAGCTTTGGAAAATGAGTAGCCTGAACCTCAAAACTGGAAAAGACATCAAAACCTATCTTAGGTAACAAATCAGGCTATGGCCGACACTCGCAAAAAAAACTTGAGCTTATGTGGGCGTTGTTTAAATTGGCATAGCCTGATTCCTTCTTGAACAACCACAATCATGAAAGAACAGAACAATAATTTGGCTAAGCTTATCTGATTGAAGATAAATTACATTTTCCTTTGTTTTGTCCTGTTTTATGCAACTGGATATCAGATTCTTAGACCGGTAAATGTATATGTAGCTGTACTATGCTGAGACTATATATGCATACATTACATATCTTAAGTTAGCAGAAAATGGGAAGAGCTACTCATAGTTGTACTGCATGCAAATGGTATTGAAATCACACAATAAATTCACTAGACAGCAAATCCTGAATGACCATGGGTACACCTACTTGTGTGCTTTGTCGTTCTCATGCTTCTAGGCAGTAGATACTAGAGATATGTAGCATGGATCTTTAGTAATTTACAAAAATGCCCAGAATATAGACATATCCTTTCCCCTGTTCTTTCTCCTCACCCCACTTTAGACTTGATGTCCCGTTGCAGTGTCGTCCTTTTCAGTGGCCGAGTGCCTGAAATTTGGCTACATCTGACCAGTCGTTATGTATGTGCTAGACATCATCACATGATCTTGTAATATAGATGTGTGAATATAATATGAAGTTTTACTCAGAAACATGGATCAATGATGGTCTGTTTTCTCTGGTTCTTAGAAATATATGTGTGCTTATCATAATGGGAATGAAATTCCATTATTGCAGGTACAGATTAAGTTTTGGTTGCAACGATAAGCTTCAGCTTGGATCAGTTGTTGCTTCATTTACACGTGCTAGATCTGCAATGGTTGCAGCTGCTGCATAACCTTCACCTGAGTATAATGGTGAACTGATGTGTTACATTCTTGAAAGCATGTATATTGCTAATTTATGTGCACCGAGATATTTCCGTTGTACATCGCAGTAGGAGGCATGGTGCTAATAGCCTAATACTGGTGTAAAATCATTTTGTCATGTTGACTGCTCTGATGGTGCATGCTTCGTTTGTTAACTTTTGGAGATCAAATTAAATTTTATAAAATCCAACCGAGGGAAATGGGGATTAATGGACGACAGAATGAATTGTGAAAGACTAATGGTATAAACTATAAATATCACAAACTGAGAGACGATATCAGTTTGAGAGACGAAAATAATTGTTTCTTTAACTGTTTTCTAGGCGAATAGACTGATGCCATCCTTTCATATTCATAAAAGCTTTGGTGATTTTGGTGGCGATGCGACTGCAATAGAGCTCAAAAACAATTTTTGTTGGGTTTTACTACTAACAAACGTTTCAAAAATATTGTTTAAGGATTCTAAATAAACAAATTGCTATTGAAGAAGTTAATTATTTTGCTTTCGAATGCATTGCATGTACAGTTTAAAAAAAATATTTTTAGCTCTAAATCATTTCATGTTTTGATAATATGGCATTTGCAACTTCTGGACTGCAAAATAGTCGTTGTTTAAGTTCTAATTTCTAAATTATGAGGATTGGTTTATTCAAAAAAAATTATGAGGATTAGTAGTTATTTTCGCCTACATCAAAACAAGCTCACTGCATGCTAAATTTAGTCTCTTCCTATGACACATTTTGAACCATTCTACAAAATTTATCCTAAAAATATACAACGGTTTATAATTAACTTGATGCATTTTATTTCAAAATTAACTACTTGAATTAAGTATCCATTTCCATTCTTTCTTACAAAATAAATCCATTTGCATATAACCATTTTAAACTATCAACTGCATTGTAATAGTATTATTTTTAGCTTTAGCAAGATAATAGTATTATTAAAAAGTCAAACATAAAACTGGTACTAAAAACGCAAATATGAAATTAAGAAATACACAACCAATAAACGACCTAAAAAAAAGAGGAAAGGGACAGTCCTATTGATACTATTTTCTTTCACTAGACTACTAGTAATTATGAAGAGTAGAAAATGCATACTGAGATGTATTAATCAAGGATGTCGTAATTGACATTCTATCACATGAACATGCTCTGTACCCTATCTACATCCTACAATAACTATATGCACATGCTAATCCTAGAGACAGGTAAAATATGCACCGGTTCATCCACATCATATAGGGACGTACCAAAACAGTGCACAATAGTAGCCCCGACACATGCATTTGCAGCTTCATTTTGTCTTATACTTTCCTTTCCCATAATTTTCTCTGGCTTGCTTGTACTTGGGAAGATTTAATCCATAAAAATATTGTATGCACACACTCGCACAGGCACACTCATAGACATTCGTCTCGTGCTGCCGTGCAATGCATCTGTGTGATACCGTGTATGTTTGGATTGACAGAATCATGGTGGCACTCTGCATGTTGGATTGACAGTAAGATTAACAGAATCAAGATGATATCATGATTTTGTCAAACTCCTGACCAATCAAAAGTGTACTTTGTCTTTAAATGCTCAAAAGGTTTTGGGCAAGTACATGAACATATCTTGCAATGGATTAGTATTTTGGAATTGGGACCCGAAACCAGTGTTCATAGTGGCATCAACATAATTATAAGGAAACTCAAGATTCTTTTCCCACTCGTTCCACTTAGGCTCGCTCTGCACCTCACTTGCAAACTCCGGTGACACCACGTGTTCCGAACAACTCGAATCTGTGTGCAGCTTAGGAATCGAGTCTGATGTGTCAAAGTACATGTAATCCCTAATTCCAGCCGTGGTTTGCGGTGGAGGATGTGGTGGAAGACCACCTCCACGTGTCACAATATCCGGCTTCCTGTCTTCGATTTCAGAATGTTCAGTTTTTCGGTTGACAACACCGTTGCTTGGTTGTTTCTCAATTGTACCCTTCTTGTTGTAAATACGGCAAAGCACCCAATCATCCAACTGCAAAATTAATCAGAACCATTGGATCAATTTCATGTTTTTCTAACGAAAATAAATCCAATAAAAGACTAAATATTTCCTAATAAAATGCAAGTCAAACTTCAAAGAGATAAGTAGGAATAAATAAATTCTATAAATGGAAAATAATAATAAGTGGTTGGCAGATGAATTTCAATCTTATCTCATTAATTGTCCGATTTAATGTGATGGTACTATTCTTCATTTTGGAAATAATGTTAATACTTAGGATCCGAAAATCAGCCACAAAGTATATCAATCAAGAGTTATCAACTAGTGAAGGTTCCTTGGCGTTGCTATCACACATGATAAAAAAGTGTAACCACATTTGCTTCAAGCAAATCATGGATTGGTCCAAATTAAAAGATAGGGGACCCAAGAGACAAAATGGTAATTTTCATCAAATATCACAAAACAATGATCTTAATTCTAAAAATTAGAAGCGTAAATGTGAATATTTATTTATACCCTTAAGCTGTTCTTTTTGCGAATGGTGCGATCTACATCAGCCAAACGATACTCGTGCATGATCCAATTGGTTTTATCACCTTTAGGTGCTTTACCCGCGTAAAACACCAACGCTTTCTTGATCCCAACCGGTTTAGGGTGACCTATTGGTTTATCCGCCCCGGTTGCCTTCCAATATCCAGACCCAGCCGCCCGGTTCGGCCTTGAACCGTTTGGGTACTTTCTGTCTCGTGGCGAGAAAAAGTACCACTCCTTTTCTCCATAAGAAGCCATACCTATAAAATAAGACGACAATAAGATAAAATTAATATTTAAGATTGTTAAAAATAAATAAATATTTTAATTGAAAATAAAATAAGTTATCTAAGATGAAGTTTTATAAATTACAAAAATGTGATTACGGTGGATCATCGTGATTTTGACATAATTTAGAAGATTAGGTTTACCTGGGAGGTCCCAAGGATCATATTTATATAGATCAATTTCGGCGATGATCGGAACGGCGATAGGCTGCGAGGTGCATTTGCGGCAGAGATAGTGCATCACGAGCTCCTCATCCGTTGGATGGAATCTGAAGCCCGGTGGCAATTGAAGCTCGGATGCCATTGTTTTTTCAGCTATGATTGCTAAACTTAATAATTTGCTAGTAAGATTTGATTTTGGAATTAATCAAAATCAAAATATATTTGTATGGTTCTCCCTAGTTGTTGTTTATGAAATGAAGAATACTAAGAAGAACTAGGTGGCGGCGCTTGAAACTTATCACATAAGGGAGAGACGTGTATTTATAGGCAACAATAGAGGTGACACGTGCTTGTAGTAGCTAGTTTTTTCTAGAATACACGTGAACGATAACGTTTTGCTAATGTTAGTGGAGCTGATAAGCGTGAAAAATGTAGGGCCAAAAATATTTACATAAATTTGTGAAATTAATCTCTCCACCAAGTGCTATTTTTAAAATTAAAATATTCAGAATTCGAATCTTATTACCGTAGGAGTCCATAGTTACGGTTAACAGAAAATGTCACTTTATTTTGGCATTATATTCCCATTCGGATTCCTTCTACACTACATATTCTCGTTTTATTTTGTAACAACAGCCTTTTTAAAATTAATTTTGAGGTCAAGGGAGATTTTTTAGATTTACAAAAATAATAATAATATTAAAAACTAGCATGTATATGTGGAGGAGGAGGAGTTGAAGATCAAACTCCAATCACGATATTGAACCTAACGACGTTAATATTTTTGTTAAGCGCTACATCTCATAAACTCTATTTCTATGGTATTTTTTTTCTTTTATAAAAGGAAATTTAACTCATTTCATCTATCGAAATAGTCATAATATAGGCTGAAACATTATCAAAAGTATGATGACCAATATAAGACAATGTATGAACAACACCGTTTAGACCTGCCACTGAATAAAACTTAACATAAAGTACAGTAAAAAAGAAGTAACTTCCTACACGCTATCGTAATATGTTTAAGGATAATGTTAAATAGTGTTTCCGGCGTAATAGTTAAGGAGACTAATACAACAATTTTGCATTGGAAATTGTTAAAAATTGATATGTTCAACTTTTTAAAGTCAAATGTTTGTTGTTTTTAAATAAAAATTTGGGTCTTGCTAATCATTACCCTGAGGGTAATGGTTAAGTAAGCCAAAAATATCATGTTTGTATTGGTTTTAACATTTTGACTTTTAAAAAGTTAAATTTATCACTTTTTCACCATATGGTTAACATTCTCCTAATTTTTATTTATTTTTTACTTTCTTAACCAGTGTCCCATAATCCTATTACAAATTCATACTTATGATCAAGTTTACTTGAAATATCATTAACCATTGTCTTTTTATCCAGTTCTATCGCTTACCAGTAAAATCTCAAGAGTCATAAGCTCCATGCTTCCACTTCTTACCATTTTTAATCTATAGTAATTGGTATGTTTTATGATTTGTTTTTTTTTTGAGGTATGGTAAGTTTTATGATTTATTATTATGTTAAGAAAAAATAATTGTTATGGGGTGGAATGAGAGAGACGAGTGTCAGGCTATGAAGTATGATGCGTGCGTGTAAGTGGGGCCCACGTGGGAGGTGATATTGTCACTGCTTACGACATATGTTTTGGAAGGTGGTGTGAGACAGTCGCTGGGGCCACCGTCGTTGTTCAAGTTGGAGTCGGCGCGTTGTTTTTGACTTTTTGTACGTAGCACAATTTCAACTGTGGATTGGAAGTACACGTGGCACTGAAACGTGCATTTTCGTTGGATCATCTATTGGCGTGATTCATGATTTGTACCTTTCTTTTCTTCCATAACATCTGTCCCCACCGAACCGCGTTAATTTCTTGCGGCTCTTGTCCCTTCATTTTGTTTTACCTCCTTTTTCGTCATTTTATGGTCTTTAATTTGAAAATTCCTACTTTTATTATGACCGTCGTAAAATAAAAGCAAAATGTTTTCATAAGTTTTACTAGTTTAACAGTAAAAAAATGTTAAAATTATCAGGTAGGATGTTCTAATTAAGATGATACTCGGATCCTTTTATTTAGGTATAAGTTTCAATAATTATTAGGTAGATGTTTCAATAATTATATTTTTTTTTCAAAGCTTACTAAATTCGTGTCAATCATCTTTGGTCAAATTTAGATATATTGGTTCCTAGTAAGAAGATTTAAGTTTCAGTGGTGTTGACTTGGTTTGGGGTCGCGATGTTGCGTTTAAATGGATAGTTTTGGCTCGAAAGGACATTTACACAATCTGTATTTTTGTAGGGAGCTGATGGTTTTGGATCGCCTTTGTGTTGGCAGACGATTCATACACCAATTTATATGCTCTAAACACTCACTTAGTCCACTTTGTTTGATATGAGACTGATTGGCTCGAAAGAGACATTATGCTTGTTGTTGTTTCAATAAGTTGCTGGTTCTTCGATTTATTCTGTGTTGACGGTTATTCCATACACCTCACTTTAAACATCCACTAATGTTGTTTTCATTTTTTTGTCTCACCTGATTTGATTGACATACACTTTGTGTGGATTTACTAAGTTACATTTATGTCCCCTCAGTTTTTCTTTATAACTTTTTTTAATAATACATATAAGTACCTGACATGGATTAAAATCGGCAAGATATCCCAACTTAATTGTATTGTCTTCTATTCTTTTTTTAATCATTGTACTCTTGATTTATAATTTTTTTTTATCATTTTATCTATAAAAAAATTGAATTGTGGAGTGCCCAAAACTTCGCTCTATATTTTTGTTATCTTTTGTCATTTGAATTATACTTATGCGATTAACGGTTATTTTCTTTCATCAACTTATTCCAAAGAAGGACTTTAATCAGGTTATAATGTTATATATTATTAAGATACATATAATATTTGAGAGAATTAATATACTTACATCAATTAATAAATATGATCTTATATCTTTACATATTTATTAATTAACGTGACAATATATTATTAGATGCATGTGTATAAAATAATTATACAATGAAAGAGTATAAAAATTAAATTCTACTGTATTTGATAAGTATGCGGTCAACTGTTTTTCTAACAAAATATGAGTTTCTAATTATGCTTTGATATATGTTGACTGAGTGGGTGATGAAATATTTACGTGATCAATCTAGGCAAAAGTAACTTATAGGCAATGTATTACTTCTTCTAAATGCATCTCATTTCTATAACGCAATGGAAACTTTACTTCCATACGTACCTTCTATATAATGAGATGACATAGTATATATTTTATACCTGGTTATATATGTTTGACAATATCAATATGCATCTCATTTCTATAACGCAATGGAAACTTTACCACTATACGTACTTTCTCCAATGAGATGAGATAGTATATAGATTTTATATCCGAGTTATATATGTTTGACAATATCAATTTTTGAATTAATACCATGTATTTATGAGTTTATATGACAAAAATGATATGTATCTTTGGTAACAAATTGTTTTGGCTACATGAAACGACAAAACACTACTCTTTGAATGCATAATTGTAAAATTTTGTGTTTGGTAATGCAATAAAATTTTAAAGAGACCACCTTCCCTCATTTTCGAAAAACTTCAACTTAGAAAGAAGCAAAATGTGAACCTAAAATGGACTTTGCTCTTCCACTATCATCTTTCCTTTTAAAAATCGAATCAAACATGTGAAAATGTAAAAATATTCCCTTCCCCTTCTTTCCTCCTTCAAAACTCTCGAACTCTAAAAAACAAAAAAATATTAAATTTTTTCCTAAAAATAGAGATGATATATTTTGATAAAAAACATTGAATGTTAGGATTAAGTTTCTTATCCGATACACGCCAATCACATGATAAAAATATTTTATCACGTTAATTTCCCATGATATTCAAATATTCTTATCCAACTCTCCTTTCCTTGTTCCATCTTATTCTACGTGACGTGGAATACTATCAATTTTCCAAAAGATTAATTAATGGTCGAAATACTATTCAATGGTTGTTTTCAAAGTAATGATAAGGGGATCTTTTTATTTTTCTTAACCCTTCAATTAAAAAAATAGAAGGGGGCTTGTTAATCTTAAGTTCGGTCTAAGTTAAAAAGAATGTGATGAAAAAAGTTTGTTTCATTTTAGTTCAAACCAGAATCACATAAATGGTTAGTCATTAATAAAATGTATTAAATTAGCGAAAAAATGGATACTCACGTGTGCATTTTTCCGCTTTTTCATTGCGCTAACGCGTGTATATTATCAACGATATTTTATTAAAATTTGTGTGTAAATTTTAAACAATATTTTATATAATTTTTTAATATATATTAAAATTATAAGTATAAACATTTGTGATTGGTAACAAAGAAAAATTGTGATTTTCAAATGTAACAAACTCAAAAAATCATATTTATCTTTTCATATTGACAACAAATAATATAACAACTTGTAAAAAAAAAACAAATAATATAACAAATATAATAAAAATCTTTTTTAACAACATTAACAATATAATATTATTATAGAAAAATATGTTTAAGGGTATAATTGAAATAACAAAAAATTAACCCAAAAGAGTCGAAACATGTTTTTTCTTTATATATGATATAGATAAATATTTTAGTTTAAAAAATGTTAGTAACACACTTATTCTAGCATTTACCCTTAAATTAAATCTACTATAGCTATTATATTTCAATGCTTTCAACAATTTTCAATGGACTTTCAAAGATGAAATTTGAAAGATGTGTTTTTATAATGCTTCATTTTATATAGAAGTTGGAAGATTTAATTCAGAAAATTGATTACATGTGTAGTTAGATTTGACCAAGGGTAAGGAAGTTAGGAGGAAAGTTCCCAAACCCAACCCTTTATTACTGTTTCTTATTAAAATTCTTATATTTTGTTTTTTTTGTTTTTTCTCTGAACATCTTTTGTTGGTTCTATGTCCAGTGTCACAAAAGGGATAATGACGTTTTTTTTGGACAAAAGAGATAAGGATGTTAGGGGTAAGGAGGGGTTTGGGTGGATGAATTTATCTGTTGCCGCATGGCTTTCGGTGTTCGGTGATTGTTCGTTCATTTGCACATCTCACCTTCAAGTGCTACACCTAAGCGGTTAAGTCCACTGCTCATGTTTTTCTAGGGTCCACCTTTGAGAATAACATGCATTTCACTCAAATTCATGTTGTGTGAGAATAAGGTGCGACACATAATCTGGCTTATTTTATGTTTGGAAAATGCTATGTAGAAATTTTGGATCGAAGAAAACAGTTTTTAAATATTTAAGAAACTGCATGCACATTTTTAAGATAAAATTTCACGTTAGAAATGTGCCGTAATTAGCATGATCCTATTTGTTTTGGTATACATATAATCAAAACTTATTTTCTGTTTAAGAAATGCTAAAACGTGACCTTCATAAGAACAAAATTTAAGTAAACCAAAAGTAAAATTTTTCTATTAGGAAAACCACTTTTAAATATTTAAAAAATTGAACGTACAATTTCTAAAATAATTTTTTTAATTGAAAATACGCCTTAATCCGGTTTAATCAATTAATCATGCGGTTCAACTAGTGACCCATTGATTTGACCATTGATTCGGTGACTCGATACACCTATCGAGTCGATGACCGAACCGAGTTTTAAAACCATGGTTTTGGGCTTTATCGAGTGCGCCGAACAGTGGAAAGTGGATCGACTTGACTTTTCAAACTCATTAAATGGGGTCAATTTTTTTTCCCTCTTTTGATTTTCTTGACATGATAATTATTATTTTTTCCTTAAAAAAGAAAAACCCACTGAAATCTGAAATGGAGGATGCTCAGAGTCATGATATATACAGTTGTAAAACAGGAACAGTTTGAGTCTAAATGAAATGAACACGTTTTGCTTATTTGTGTTCTTTTTTCTGCTTTCATTGAATGAGAAGCATGTTGACAAATAGAGTCAGTCACACGAGGGGCGGCAAAATTTGTACTTTTATTTTCCGTCAATTTCGTTGAGTTCATCAAACAAACAACAGAGAGACTTTTCTAAAGGGATATACACACACATATAAAGCCTTAATTAGTTTCTCCATTCTACTTCAATGGTTATAGTTTAGTATAATTTTCCCATTTACCACTTCTACATAAATTCGAGCTAATCTACATTGCAATACAACAGCTCGTATGATACCATTTCTACATTAATTCAACCATATAATATAACTTGAGAAAGAAAAAAGATTCCTAATTTTATAAAAGGCAACAAAATGTATTTTTTTCCTTGATTAATTTAGAAACGTTAAATTATAAAAAGGAAATATGAGACAGTTTTAAATTGGTTTTATTTAAAAAAAGTTGGTTTAGTTTAGATTACCTATAGTTTCATATTATATGACAAAGTTGACTATTTACAATTTTAACATATCTTTAATCATCTACTAGCAAAAATTACATTAGGATTGTAAAAAATATTCATTGTGATAAATCCAGCAACCTACGAAGCCCCCGGATACGTAGTACGGATACGAGTACGTGAATACGCAAAATTTTTAAAATTAAGATATGATACGGCTAAGATACGTTAACAAAGTATTTATACTAAAATTTATATGCATGTGAAATACTTAAAAAAATATTGATTACTCTTCAATACTGTATAACTGTAAAAGTCACAAATACTTAAAAAAAAGGCTTAAATGCGTTTTTGGTCCCTTAACTATTTATTTAGTATCGCTTTGGTCCCTTAACTAAAAAAAAGATTGTTTGTGTACTTTATCTTTATCTCCGTTATCTGTTTTGGTCCATTATGTTAAAAAAATTCAAAAAACCGTTAGGGTTTATATTATTCATTTTTTTCCTTATCCTTCCATCACCTTCTTCATGATCTTCATCGTCAACAACACACCAACCCAAAAAAAAAAATCTTTTTAATCATCATCTTCATCAAATCTATAAACATAATCAATTTCATAACTCAATCAACAACCAATTTGTTCACTAAAAAAATCACTTTGATTTACCAAACAACAATTTTTTTAAAAAATTCAACACATCTCCATGCCTGCAAAAAAAAATTAAAACACAACATATCCTCGTCTCCTTCCCATGTGTCTAGCAATCAGCATCCTTCAAAAACCAAACAGAATTCAACGTCAAGAACAAACAAAATCAAGTACTGGTAATTTTATTTCACTGGTTCTCGTGAAGGAAACAAGTGCCAGTGGTGCCAAGAACAAAACCCACAAAAACAGATGAAGGAAAGTTAAATCCAACAAATTGAGCAAGAAATAAACACTGCATTGTTCTTTGTTAGATGAAGAGGACAATGATTTTGTTTCAGAGTTTAAAGATCTACCATTAAATTCCAACAAACACTAATTTTAGATCTGTAATGGAACTGAACAAAGAGAGAGAAAATATGGGTTCATAGATTTTCGTTGAAGAGGACAATGGTTGCAGATTTGGTTTGGTTCATTGAGAATTCGCTTTGGAAGGGATGTTTATGAAATTCGATTTGCAGATTCGATTTGGACAATGGAACTAATTATGTTTGTGTTATGATTGAGTTATTGATTATGTTTATAGATTTGATTACGATGATGATGAATTTTTTGTCTGGATCGGTGTGTTGTTGATGATGAAGATCATGAAGAAGATGATGGAAGGAGAAGGAAGAAGATGAATAATATAAACCATAACGGTTTTTTGATTTTTTTAACAGAAGGGACCAAAACAGGTAACAGAGATAAAAATAAAGTACTTAAACAATCTTTTTTTAGTTAAGGGTTCAAAGCGATACCAAATAAATACTTAAAGGACCAAAAGAGCATTCAAGCCTAACAAAAACATTGATTACTCTCCAATTCTGTATAACTGTAAAAGTCACAATTTACAAGAAATAATACATGTGATCAAAATAAAAAATGTAAAGTTTTCATATAAATCATATTCTATATTCATTAATATGTTATGTTATCTCCTCTCTCTCGTTACTTTCATCCACCAAAAACATAATTTTTAACTGGTTATCGAAAAACAATTATAGTGATTCATATCTTAAATTGGATCATATACAACTCCATTGAATTTTCACAAGACATTCTCATTTTTTTTATACTTCATGTTTTTCCCAGATACGTATATGTGAAGTATCTTATAAGTATATTTGTGTATCTGTCGAGTATCTTATAAGTATCCGATAAAATATATATTTAAAATTAAAATAATTAATTCCGATACTCTGTGGGAACGTATCCGAGAGTATCTGCGGAGTATCGGACGTCTCCATTTTGAAGTATCCGGGGTTTATAGCCAGCAACATTTTATACTACAATTTGTCTTTATATAACAATAAAGAAATATGTTCAAAGTGTGTTATGTGAATAATGTACGAAATCAAACTAGGTCAATCAATATGGGACAAAGTATATATACTAATATAAGCATTAATGGAGCTATTTGATAGAGCTTGTGAAAACAACTTAACTATGATATGCCTGTAAGTTGTCTATTCTTACATTATTTTATAAAAATATACATACATAAGTACTTGTATGATAACATTATGTTGTACTAAGTGCTAAATTAAGTTGTCCATCTAATCAGGTCCTTAAATTAAACAATTCATAAAGAAAGGGATTCCTATTTAGCATTTCATATCTTCTCGATTATAACCTAAAAAATGGTAGAGTTAGGAATCCAAATTTAGGGGACCATGAACAAACTCTGATAGCAGTATAATATATTTTGCATGTTGCACAATGAAACAACCGTTTGACGCAGCAATTTTCCAATTCTGTTTAGGTCTTTCGATATGTTCATTACAAAAAAAAATAAATAATTCATTCTACCACTCCTTTCAAAACTTTATCTCCCATCAGCCTAAATAGTAGCCAACATGTGTTAACACCTCCACACATCACACTCATGCATCGTGCCTTTCCTAGCAACTAACCGGTATAGCTATGGCCATAAAAGCTTTGACTATGTAAATCTCTCATGAATTTTGAAACTTGGAGAGTCATAACACCTACATGTCCCCACTCTCCTCCACCCCTGTTTAACACACTTACTAAAATCATTTTGAGTGTAATTATCTTTCTTCATCTCTTAAGTTTAAGTGCATTCTCTAAAGTACATTTTGCGAGAAATTTTTCATACAAATAACAGATTATACCAACAAGGGTTGGTTTAGCGATAGGAGTTAGACTCGCAACGTAAAGAATCAAAATTTAAATACAAGAGGTTGTTTTTAAAACTTGAATATATTATCTTTTAGTCATATAACAACTACTCCATCCGTTTCAAAATAACTGTCGCTTTAGAAAGAAAAAAAAAGTTTCAAAATGAATGTCACTTTATATTTCCAATACAACTTTAATCTTTTTCTTCCAACTTTACCCTCTTCAACTTTTTTCTCACACAATTTTCAATGTAACTTTAAATTTGTCTTTTTCTTATAAAGTAAGTGCATTTTAGTAAAAATGTTATGTCTAATGATTATTTCATTCCATTCTTTAATCTGTGTGCAATTGGCTAAAGCGACACTCATTTTGAAACGGAGGGAGTAGTTTATTGTTGTGTTAAGACTTTCCTTTTATCTTCTATGGATGTAATTTATAAAAAAAATATTTATTAAAAAGACATAAATTAATCGGATTGTATTTTAAAAATCACATTAGTTAAAGTAATTAATTTTACTTGTACTGAATGTTCCACGTTGAGTGATGCAATTGTCTATTTTACATATAGAACAGACATCTAGTAGAAAATGATAAGCAATAGAGGTGTTCAAATTCAAACCGATCCAAATTAAAAATGCAAATCAATAAAAAAAAAAACCCAAAACCGAATACTATTGAATATCTTTAGATACCATTTTGTGAAAACCGCTCGGATTGGACCGGATGTTGGATTGATTTTTCAAAACCGAACTGAACCACATACATGTATTTTAATACATATTTCCCTTTTTTAATAAGTATGATATATTATAATAAGCTATTATTCTTTTCTTTTTAATTATTTTAATACTACATATTAATTTAATCTACTATATTTTGTTGATATTTCATGTGTCATTGTTATACCGTATTATTAATCTTTAATATCTTTAATAAATCATATGTTAGATTTTGGATCAAATATATTATTTTACCATATTTTCATAATATTATTATCAATAAAAAATTTACAATTTGTAATTTGGATATCCAAAAATCGATTCAAATTAAACCGCACTACATTGGATCGGATCAAGTCAATTTTTTTAAATTAATCATCCAAAACAAACCAACTCATATAATTTTATCTTTGGATCAGATGAGTTTTTGCTTCAAAAACGATTCAAACCGCACCACGAACACCCTTACTAAAAAGTGTCTCCGGGCACTTGTTAAAGAAGTTGTGTAATCAATTATTCAACACCTTAATCGACACTTTAAGAAGTATAATTTTATCAGAAAATCTCATTTTTTGGTATCTTTAACAAGTGCTATAGAGACACATGTTCATATTTTCTATATATTCAAGAAAGGTAATAATATTTTCTTTCTTTTCAGTTAACTTATTCACCATTATCATGAATATATAGTGAAAAAAATATAAATTTGAGAGTAATATAAGTAAGAAGGTAGAGTTTCAACAATAATAATAAAAATGACTTATTCTTCAAAAAAAAAAAAAAATTACTTCGAAAGTTGACACTGATTTACAGATTCTTTGTATCAAATGTGTGTGAAACGTACGAAATATCTGATACTACCACCAATATAGGTACAAGTACTTTTTTCTATTTCCTTTTAAAAAAAGTACTTTTTCTTTTGTTTATATATAGATTCATTTGACATTAAGTGAGTACAATTCATTAAAAATTTCAGCCGTTATTTAAATGCATGCATGCTCAATCATCAATGTCGTCTTTTCAAGATTAAAGTTAATTTGGTTTTGTCTTTTTATGTTTAGAATTTCTAAGTTTTGTTCATTGACACCAATAAGGTAAAATGTTTCCACTTTATCTCCTCGCAGAGAACCTTCTGTTAATTATAATTTTCTTTTGAAAATGTTCTCTTAATTATAATTAATTATTATAGCTTTTCCATTAAGACAATCTTTGAAGTGACTCTTACGGTTGATGCTCTTTTCATTTTCTTGCAACTGCATAATGTGGACGGGTATGGAGAGATCAAGTGGTGGGGTTTCTAGCAACCTTACCTTATTTTATTTGTTTGTTTGTCCTTTTGTTTCTTATGCTATAAATTTTTAATACTATCTATTTGTCTTTAATCTATTAATGAATTGTTCAATGTTTTGTGACTTGGCCAACACATCGCATGCACTAAACTACAAAATGTGTGGTATATAATATATATACCCTTTTGCAAGTTGCATAGCATGATAGTCACCAAAGAAATAGTAACAACCTTCCCTTCTCCATGTTCCATCACGCATGCATATTTTGGAATTTATTGATAACAATTCTCTGATATTAGGATTGAGACACTGTTCCAAATCTCTTACATTATTTGATGTAAAAAAGTTCAGATTACAATCTCATTGTTTTGTCCATTTAGTGTCAAGGAATCTATATTTTGTTTAAACTTAAAGTAATACAACAAGCAAGTCTTTAAAATTCTACGTTAGATGAGGATAAAAAAAATGTCAATTGAAGATATTAAACAAATAAAACTTGAACAACACTTAAATTTCAGTTTAGAGCAAATTATTCAAATTAATTTACAATTGAGAATTTGGAATTGACAATGAGGAATTTTGTTTGTTGATGATATTGTTTGTAATGATCCAAAGCTTCTATATTATTTATTTTAAACTATAGTTTTTCATTCAAATGAAGATTACAAGTAATTTGACAATTCTAAAAGACAAATCATTCATCAAGTGTTCTTAGCTTTGTTGGTTTTTGATACTTCATTGCTGCAGATTGGACAAACCTTCTTAATTTGAAGCCACTTGCTTATACAATCTGTATGATAAGGATGGTCACAATGAAGTGCAACCAAGGCTTCACCTTCTTCATATTCAATCTGGCAAATCACACAACGATCTATTCCACTTGTGCTTTCAGCAATTTTGCAAGTATAAGGGTGTAAGCAAGAAGAGATTTCATTAGCTGGTAATCCCCTCTTCTCTTCTCCTATGAAGTCTCCTAATTCAATCAACTCTTCATAAGATAATTCATCTGGATCAACCTCATCTTCTTCCAACTCCATTTCATCGTCGTCATAATCATCATCATCGATATTGCTTCCTTCATCTTCAAGAAACTGAAGATCGGTTTCAAACTCCTGACTAAATGAAAAATCAGCATCACCAATATCATCATTACTAAAAGAGGAGTCACTTACATCTTCATCACTTTCACTTTCAATGGTTGCTAGATTTGTGAATGTTGTTCTCTCTAACTCTTGTTCTTGTAAGCCAATTGCTTGAACAAAATCAGAGCTAACTTCCTCAAGTTCAGTGTATGGATTTTTTTGTGAAGATTGTTTTCCCTCTTCGGGTTCCATTGAAGAAAAAAAGGTATTACGGTACGATTGAGGGAATGAGAATAGAACCCGACCCTTGAGGTATTTGAGGAGATGAACATATAGTAGCATACTTTTTAAGACTTCTTTTGGGATGAAGAAACTTCAAAGTCAAGTAATGGAAATCCTTTTGTCATGGATTCATTATATTCCAGATTCTTGTCTATTTCAAGGTCCTACCTTAGCATTACCAATACAATGGTCATAAACTTTGGACTTTCTTTTTGGATAAGGTAACCTTTTGTGCTAAGCAATATAGCAAAACATCCTCCATAAGTAGCAATATACCTTACTCCAAAACAGAACCTTTATTTTGCATTACATTATTGCTATGTATATATTTGTCAATTTTTTGAGCCAAAATGCTTATATTTAGCAATATACCTTACTCAAAATGCTTTATGATACAATTTCTCATTATTCATGTCAAAATCAAATAATAAGAAGGAAAAAAAATGTGTTTTAAATTTTAATACAAGCAAGCATACATTATATAGTAGTTAACATTATACACCTTTTTGAATAACTCTATTGCCTTTGCCTTCGAATAACTCTATTCCTATTATTCATACCTTTTCTAGCAAACTTTGATGTTTGTGTTACCTTAATGTCATGGACCATGCCTTTGTAATTACCATGCTTAATGACATTGCTTGAGCAACTAGGATATCTAAAAATATGATTACTTTGATTCTTTATAACTAAAATCTCTACTAATTTCAACTTGAGCACGACCCTTCTTAGGCTTCAAAGACTTTCTTAAGTGGTGGCCTTTATAGTCTCTCCTTCTACGCGAAAACGATCTGCTTAATTCTGCAGATGCTGGAAAATGGTATGAAAGGCTTTCATCAATGTATTCTTCTTCATTCATTTCCATTCTAAACTTTCTTCTTCTCCTCCTCTTGACATTGTGTAGTTTAACACATAAGAAAGTGCATGAATACACCCAAATGTGGAAACAAGAAGAGAAACATGCCCATATCAATTTGCAAGCAGAATGACATAGACATCTAAATATGCCCAATTTATGCAGTACATATAAGAACAACAAAACTGCAAGAAAACAAAATATAGCCAAGTTAATATATACAAAATATTAATAAAAATAGGTTGCAATCTGAAATTAAAACATGTTGTAATGAAATAGTAAAACAATTGAACTCACCAATGTACAATAGAACAAATACCACGGCCAACCTCAATAGATTAGCAACACAAAAATTTTCGATATAACAAAAGAGATCCCATGTTGGTCCACATACTGAACTGAAAACATATATACCAAGTAAGAAGTCAGTTATCTGCTGCAGGAGAGGCACACATTTACAAGCATTATATGATATAAGCTAAGTAGTTAATTTTAGACCAGGCCCAAATTACACACTAACAAAATCATTTATAACAAACCAAGTAATTGAGCTCAAGTGGTTAATAAGTTACACCAGTTGACGAATTGTTTGGGAGAACCAAGGTAATCTAGATCGGGTGGTCGAAATTATAAACTTTGCAATACAATCACTGACACCAAATCCATTTAGAAAAGTGAAGACGTGCCCTTTAAAACACTGCACACAAAACCTCTATAGAACTGATACTTCTTAGGCTTAATAGCAGTTTTCGCCCCCAAACTTTCACGAAGTTGCGATTTTGGCCCCCTAAGAAAAAAACTACAAAACCGCCCCCTAAGTTTTGCAACTGTTACAGTTTTGTCCCCCTAAGGCAAAAATAAATAAATAACACGTGGCACCTCACCTGTGGTGCCACGTCAGCGTAGACCGAGGCAAAATTGGTCTTGGGGGCCAAAACTGCCACAGGTGCAAAACTTAGGGGGCGGTTTTGTAGTTTTTTTCTTAGGGGGCCAAAATCGTAATTTTGGAAAAGTTAGGGGGCTAAAACTGCTATTAAGCCTACTTCTTATTCAAGTCATGTTCAGTGTCCGACATAACACGAACTAACACATATGTTACATTCAATTAATTCATTTTCTTAAATAATTACCAATGTTAACATGTATGTGTCTTACCCTTACTTCTGTCCGACACAACACTAACACATGTTACATTTTAATTAAAATATTTTCTTAAATAATTACCAACGTCTCTTATAAAAAATAAAAAATATCCATGTCGTACTCTATGTCGGTGCTTTATAGCACAAAATAAAACTACTCTTGAACTAAATGAACTTACCCTCTCAAAAAAAAAAAAAAACTGTATGAACTTGTATAACTGCCCCACTTAGAACTGCAAAATTTAAAACTCACATAGACATGGTTAAAATTGGATACCCTTTTCTAATATATGGTTGTGTAAATAACATTATGAAATTCCACCATAATTTTGTGAAAGGCAACAATATAGTATATATTACCTACAAGACTTTCCTGAAAGAAATTCAAGTCGAGAACTGAAAATTTTTCCAACAGTTTCTCCGAAGCCTGAAGCAAGCGATTCAATGACGTTGCCCATGTACAAATGAGAAATATACTGACTCCTTTCCTGTAACTTTGGAGTGATAAAACACAAAGAAAAAGGTTAGTTTTGCATTTCAATACAATGCAGTCAATTGAGAGGTTAAAAAAGCAATGGTAACTGACAACCGCTACTATCTTTGCCAGGAATGGGCCTCGTAGTTCATTACTCAAACTATTGGGCCTCTATTTAACCTATCTCATCAAGGAAATTTTTTAGTTAAACAAATTTTAAAATTTGAAAAAGAAAATAAAATTAATTAAACAAGTAATAAAAATACGTGTTAAATTTGTTTATAGGGATCAAAAGATGTAAATTTTTTAATGAAGATCAGATACATAGACTGGAAAATAGGAATAAGCAAAAAAAAATAAAAAATTTGGATTGTGACAGAGATGAAACGTATAAGTCAGCTAAAACCTCAACACAAAGTGCTTCTAAAAAGTGTAGTTGTCCATCCAAAATTAGATCAACACCGTTGAAAGATGGTTTTGAATGAAAAGTTGAGATCAAATGTGGAGTTCACAACCACGGGCTACCAGATAGGTTGGAAAGTCATGCATTTGTAGGGCGTCTAACTGTAAAAGAGCATAAATATGTTAAAGATTTGACAAATCTTCATGTTCCGTTGAGACACATACTTCTATAACAAGATCCATAATGTGACTCAGATCAGTCAAGTATATAAGAGGAGGAGTATGGAGGCAAAAGAGGTGAGAGGTCCAAGAATAGAGATGCAAAATTTGTTGAATTTAATAGAGGATGCAGATTATGTGAGCTGAGATATATATGTTGGGCGCATCCAGATTCATTCAAGCCATTGAACATGTTTTTGATTGTGTTGTTTATGGATAACATGTACAAAACTAATAAATACAGCTTTTCATTGCTGGAAATTATAGGTATGACATCAACATAGTTCACATTTGTGGTGGCATTTACTTATATGGAATCTAAGCTGAAGGAAGACTTTTGTTTGGTATATGAGATGTTGACAGACATGTTTATAAAGGAAGACTTATTTCTCCAAGTGACTGAGACTGATGGGGATCTTGCTTTGATGATAGTTATTGAAATTGTATTTCTCCAAGTATCTCGAAGGATATGCGATACTTGGTGATCGAATCAAACAATGGAAAAATATTTTGTGGTCGCCTAATGAATTGGAGTATCAACAACGGTTGCAAAAGTTTGAACAAGCATGTGTTGGTTGCAACATGTTTATTGATTATGTGAAAGAAACTTGGTTGACTCCTCATTAAGAAATATTTGTTTAATTATGGGGAACACAACGACTAATACGTATGAGTACATTTGCGTGAAAATTGTTTAGTTATTTCAAAAAATGATGTCCAATAGGATAATTTAAATTTTTTTCATTGCAGTAAATTAACTTTTATGTGATCTTTTGTTCATTTTAACTTCACCAATTTGGTTTCTAACTGAGTGAATTGATTTTATTTTTTTAAAATTTTATTTTGAAAATTCATTATGATTTTTTGTTTATTCTGCTTTATGACTTCACGTTGGACTCTTCTTTCTTGGGTCAAGTTTACAATTTCTACTTTCTAGGTTTTTTAAGGAGAAATTTTGGGTTCATGGTGTTGATACCAAGTTGTAGATGGGTTGATTATGCGGGGAGGAGAGAGGTCAAGGGAAGAAGGAGTGAGTGAGTGAGAGAGAGTTTTGATCAGGTGTGGGTGAGTGTATGATGCACTTGCCTTTTTTTTCATCCACGGTTTGAGACCTATTTAACTCTCCCACCGTAGAACCCGCCCTTGATTGAAGCATAAGTAAAACCTATTAAACTTAGTAGTTTAGACCTACTATTTATCTTCTTCTTTTTTGTGGATGACCTCTTGTTGTTTGCTTAAGATTTTAGTACATTAATGAAAGTCTCCTTGTTCAAATAGATTAATTTGTTTTGAGTGATGTCTCTTTAGTAGTTATTGTGTATGCGTCCTTCTCTTGGATTATATTCTACCATGATTTTTTAAAGAATTATCTAACTAAAAAAAGGTGATGTGATAAGTTTTAAATGTCGTGGTATATGATCTAAATATGGGAAAAGCCCAACGTTGATGAAATTGAAAGAAAATTCTCTTGAAAACCTTATTTAAAACTTGTCATATCACCATATTTTAGACAAAATAATTGATGGTGGGACCAAAACTGTTGAATTTAAAATAGGACGATCGATTTCGTAAAATGGTAAAAATAAAGGGATCAAAATTGCAATTAAGCTTGTCAATAATTTCATCATAGATCAAATCTTGTTGTTCCTTTTGTTATCATATTATTTGTATAAGTTTAGGTTTGATTTAAGATTGAATTAGGGATTGTAATTAACCTGTGTATTAAGTTTTATTGAGTAATAATAATTTCATTGTGAATCTCTTGTTCAAAATTCAATTAGTACATTATCATTGTTTAATTAGTGTTTTTTAGCAACATTGTTTAATTAGTTATCCTTAGAAGCAATTGTACAATTTTCAATAGTTAAACAAATCCGGAAAAAAAAACTTTTATCAAACCACATTTTGGCATCAATATTTAAAGAGAGAATCTATTCACCTTCCTTCTAGATTCACATTGTTTTCTTTATATCGATTAACACTTAATACTTTTTGGGTAGTCTTCTGGACTATCAGTTTCTTTAGAGAAGTCAAATTTGTTTGTTCCAAATAATTTTCCTACGAAGCTAGTTCATCATTTGACTAGGGTCTTTGGATTTCATCTTCCATTGAACTTAGGAACCGCTTCTTCATGAACCTAAGGGTAATACTTATTATGAACACCTTCTAAAGAAGATCGGTCGTCGTCTGTCAACTTGGAGAGCAAACACTTTATCCTTTTCCATCCAAAGGACATTTGTTGTAACTTGTAAATAAGAAGTTATGAATCGAAACTTTGTTTAGGGTGACTCAGACGATCAAAGAAGATGTAATTGTGTAGCTTAGAAGATAGTTTTTCAACCTAAGGTTGATGGTAATTGTGTACTCTTATGATCAGGAATAAAATTTAGTAAACTTGTAACAAACATAAACATAAATATATTTCTATCATTTTTTTCTGAGGAATTTATGAATATAACTTGAAACAAACACTCCAATATAGATTTAAATTAACAAGAGTTTGAATGAGTTAAAGGTTATATTTTATACATACATTTGTTCTCATTATTTTGAGAGTTTAATTTATATGCATTGTCAATGTAACATAAAATGACACATGCATGCATTGACGTGTTGCCTTATTATTGACGTGTATATAAGCATCTATTTGATTAAAAATTTGTTCATAAATATAAACTTATTTTTAAATTACTAAATGTATTTATTATTATTATTATTTTTCTAAACATACTCATAATTCATATTTCCTCCATTTTAAAATACATGTCGCAGTCAACTACTGCATACATGCCAATACACAACTTTGACCATTAATAACTTTAATCATATATAATACAAAAATTATAAAAATTTGATATTTTAAAAGTATTTATCGAGACAAATCAAACAACATTTTACATGTTATCATTTGTATTTATATATTAGTTAAAAAAATATGGTCAAAGTAAGTTATGTGAATAGTACACATTGTAAATTTGCGACATATATTTTGAAACGGAGTGAGTGCTATTATTATTTTATTATTTTAAAACTCTACTACTAACTTGTCTTGAAATATGAAAAGTGAAATTTAATACACATACAAACAAATGACAGTTTGATAATATTAACACACAAAATAGACACATTAATTGCGCTTACAATTTTTCATAAAAAATGTAAAAAAGACAATGGGGACTTGTATACATAAAAGAATGGAGTAATTGAAACCCATTTAATGATGTTATCATTGTATATGTGCATACAGCATCTTTAGCAATGATGATGATGTATAGAATAAATTACTCTTTCCGTCTCGCATCAGATCTCTCATTTGAATTTTAGACGGTATATTAAAGAAATTATTAATAGTGTTGATTTTAATAGTAAAATATGTGTCATTTACTAAAATACATTTATGAATTATAGTTAGTGGAGTAGTTATAGATGATTGAAATGCAAGTAAGGATATGTTAGTGAATAAAAGTAATAAATTTTGTATTGTTATTATAAAAGGGACATAAAATTTGAGAGAAAAAAATTAGGAAAGAGGACAACTATTATGAGACGTAGGAAATATATTTTAAAAACAACTCACTTGACCACATATATTAAGGTATTTATCGTACATATCATTAAATAATTCTATTTAATATCATTAAATATGATAATTCTCTCTTTGACTTTTGAATTATTATTATTATTATTATTATTATTATTATTATTATTATTATTATTATTATTTTAAGGTTGAATTAATTTGGAATAGCGAGTTTGATTATTGACTAAAATAATTTTTAGTCAAAATTTACTTATCTCTTAGATAAATTCTAGATTATCATGGTCTAATCTCATTCCTTAAGACCATAAGGTTTAAGACTAAAAATTTGAGATTCGAAGTTTACTTCCTCGCTTTGACCACCATCAATTTTTTTATACAATTACCATTAATTAATTTTTATATATTTAAACTACGCATAAATGAAATTTGTAAATATTTTTCAGATTACATGATATATGTAAAAATAGTTAATTAATATTATATTAAAATGAATAATTTCAATAACATTATATTTCTTATTCAAATAAGTTTTATAATTATTTTCGTATTATTTTTTTATTTTTAAAACTCGGTATCTGGTCTAACATCTGACTAATTCGAGGGGACTATTCCCACCGTCCACTTGTGGGGCCCCATTTAAAACCAAAGCAAAACTTTGTATGGACTTGCCACCGAGATTGACAATAGAGGGAATCGAACTTGAGACTTTAAGAGAAGCAAACTATCCCAAGCCAATCACTAGACCAACCCCAAATCAGTTATTATTTTCGTATTATATTTGTCAAAAGGAACAAAAAACAAATTTGACCAAAAAGGAACAAATATTTTGGTATAATATATATGCAGCTCGTGAAAAAGGAAGAATTGCATTAAATTTAGTATACTATATTTATTAAATTTCAAAACTTATTATATATCTCCTTCAAACTTATTTAAACTTTTTTCCTTCAAAATTTTTTTTACTATATATCTTTTTATTTATTTTGGTACAATATATATTATTATTATTTTTGGAATAATATATATTAATTATTAATTTATTTATCAGTGTAATTATTGATATTTGACTGTAGATAAAATAATTTTGGATATAAATATAGAGTTAAAGCAGTGGATCATATACTGTGTTTTTAACCCCTTAGGAGAGATCACTATCATCTCACCAATCACAAATCAATCCATTTGATCATGTCTTCCATAGTCTACAATTTTACTTGGGAAACATATTGTGCCCTTTTAGATGAAGATGAGGTAAGATTTTATCAAACCTTAGAACAAGGGCACATTGGGGATTATATTTGTATTAAGGTTCGTGTTAGACACGAACTATGTGTCAATCCCCCACAATATCCTTCTTTAATATTACCATTTGATTGGGTTTTCTATGCGCAAACCATGTTTGTACCTTATCATGAATTTCATCAAAATAGTCTATTGTACATGCAAACTTATTTTTCTAATGCTATCATCCCATATGAGGTGATGTACACATGTATGCCACAAGTAATGACATATATTGATAATGTACGAAACTCTTATCCCAATCCTCATTATGAAAGTCCCCGAATCCGTGTGCTCCCTTTGGTTTTGGATATTTCTGTTCGAATGTTATTTGAGAATCATAATGATTTTGTCACCAACATGGCTGCGTTGGTCAATACAATGGGAGAGACCCAATTTGTTCCTGCAACAAAGGATGCCATTGAATCCCTTGAGAAGGTGAAGGTAGAAGACTGTGACACCATGAAAATGTGTGTTATCTGTCAAGTGGAGTTCAACATTGGCATGGAGGTTACAAAAATGCCTTGTGATCATCTTTATCACCATGAATGCATTGTCCAATGGCTAGAAACTAGTCATATGTGCCCAATGTGTCGTCACCCCTTGCCTACTTCAACTAGTGGCTGATTAGACATTGTTATTGGATTAAAATCAGGTTATTTAAGTTTGTTTTGATAGGAGATATTTTGTTGTAATAACATAGTTGATATGTCTTACATCTCATGTGATGTTTTGCACTCTATTTTTTGTCTTAAAAGAAGTTTTTTATTTTGTATGAAAAAAATGTCTTTATTGAAATTCAAGTATTCAACTCTAGGACTTTCTTATAACTTTTTCTTTATTAATAAATTGATAAAAAAATAAATATAATAAGTGGGTAGAATCTTTTTTGAGCGTATCCATATGAATATGATATGTATGTCTCTTTTCCAAACAGTAGTTAAAATCATAATTTGTCATTGGGAGAGTCTAACCTTTTCGTTAGATCTATCAATAAAACACACATTATCATTTGAAATACTTATATTTCACCATTAGTTCTTTTATTTTTGAAGATTATAAAGGTGAAACTCACGTAAAATATGGAGAATTGAAAATTATAAGTTCAAATCGACAATTCAACATATCCAACCAACGTTCATACAGTTCTTTTCGTTATTCATTGTACTTATTGAATAATTTTTTGTTTTTTTATAGAATAATTCTTTTTTTTTTTTAAAATGAATTATTCTATAAGTACAATGAATAACGAAAAGAACTGTATAAATAATTCTTGTTTAATTATATTACCAACAAATTAAATGTCGACAATACAAGAATTCGTATGTCCTTTCAAAAAAAAATTGTATGTATTTTTCTACCGTGTATATATTCATTTTGACCAAAGGATTTTTTTTTTGACAGACATTTATTTTTGACCGACATTTATTATTTTGGTTACATTTTGACCGACATTTTGACTAAAGGATTATTTTCATTTCATTATAAATAATATTAACAATACAAAACATTTTATAAAAAGAAGAAGTTAACATGCAATATAAAATTTGAGATATAGCATTTTTTTTTTGGTCAAGTAGCCTAGTGGTCAGAGCTCACACAATTTAATTGTGGAGAAGTGGATTGTCCAGGATTCGAACCCCGGCCCCTGCATATAAAATGCAATATTCCTACCAACTGAGTTAAGCTCACGTGGATAAAATTTACTATATAGCATTTTTTTTCCGATCAAATAAAATTTAAGATATAGCATTGAGTATATATTGACTAAACTCTTACGCGCTGTCCTCGTGAGCTTAGTAAGGGGTGGATCCAGACATTTAGTACATGTGGGGTTAAATTTTTTAAAAAAGCAATAATGCAAACATATCAAAAATAAGAAGGGTTTTTTTCTATCATGTGCAAATTTGCACATGTTAAAAATTTAAAATGGTAAGCTTGTCTTTTAACATAATTCTTAAGTTAATGATGTAATGCTACTTCCGACACATCTATAAAATCATTTGGATAAAACTTTGTCATCCTTAATAATTTGTTCACATTAAAAGATGCAACTGACTTTGCGGGACTCAAACATGAAACACATTGTAAAAGTTCAACATTATCTTCACCAAACCTAGCATTGAGCTCTTACAACTGCAAATCTAAAATACTAAACAAACAATCATTCTTATAATGATGCAAGTTAGAAACACTAGAAGTTGAAGAGTGTTGTTTAAGTTTCTTCCTTTGTGCATACGGCGCATCATATCAGGCACATCAACCTCATGCTTATTGCAAATTTTAATAACCTTAAATATAAGTTCTTCTCATCCCTCATTCCTCATTTCTTGTAATTATTTTTTGGTATCATTAACAAGTGACAAAACATTCAAAAGATCTTATTTTTAACATGTGTTTTATTTATTAAAATAAAAATAGAAAAATTTCATGTGGAGCTTTAGCCACACATGGTCTACAAGTGCATCCGCCCCTGAGCTTAGCTCATTTAATATAGACAATGAATAGTATATGTAAGGTATGGGGTTTGAACCTCGGTAAAAAAAAAACTCTTACTCGCTACCCTAAAAAAAAGAACTCTTACTCACTAGAGTATAGAAAATCTTTTTTTTCTTCTTCTTCTAATTAGTAAATTCAATATGTTGTTTGTCGGTTTAGTTTCTTACTTTCTTTGGTTTAAAAGCAAAGATTTAGCTAGATAATTGAAGTTCTTTTACTTTTTAGGGATTGTCCTGTCTTGTTTTCTCATGTGTAATCTCTTATGTATACGGTTCAAGCCCTCTCCTATCTTTTATTGCTTTCTTTTACCTTTAAAAAAAAGTAAATTTAATGGAAAAGTTTTTTTTTTCCAATAATCTATAAATTTGTCCAACACAAAAGATATCTAAATTGTTTTTAGAGTGTTGGATGATATCCAAACACTGAACCACTGCCTTCGTAGTTGTTGGGAATTCGTTGTGAAAACCACACCAATAATAAACTTGATGTGGAGTAAATTAATACCAAGTAATCAAATCAAGCGGGTGACAAAATAATTCAAACAAAAATAAACAAGAGATAAAAGGAAGAAGGAGAACACAGGAATCTGTTTACCCAGTTCGGTCTAATGATGACCTACTCTAGGGAAGAGAGCTGCTATCCATTCCACTATAATGATATGAGTTTCTTTACAAAGAGATATTGAGTTACAAGAATCAGTCTTCAAACCTAATTCTACCTAAATCCCAATCTCTTCTCGTGACCAAGAGACTCAATCCTAACAGTGTTTTGTTCAAGGTGAATCAAAACAATCTCAACCCTAGTGTTTGTTGCCAAGAGCAAACTCTATACAAACTCTAGTTTGTGTTTGTTTCTAAGCCCTTGTTTCAGCCCCCTTTATCTCTCTCAAGGTTTACTCTAATACAAGGTCTATATTTATAGAGAAATATAACTAGTAAATTTGGAATGGATATCACGCTGAAGATACGTTTTTTTTCTTTTTTTCTCCTTCAGTGAAAGAATATTTGCATCAAAAATATAATATTTCCTTTCAAAATATATTTAAATCAAATCGTCCTTCATACGGTACAAAAATATATTTATTGTCCATAAATATATTTTCAGCACAAAATATATTTAAAACAAATCTTTTATATTTTTGGCAACAATATTCTCCATCCATCAAATTTTGAGTCATATTACAACAGTAGTAATTGAAGCTATCAAAATAATAATTTAGAATCAACTCAAAAAATAACATATGATTTCAAGATTTCGATTAGATTGCGTCAAAAATATGAGTTGGACCGGATTCCATAGAAAAATTATTTGGAATAGATATTTATTTTATTAATTTTTTTGACAAAATATATTTATTTTATTGATAAAACAAGTAAGGTACATATAATGTGTTTGCACGGGTCACTTACATTTTTGTGCATGTTTTGAAGAAAAAAAATGTTACCTTTATAAAATAAAAAAAAACTTTAATTATGTCCCCATTATGATAAAATAATTGAAATTTCAATAAAAATCAAGTTTTATTACACTAAGTGAAGTCAACAACATAGATCAAATGATGTTGGATTTTTCTTTTGATTTTCATTATTAGTTGTCTTCTCCATCTCTATATATAGGGCATACCACATTGTTGTTGTGGCTCTTTTTTTTTTTTTGTTTTTTTTTTTTTGTATTGCACCTCTTGGGTTTGTATTGATATTATAGTAGTATGTGTGCTGCACGTGGGGGCATGGGCGAGGTGCATGGTAGCTAACATAGCCTCTCTACCCATGCGCATGGGGTGTGTGGCCTCTGTCCCAAGTGCAAATTTTACATTTTTCTTCGTTCTTCGAGTGTTTTCTTCCTCCGACTTGTTCTTGGATTTGGGATAGAATTTCCTTAACTAGTGATGTCTTCAAAGCCTTCCTGAACATTGATAATTTTCAATCCATGTCTTATAAAACTTCCATGAGGTGTCATGTTTGCTTATTTACATGATTTATCAATAAAAGACTCAAAACATCTATGAAATTGTCTGGTTCATGGAATAAATGAAATTACATGTCTCGATTGAAAACATTACAAAACGTCCGTTAAATCATGAGCAACTTCTCTAACACTCCTCTGTTATGACTCGAATGTCTAATAAAATAAGATGATATGTCATCATTTATCTTTTAAAACATTAATTAAGGATTTTATTCAAATTCTTTTGAATACATTTATTTTTGTTGATTTCATTAATATACGTGTTTACGTGTGCACATCAATGTGTGTGTATTTATATGCATGAACACATGAAATATATCCGGCTAAAAACTAAATTCAATATATTGATACATGTTATTTTAGGAATCAAAATAATGTTTTAGGTTGTATCTTGTTTTAGATTTGTGATATATTTTTTTAACTTACATTTTTAGTCTCATTTATTTACGTATCCGAGTCTTATTTTAAGGTCTGATTTTGCATTTATACCAGTTTAACTTGTCTTAAAAACTTATAGAAGTACATCATTTGAAATATACTGATGAGTCTAAATCTTTTTTTTTTTGAAGGAAATTGATGAGTCTAAATCTAAATAGCTAGTAAAATGATATATATAACCAAATATATATATAGTTTAGGCATGTACATTCAAGTTAACAAAGTATTTTATTCAACAAAAAAAAAAAAAAAAGTTGACAAAGTATAAAAACTTGGTTCTATCGTTCAATCGTCTCAACCAAGTTTACACACTTAACGATTATCATTTCTAATGGAAGTTCAATCAAACAAGACTTTGAAGTATCCAATGTAGAAAACTTCCAAGTTTAGGATTTGGTGGCGGTCATGGTAAGGCTAGTCCTATTCTTTGTTTTCGTGGAAAACAACATTTTCCTTTATAGATTTCCATTAATGATTTTTTGCAGTCATAATTCATCATAAACTCGTTCTTGAACATGAAGATGAAGAGGCTGAGAAAAGAGGAAACTCATACGTGTGACAGGAATGAGGAAGAATGGGTGTGGAAGAATTAAAATAAAAGGGTATATTAGTCTTTTGGGGTGTGGGTGGACAAATTAGGGGTGTTACTAGAAAATAGGTGGTTGGTGGCCTCCTATTTTTAATAATCGATTTTTCATTCTTTTATTTTCGTGTTGTATTGATTGAAATTATGGATTAAAGTTTTAGTGGTTAGTCTCACATCAAATATAAAGGAATTACATCTTTGAATATATAAGAGAGATGAATTATATACTCAATGTCTTAAGATTTTGGATAGAAATGTCATGTTAAAGTCTCTTGTTGATCCAAGACCATCGACTTGATGTTGCTTCCTGCAATCCCCCATATTCCCAAACAAGTGGTATTAAAGCTCTTATTCGAGTTGGTGAGGGAACATGAGTGGATCATGATGTATCCATCCTTGTATCAAAGCATTTCAAGTTGTGTGGTCAGAAGATGAGTTTTGTTGATAATAATGGCAATGAAAATATAGGATGTAGGAGACTCACACTTGAGAGAAAGATTATTCAATTCGTGTGCGAGTGATTAGTCTAACATTGAATATGAATGAACTATATGGTGAACGTATAAGAGATGTGACTCGTATACCTAATACGTTGAAGTTTTGGATGAAAAAAGAGTGTCGAATTCTCTTATTGATCATAGATCATGGATGAATAAAGACTGTGTGTGCGCCTATGCCAACTTTTGGTCCTACAAGTTTTTTTAATTTGACTTTTAAGTTCCTTTAGAAAAATTCATCAAGATTTGTCCCCCAAATATTTTGTCACCATTTTTTGTCCTTACTTTTAAGTAAACTCATGTGTATGTTTTAAAATTTTATATTACATTTATGTGTATGTTTTAAAATTTTATATTACATTTTTAATAATGTTTAGTACAATATAAAACTATTTCTTGCAAAAGTTTATTTTTTTTAACAAAAATGAATTAAATATAAATTTTTAAGCGTGAATAACTTAATAATTCATATTTAATTCATTTTTTAAAAAAAATCTAAAACTTTGTTCGGAAGATCATTATAAATTTTAAATGAAATATACATTTGATTTGAGTTGACTTAAAAACACGAACCAAAAGTTGTGACTGAAAATACTTGGAGGACCAAAACTCTTTTTAGGGGAGGGGCTACACTTGCTGAATTTTTAAAAGGGACTAAATTCAAAATTTGAGATTTTTATAGGGGCCAAAGACTTATATGTGTATGTTTGTGCGGAGAGAGAGATTAGGAAAGTCGGATAGTATATTCATAAAGGGTAGCATTTGAGTGACATTGGTCAACCACAATGTCATAAGTGACTTTCTTTTTGCTCTTTCACAAGGTTTTTTTTTGTTCTTTTTACACTTGTGACATTGTGGTTGGCCAATGTCATCATCAATGTCACTCAAAGGCTATCCATTTATAAATGAGTATCTCATGCATACGAGAGATAAATTTAATACTTAATTATTAGATATAAATATTGTTTCTCTCTCTAAATATTACAACGCTTTCTTTTAGATTTGATCAAAAAATTCTTCGACTTTTAATTTTCAAAAGTTTTTCGTCAGCACTTTTAGTTCTTGTTTTTAAGTCAAGTCATGTGTATTCTTCAGATTTTTGAAAAATGGGATTTTGTAAGAATATTTAGAACATTATAAGAATTGCTCCCAACAAAATTGGTTTTTTTTATTTTAACAAAACATGAATAAAATATAATTTTTAAAGTGCTTAAAACATAAAAAATTTATACTTAATTCATTGTTTGTTACAAAATTTTAAACTTTTACAAATATACTAAACATGATTGTCATAACAAATTCAAAATTTTGAATGATAGGCGTGACTTAACTTAAAGGCATAAACTAAAAGTGCCGATCTAAAACTTTTGGAAAATTAAAATCAAAGAATTTTTTTAGGACGACTAAAACAAGAAGTTAAAGTAATTATAGGGACGACAAATATATTCAACCTTGTTTATTATTTATCAGCATAATATGATCTTTCCCCTAAAAAAAAAACTTAAACATATCTTTAATTTTTAAGTCGCCTTTGAACATCTTATAAGAGTTTATCTATTAGCAAGACATTGGTCAATTGAAGTGTTTAGAAGAATTTATAAAAATAGTTTTTTTTTTGTGTTCGAGGTTCGAACCTCGAACCTTGCATATATTATATATTGTTTCTATCAACTAAGTTAAACTCACATTGATAAATTACTTTCAATTAACTTTGATAAGCTCCGATGACAATTTATGTAAAAAAATCCTGGGACTTATATAACAATAGCATTCCCCTAAAGTAACTTATGCATAAATATTTAAATGTTTCCTCTAAAAAAAATATCTATATGTTTATTCTTTATTTAAAAGGATAAAAAATATTTATTCTATAAAGTACTTATATATTTATTTTAGGCTTAAACACATTTTTGGTCCTCTAACTTTGCACTAGTTGCGATTTTGACCCTTATTAAAAAAAAACAACATTTAAACTCCTTAACTTTTATCTCTTTTGCAACTTTCAATTTTAACCGGGTCAAAACCCATGTGGCTCCTCAATTAAGTGAGTTGGACGCCACAAGGGTTATTTTTGAATTAAAAATAAAAAGAAAAGCCATGTGTTTATTTGAAAGTATAAAAATAAAATAAAAAATAGAATTGGAAAAGGCATGCAAGAAGATGAAGAACCACAATGACAGACCAACCATGTTATGCGTTTCACTCAAGAACCAATGACTGATGAAGAAGAATAGTCCCCTCCCATTTTCGTTTTCTAGAAAAAGATGAAGAACAAACAAGAAGATGAACGAGAGAGACAATGAATTCGCGTAGGAAGCACCAATTGGGAAGGAAGAGATGAATGAAAGAAGAACTTAATGAAGCGGCGATTTGAGGGAAGAGGTAATGAAGGAAGAAGGAAGCAGCGATTTGGGGGTATTAAAACCCTAAAATCCAACTTTCCTTTTTAATTCAAAAAGGAACCTATGTGGTGTCTGACTCACTTAAGTGAGGAGTCACGTAGGCTTTGACCGGTCAAAATTGAAAGTTGCAAAATGGAAAAAGTTAGGGATCTCGAATGATGTTTTTTTAACAAAGACCAAAATCGCAGCTAGTACCAAGTTAGGGGCCAAAATGCGTAATTTTATAAAAAAAAATGCACATTAGTTAATTCGTAATTATGAAAAATATTTTTACAAGGTTAAGAGATGAGTAATTACCCAACTTCGTCCTTGAATTTTCAAAAATCAGCCAAATTCATCCCCAAATTTTGCGAAATATCAATTTAGTCCTTGAATTTACAAAATGTCAATCAAATTAGTCCCT
>Ga0315913_1000348_pt1 | contig 39022 bp, 20 predicted proteins | sample MpolsnodulesMG_FD_207736 | JGI IMG/M metagenome (GOLD analysis project Ga0315913, IMG submission 207736) | Medicago polymorpha root nodule microbial communities from Los Angeles, California, United States - small nodules | ecosystem: Host-associated > Plants > Roots > Nodule | place: USA...
CCCTCCAAAGGAAAAGAACTGGAAAATAAAAGAACAACAACCTGCTATAAGCTAAGGGAACCTATAGTTAGGCAAACCAACTCTATCACGAAAGAAATCAAGATGTAACTCCGTCGGGAGTGTGCTGATCCAAACTGAACCCTGAATATCATGTCCCATATTCATTAACATGTCAGCACAACAATTACCTTCGCGAAAAATATGAGACGCAATGATCTGAATGCCAAGACTACGAGCGTTATGCCATCTGTTCCGAAGCAGCAAAGGAACTAAAGAAGGATTCAAAAATATTAAAATAACACTAGATGAGTCACTTTCTAACCAAACATTTCGCCATCCATGGTTAGCCGCATGCTTCATAGCTAGTATGAAAGCCAAGACTTCCGAATGGAAAACGGAAGCAACACCAATGTTACAAACGAAAGCACCAAGAAAAGAGCCACGGGAGTCCCGAAAAAGGCCCCCACAGGCCGCATGACCATCAATAACGGAACCATCAGTACTGACCTTCAACCAAGGAGAGGTGGGAGCCTTCCAAACGACAGGAATAATTTCTTTCACAGTACGGTAGTGCGCAGGCACCGCGAAAGAATCAAGGAAAGCAGAATCGGTGTGCAAGCATTTCCCCCTACCGAAGCTTTACCTGACATGGCCACCAAGGAGTGAATTTTCACCTTTGTTGATTAAACATTAACTTCAGTAGAAGAGAATCGGATAGAGTTGCGCGATAGCCAAATAGTGTGAACCGTATGAATGACTGCTGCAATAAATAAGTCCGCAACCTGAGAAGAGCACAAAGTAGGAATACAAGAAAGGAGAGAAAGCGCAGATGCACAATCTATCACGCAATTGAGCTTTCCACCCAGCCAAGTCCAAAGTTCCATTGCAAACGAGCACCGAAGAAATAAATGATCAGAGGTTTCGACGGTGTTCAAGCAGAAGCAACAAGCCAAAACTATAATACAACCCCGCATCCGAAGATTCTCATCTGTAGGCATCTTTGTATGCACCCAATGATGAATTAGTTTTGATTTAGTGTAGATTAAACAATGATTTTGATGTCTTCAATGTTACAAATCTAGAGGCATGAATATTTCATACACTTTAATTTTATAATATTTATAGATTTTGTATGAACAAATAAAATTATTAAAACTGTTATTTTAAATGAAATAATATATAATATTTAGTCTCATTGGATGAATATTTTTAACAATGTTATTTAAGCCACACCAAAAACATAGTCATGGATCCACCCCTAGTCAGGGACGGAGCCACCCCTCAGCTAGCTTGGGCACTAGCCCAGGCTCAGCTCCAACTTCCTTTGTCGCAAGCCCAGCCATTACTAGAACTTTTAGCTTTTCCTGCGGATTTACCTGCGGATTTTTGTGTAAATTCCGCAGGAAACACATTTCTTGCAGATTTTGCCAAGGATTTAAGTTCCCAAGTGAGGTAATACCTTAGGATTTTAGGTTCCGCATGAAAGATGTATCCGCAGGAAATGCGAAATTATCTACAGGAAGGAAGTAACGTTTTGCGATAAATCTTTTGCCCAACCTCTATAAAATTCCTGGCTCCGCCACTGCCCCTAGTTGAAGGGGATTCCATTCCAAGTCACTTTCCTTTTTTTTCTTTCTTTCTTGACAATATGTTGTTTCTCAAATAAGATTTTCTTCCTTTTTGTAACTTTAAACTGTAGAGTGTCTTGATTTGTATCTTCAACAAGTTTTCTAATTGCAGGCATGTCTATTTGTTCAAAACATGTTTTATTTCTATCAGGTCTCATATTGACTTGAGAGTTGAGACAAAGTCAAAAATGAGTTTATAAGAATGACATTTTTCACCTTACAAGTTAGTTTTAAAAGGATGAATTAACTCTAATATATATAAAATTTAATAAATTCTAACCACCCATGTATTGTATATAGTAAACTAGGTTGTTGAATGCATATGTGAGAAGTTAGGTCTTCGATTTGCAACTCAAATTAGTTGCATTGATTGCATCCTGGAGCTTGATTGTAGTTTTGCCTGCTAGGGTTAGAGAGAAGAAAACTTAAACTGTTTAGTAGAAATATTTCACATCTGCAAAATAAATGTGAGTAGTGAAATTATTACATCAAAACACAATTTTTTTATTTTTTTTTTATACATATGATCAAAATAAAAGTTTTTTAGTGTCCAATATTGTTATTCTGGTTGTGGAAAAGGACAACTGCAAAATGCTTATCCTTCACAGACTGTATAAGGTTAATTTGTCTGTTAATGACAAGTGAATATGTTGAAAAGCTATTTCATGAGATTGTGCCAGGTATATGAACTAACTAGACTTGCATGTGACATTGATACAGTATTACATAACTCATGTGGCATGTCATGATAAAAGTGGATGGACAATGAGAAAGAAAGCATTGATCATCAATGTGCCTATGTCAATGAGGTGCTTCTTGAAATGAGCAACAGTCAAAATTTAAGAACTATAGAGATTGTTGCACTTGCACTTGCATTTAGGCCAATATAAGCTACTCTCACTTCTCAACCAAAAAAATAAAATCACTCTCCTTTATTTTTAGAGTTAATAGTGCTTTTCACCTCTGTAATATAAGTCATTTTCAGTTTTCACCCCTATAAAATTTTCGGTTTGGATTCCGTCCTCGTAAAAAAAATAATCCGGAAAACCCTTTCCCTCATATAACTGTGCATATTTGCTGACGTGGTACATTGAGTGGCACGCTAACTGTATAATTATTTTTATTTTTTTAAGCGTACACGTGGCATTTGTGCCTATTTTTTTTAAAAAATAATAAAAATGAATTTATATTAATTTAAAAATAAATAAAAATCTGAAAATTAATTTTCGAAAATTTAAAATCATAAAAATTTGAATTTTTTTATAATAAACATATATTCTTTTATATTAATTTAAGAATTAAAAAATTTAAAAAATCTGAAAATTAATTTTCAAAAATAAAAAATATAGTAAAAATAAGAAAAAAATTCATTTTTTATTTTAAAAAAATTCAGGAAAAATATTTAGTTTTTCAGAATTTTCAATTCTAACAAAATATGATATAAATTTTAATTTTTTTATTTTCAAAGAATTTTTTCTAAAATTCTTTATTGGTAGAAAAAGTTTAAGAAAACAGTTTTTTCGAAAAAATTCTGATCTTTTTTTTAAATTTCGATTTTTTTATTTTGAAAATTAAATTCCAGATTTTTTAATAATCTTCTTAATTTTGAAAAAAAACTGAATGTTTTTTTTTCTGACTTTAGACAAAAAAAGTATAAATTTAAAATTTTCTAAATCAAAAAACTGAATTATATTTTGATTTAAAAATTTTCAAGAAAAAAATCTTAATATTTTTCTAAATTTTATAAAAAAAAAACTGAATGATTTTTTTTTCTGAATTTTAGAAAGAAAAAAATAATTTTTTTCGATTTTATAAATTTTTGGGAAAAAAAATCTGAATATATTTCTGATTTTATCTAATTTTTTAAATTTCGAAAAAAAATATAAAAGTTTTTTCAGATATTTTAAATTTAGAAAAAAAAATCTTAATTTTTTTCGATTTTTAAATTTTTTGGAAAAAAGTCTGAATACTTTTCTAATTTTTAAAATTTTCAAAAAAAAAATCTTAATGTTTATCTAAATTTTAAAATTTTTGGAAAAAAATCTAAATATTTTTCTGATTTTTTAATTTTATTTTAAATTAATTTTCTTATATTTTAAAAAATAATATGATGTGGATGGCCTTTTTTACATGTGGCCAATTAAAGAAAAATCAAAAATAAAAAAAATGTCAAATCAGCGCCACATATTAGATTCTGTTGAGTTGGATGGGGATGCTGGTTTTCCGGATTTTTTTTTTTTTTATGAGGATGGAATCCGAACTGAAAATTTTATAGAGATGAAAACCGGAAATAACCTATATTACAGTTAACCCATTTATAAAAGAGTGAATTAAACAAAATAGTTGTTTTCTCTCCGTAGACTTCCAAATCTCTTCTTCCAGTTATGATCATTTTGTGCTAGAATTGTTTTCTCTTGAAGGAAGGTTAGCCTATATCCCATTACAGTAATTACTCAAGCTCTCTAATTAGTTTAATTTTAGTCTAAAACATAACTAGCCTTAGATGATATGAAGTAAAACAAATTTACTAATCAGAGTTTGGTTTAACGAAATTGCCTAGTTATCCATTATTTAACGAATCAATGTTTGAATTTAAGCAAATTGTGGTTTATGTGTCTGTCTCTTAAACTTAAACTAATTTTGATGAAAAACAGTCTTAAGAGATAGACTTTTCGAGACGATAAATTACTATGACCAATTTATTGTTAAAAATTATTCTTCATATTAATTAAATCGCGTGTTTTTATTCAACATTATTTTAAGCAAAAGACACAATTTAGTGTGGTCAATGAAGTTTTTAGTATATAGTAATTTTTTTTGAGAGGATAATAAAAAATTTATTGTCTCCAAAAAAAATATGACATGAAGTTTTTTTTAATTATAATAAAAAGCTTAGCAAAGATTGTACCAAAAAAACTCTCTCAAGTCTTCCCGGAGTTAGGTAGGAATTTCGATGAATTTAAGTCATGAATAAGGTAACACGACAGGGAAATTTACATTCCTAAAAAGATATCTCCAAGTCAGTGCAGAATTTATTTATTTATAAACATAGGCTTGTAAGAGTACAAAGAGTCCTTAATACAAGGAAATAGCATCACACACTTTACATATCACACATGTATAGATTTATTCCACAAGAACCATATTAAATAAAGCATCATATACAATTAACAAAATAAATAAGACCTTTCTCTAGCCAATACAGCAAGACCAATTTATAAGCAAACGTTTTATTATGGAGAACTCAATTAAACCGATCATAATCAAATTTTGTTAAGGAAAATCAAAAGAACAGAGGAACCACAAAATCACCACAAGCTATAAACCACATGCCAATACCTATTCTTCAGCCACTTGAAGCTTTTCCTAAATGAACCTTTCACTTTTCCTTCCACAGAATACATTTTGTAGTTAGCAATCCTTTTCTTTCTTTGAAATTCAGGATCACCACCAAAGCTCCATGACTTGGAAATTGAAGACCTTGATGAAATGCTTTTCCCTTTCTTCAACTTCAAGTTCTTATTATTAGGACCCGTTTGAGTTTGTGCATAGGAAAAATCACTATAAGACCTAATATCATAATTAGGCTTAGTTGCTCCATAATAGCCCTCCATCTGCATCATTTGGCTATTTCCATAGGGCCTAATTTGTTTGTTGTAATATTCCTCCATGGAAATTAAGCAAGGAAGGAGATTGAAGGGTTTGTCTCACTCTTCAAAGGTCAAGCCTCTTTATCAAGAGAGGTGATCAAATATTTTAGAGAAAGTGGGACAGTGTGGGGTGATCCAACCAAGACTTAGGAGCTGGCTTAGTTTACTTTGATTTATCAAATGCTACTATCTCTATTCCTAAATATACAAGTCTCGTTTTATATTAATCAAAATGTCATTCTTTAACTAAGTAATTGCCTGAAAATACTAAAAGATTAATTGAAGGGTAGTTTTAGAATATATCAATAAAAGACAAATAATACACTGTCTTCTTGTGTGACTATACTCACTACTTCAAAATATACATTTAACATTAAGGGGGTTTTAGTTTTCACATCAGCATGAAAAATATAAGAAGGAAAAAAATACACTGTGAGTTTTTACATCAGTTGACATAAACATCTGAGGAAAATTTCTAATAGCATATAATATTTATATAAGTGGATAATTGAAATGAGGGGAAAAATACGCAGTAGCATTTTCACAATTTGGGTGAAAACTTTGGCTAACTTAATTTTACATCAGTGGTTGGAAACTGCCGAGGTAAAACAAATTTTCACTTTTCACTTTATCACTCTGAAACAAACCGTCCAACTCTCAAATCAAAAACCACCGTTTCCTTGCAATCAAACCACCGTCCTTGCAATCGATGCTCAATCGAACTCTCAAAGAATCCCGTCGAAGCTCAATCGAACTCTCTGGTTTCCTCCGGTGAGTTCTGTCTCTCTCTCTCTCAAATTCAGTTATGGTTAGGGTTTTGTAATTCAATTTTCGTTTTTGTACATATATAGATATCAGCTTCTAAAATCACTCCACCTTCTTCTCCAAATCGCAACCATTTTCTGACTCCACCAAATCGTGAAACCTAACTCTACCTCTGTTCCATTTTTGCGTTCCATTTCGTTCCTGTTCTTCACCCACGAATTATTTTCCATTTTCTGGTACACTTTTCTTTATCATTTTTTTTTTTACTATTGCTTCGTCATTTTATAATTGTTTTGATTTGTTGTGTTTTAAACTGTTTCGGTTATGTATGTTCATCTGTTTGGGTTACTAGATTATGTTTTTTTCTTTTCAAAATATAGAAGTGTTTTTTGTTGTTAAGAATCTTTTTTGTTGTTAAGAATCTGTATTGTATTTTCAAAATGGAGAATTTCTCTTATCGAGAAGAACAGGTTTAGTTTATTTTTTTGTTAATTTTGTTTTTGTTTTTGCAATTAAGTGATTAGTTAATTAATTTTTCTGTAATTATTACTGTTCAATGATATTGGATTGTGATTTAAGATTTTTAGGCGCATAGAAGAAGGAAGCTGTATGTGAGTTACTTGCTAGTGGTGAAATGGTTCTTTGCGTTGCTCATTGGCATTTGTAAGTTTTTGAATTATAGTACAATCACTTATATGATGATAAACACTTATGTATAAGCTATTTCTATGGCAAAAGATAAAATGTAGTTAAATTATTTTCGTATAAGCGATAAGCAGTTTTGATAAGCTATTTCGGCGAACAGATTAAAATAAGCTGAAAATAGCTTATGAACAATGTAATAAACTATTTTCATAAGTTCTCCGTTTTCCCTTCTTTCATGAACAGACCTCGCTGTTTGTCGTTTCACCACTCATCGTCGTACTCGCCGTCACGGTGAAGTGAAGCTTTATGAATTGGTAAGCTTTATCAAATTTTCTAGGTTGTTGATATATTGATTATTATGTTCTTATGTTCTAGTTAGGTTCTTATGTTCCTAACTCCTTTTAATTAGGTTTTTCAATCGAATTTGGTTTGTCTTTTGCAACTGTGATGTGTTTACAAAACACAGCCCTCAATATATTGATTATTTACAAGTCTTACAACATCATTATCCACCCTTAGATATTCGTGTAAGTAATATAGATACAAAATATTGTAATTGCTGTACAAAATATATAGCAGAGGAACCAACAAAATCAGATGAATTTAGAGAGTTTGAGAATAAGAAAAGCATCAAGTTGTTAGAATATAATCTCAAGACACTTGAATGATGGACATAGACCTTGTAAAAATCACTACTAAAATCTCAAGGCAGCAAAGGCCTCACTTTCAAAGTAGTTTTCAATGTTAGAACCGATTTCGGAACCACTAATTAAAAAATAATGGTGGGTAACAAATTTAAACATTTCAGTTCTAGTTAGACAAACCAATAGTGGGTGTCCCTTCATTCCGGTTCTAGTTAGACAAACCAAATTTGCTTACCGAATACCCAAACTTTATCAATCTGTTTAGTAAGGTTTTGATTTCTCTCTCATACTCGCCGTCGTTTGATCTTTAATAATAATTCAATATGTTTACCAATTACTGAATATAAACCATCAGTAACTTTGTTCACGAAGATCTTGCACATGTTTTCTTTGACTGCCCTTTTGTGATTCTGGTTTGTGGGAAGCTGTGCACCACGCTGTCATGCGTAATGATTCGGAAGTTGGGACTGTTTTCTAATTGCTGCAGAATTTGTCTCTGGATCTCAGTCAAAGGTTCGCAGCCATTTTGTGTAGGGTGTGTGGAAACAATGCAACATAAAGTCATGGAGAAATGAGGATGAGTCATGTGCTCAGGTTGTCGATTGAGCACGCATTTTGATTCAAGACTGGCAGGCTGCAAACCTGCCCCGCAATCCTGTGTTGCAGCAACAACAATCTAGCGGAGGTGCAGACGCATTTCAGCCTCCAGATATAGCAGAAGCGCTGACCAGTACTGCTGCTACAGCAGCCAGGCAGGCCGAGAATGTGCCCAGCAACTCAGTTCAGCAGCAGCACATGACAGGCTGCTGCCCAAGGAACTTTCAACAACTGAATTTAGGCCGTGTGCAGCCAGTTTCTGCTGATATAGCAGGTGTGCAGATTGCATTTCTGCCTCATAATATGGTACGACAGCAGCTAAGGCAAGGTAGCAACATCATGTATGGCCATCCAGCACATATATCACAGGTCCCTTCAAGTTCTGCAGGTACAACAGACCCAAATCGGTGGCATAAACCCCAGCAAGGTCGTTACAAATGAAATGTTGATGCCTCCTTCTCATCAATTCGGAACCGCACAGGTATTGACATTTGTTTATGTGATTATGAGGGTGCTTTTGCCTTGGCCAGAACCATGAGTTTGTCTCCTTTTCATTAATTTAATATTAGCATGTAGACTTTAGAAGTTGTTTCTATTTTTTCCTCCTGTATGTACTTATTTTTCCTAAATAACATGAATGTTGTTTCAGCCTATTAAAATAACGTGAATGTTATATCCTACACCTCTCATTGTTTATGAACCACCTTTTGCCATTTTTAGGCAGTATCTGGTAATAGTAGTAATGAACAAAAGGAATGGCGTCCATCACAAGCTGCTTTGTTTTGTATTCGGCCTATATCAAGTTATGTGTCAGTTGTTGAAGCAGAAGTAATGCCTCAGGTAAGGTTACAACTTTAGTTTTGTGAAATTTTATTGAACTTCCCTAAAATATTTCCTTTAAATTCTCTGTACATATATTTGTTTTACATAATTTAGGGGTCTCACTTATATTTGATTTGTGTGAGGGACAGAGTGTTATATATGAATGTCTTTGTAATTGTGCGACTTCTCCATCTGAATGTGATCTTTTGCAAGCTCATAAACTATCATTGTCTTATGTTTTGCATTTTTGGTATTTGTTTCATACAGATCATGGCCTTGCTTCCGAAACTCCCTCTTGTACCCCAGTTACTCCAGACAGGTAATGTAAAGAAAAATTATGTAATCACCTTCTCACGTGACTTACAGATTTATGAATTCTCTCCTTGTAAGTTTGTACATGGTTAAGTTTGTAGCTTTTCTGTTCAGATTTGTTTGGAACCACTCATTATGGAGCTTATTCAAAATGGCTTGATACAACACCATGTGGACTGTGTATTCCGTTATGGCATGATGTTTAGTTGCAAGCTCGATTGAGATCTCGGTTGAAGTTGAGGGTCCATCTCATCAATCTTATCATGTGAGAAGTTGGCAAATTCACAAAATTGAAGTTGTCATTTATAGTTAAGCGAAGCATTAGTTGCCAATGTGGTAGTAAATTCTCCAGGAATATGAAGTGCTCAAATAGTAAGTTTAATCTTCCATTTGTATGTAATTTGCATAAGTTTGAAAGTATACTTGTGAGGTTTATAAATTAAATTTTGTATCTCTTAGCTTTTAAGCTTCCTTTTTGGCATTAAAATATGATTTATTTATTTTTTTCATATTTCTAATATAAATAAAAGAAAAGAACATGGTCTCAAGCTGATTTTGTAAGCGGTATTAATAAAGCATAATGTTTTTTAAAAAAAAAGTGTAGATTTCACATCGGTGGGATAGAAGACTGATGATAAATATAATTACTTTACTTGAGTGTCTATCATAAAACTGATGTGAAAACCCTGATCTTAAATTTTAAAAAGAACGTATCACATCAGCGAGAAAAAAGCCTGATGTGGAAATATTGCTATCACATCAGTTCGTACCTGATGTGAAATGACGTGCACATTCCACATCATGTCACCTTACATTGGTTGCCACATGATGTGAAAAGTAGTTTCCAACTGATGTGAAAACTTATTTCTGTACTATTTTTTTAATGTGTGCCAGATTTTTAATGTATTTTTGTTATAATTGACATTTTTTTAAGGAACTATACGTGACATATGTAGTGCTAAAATATTAGAAAGAAATTGTTTATTTCTTGCACGTGTTTTATAATCACGAAAATAGCTTCTATTTATGTTGAGGTTATTCTATGCTTAAATATTGGGCTAATTATTCACACACAAAAAATGTATTGTGCTAATTACGAGTTATTCATAAATAATTTTATCCTTTTAACTGAGTTATTGAACTCAAGTCGTTAATGAGTCTCACTTGTTGAAACCTATGTTGAGAGTCTGCTGCAATAACTTGATAAGAAGATTATGAAGATGAACAAGATGAAGAATGCACATAAATTCCAAAGCGTGTGTGGCACACACTAACCTTTAGGTGCTGTTGAATTTAATTTCAAAGTTGTGATTCTGTAAAAGCTCAAAATCATAACGCGATTTGGGTGGCATGCCTCGATTTTGGTGGCAAAATGGGTTGTTTCTTTTGGAGTAAAACCGTGACACGGTTTTAGGCAAGCGTGACGCAATTTCTAGATAAGGCAGTTGCACATTGGGTCGTACACAATAATCGTGGCGTGAGTTTTCAATCGTGACACGATTTTGTCTGTCGCTGTGTACTATTTAAGCTTTCATGCTTCATTTTTTTAGGAGAGTTTCAAGAGAGAGAAACTTGGGAAATTAAAGGAGGTAACTTTAGGGTTGAGGGTCTTTGATTAGAGTTTTCTTGAGAGGTTTTATTGGGTTGCGAAACATTTGTAAACACCTTGGGTGAGTGAAAATCATTGAGTGTCTTATTCATTGGTGAGATTGGAAAAAAAAGGTAGAAATTAGAGTTTGTTCTTTGTGAGCTTGTTGAAGCTAATTTTTTGTAACCCTATTATATCTCTTTGTATGAACTCGTTGATAGTGGATTGGAGAGATCAATCTCCCCCTGAGATTAGGTCAAGTTGGACCGAATTGGGTAAACATTTCTGGTGTGTTTGTTTCTCTTCTCTCTTTATATTTTGCTTGTGGTTTTGTGTTTTTCACTTGATTCCTAGATTAAATCTAGGTTCGTTATTGTTGTTGATGCTTGTGGTTACTTTGATATTGGTTACTACTTTCCTTTGCTCCACACATCATAGTTTTATTGGTGTGATTTTGAGTCCGAATTCACAACAGGTTTGATTCGCCGCAACCATTTATGCTAAGCAGATGCAAAAGGGTTATATAAGTGAATCCCCTTCATGATACGATGGAATCCTTGACTTGACTTGCACATTCACGCCAAGTGTATCGAGAATGGTAGTTTACAGGAAAAAAAAGTTATGTCAATTTCTCTCGTGCACTATAGAAAAGAAAGAATGATTTAGTATAATTTTCGGCAGAATTTGGACTCACAAGAATGTGATCTTCTATCTCCTTATTCTTTCAATTACTTTCTGCCTCCAAAGTGTCTCTATTTATACATAAACTTATGTCATTTGGTGAAGAGAAACAAAACAACCATTTAAAAAAGTTTGTTCATGAATGGTTAAATTGCATCAATTGTCAAGCAATACACGTTTTCTCTAAAAGGTCTTTATTTATCCATTGCAACTTTCCAAATATATTTTGGAAATATCTCGCACATCACTAAATGACAAATTGTTCGGGAGAACCGAGTTCGATTCCTGGGTAGAACAATTCTTCACCAGACTTTACTTACTTTGCATTCGAACTACAGATTACTAGGATTCCTTCCCCTAGGAACGGAATGGTTAACACACAAATATTGTATCTTTGAACATAATTTTAAGTAACCCAAATTTTGAAGCAAAAAAGTATATAAAAAGTATATAAATAAGACCAGTTTAACACCAATAACACTTGAATGCGGTGAGATCCTTTTCAACCTAACAAGATATCCTTAACTAGATACCCTAGAATAAATAAATTATAAGGAATAAAAAAAAAAGTGTTTATTTGCAGGAGGTAAAAGCATATTTAAAAAAATAACAATTTAGGAATATTTTTGTCCATTTCAAATTTTACGGGGTTGAAAGGATCATGTGCATATGTATAGAAAATATCCCTCAACAGTCAATCCTCATATTTGAACTGTTTCTTTTCCTGCTCTATTAGTTTTTTGCGCTGTACAAATTTTGATTTATATAATCTGGAAAATGTAAAACATCGTCCAAAACACGGTAAAATACCCTCCAAAACACCCCATTTTTTAGATTTTATAATCCGAGTAGGGTGCGCAAGAAGGTTGGATGGTGGGAAAAGAAATGTCTATTTGAGTAAACCTAATTTCTGAAAAGGCCCCTTTGTGATGTATTGGGTTGGACATAAATCACTACTTTGATAGGTGGGTTTGCCCAATTTGAACGTTTTCATTAATAACATCGATGGGAATTGTCATCTACTCCCTCTTTCATTTATACACCCCCTCCTCACTGCCATTCTCTTAAATATATGTATATGAAAGTAGGATGATTTGTTTGAAAAAGAAAGATGAGATATAGTATGTATTTTGCAAGAACCGCGAATGTTTGAAAAATTAAATTTACTATTTTTGAGAAAGGAAATTTTGAGACATTATCAACTTTTCAGAATGTATATCTTGCGTTTCAAAAACTAAATTTTGGAAAGGAAAAACAAAAATAAAACATTTTTATATACTGTTCTTGTTTTTTGTTTGCAAAATGATTTTGAAAAACTATTTAAAAATTAAAAACCAGAAACATCCATAAATTGATTTGATATTTAGTTCATAAACGATAAATTGAACACTGTTTTAAAAAACAATTTTTTAAAAGAAGGTATCAAACAAATTGTCTGTTTTTCTATTTTTTAGATACAAGTAAAAGTAATAATTTCTCAAACCATTTCAGTATTTATGTTCTGTAGAAGATTTTAAAAATCTTTAATTAAGTACAAAGATTTTAACATATATTAATTGATAAAAATATGTTAAGAGTTAAAGGTGTGATATGCTTCCACTTCTACCTTAGACTGGATATTAGGAAGATGCATGTGTTGCTGCATTTGTGACACACTGAAAACTATATGCATATATAACTAAGGTTGGACCAATCACATATCGATACGCATGATAGAGGAATTGCGTAATCATCAGCATATATGCAAGTAAATCCATTAATTAATTAGCTAATGTCCTTCTGTCATACAAAGTTACCACCATTATTCTGTTATTCTTAATAAAAAAACAAGTGGAATAAAGTTAGTTTTCTTTTCATAAAATTAAAATAAAGGAAAGAAGATCAATAAAACTATACAATAGGTATACTAGGTTCTCTCTTTTGACACAGAGTGGTCATCTATATTGAAGAGGATGAAGTCTTATATGGTCACAAACATTTGAGCATATATGTGATTATATTTAAGTGTAAATAATCATTGATTGATTTTTATTATTATTGTGAATGCAAAGTGAAAAATAATAACTTAAGAGTGAAGTACATAATACTAATTTAAGGATATAATTGTATATATCGAAAAAGGAAATACTGGAAGAAAAAAAATTAATAGTACAATGAAAATAATAAATAATATTTATCTTCTGACATTTTCCTTTGCAAATGTGACAATTATTATAGAACAAAGGGAATAGTTTTTTTTTCCATTAACCCTTCGATTCTTAGAGGATTTTAGTAATTTGGAGTTCGACCAGAAGGTAAGTAAAGTCTGTTAAGAACTGCTCCCATCAGGAATCAAACTTGGGTTCTTCCGAGTGATTCGTCTTAGGGTGTTTGTTAACCACTTGAGCTCAATCACTTGATTGAACAAACAAAATAGTAGTTAATAAAGATAACTTTATATAATTAATATAATACTCATTTATTTATAATTATTTTTTAAAAATGTGTAAAAAGGACAAATAATAACATGTGCCTTAAAGATATGTTAAAGAACTCAATATGAAATATTTGTTTAAAATTTTTGCATTCAACTAGTTTTTTAACACGTACTTTTAAAACACAAGTTAGCGAAAATTCTGAAAGGACATTAGAGATTATAGAGCAATATTTTGAAATGGAGTGACGAGTATAAAGTAGTTAAAAGAAACACCAAAATTCTTCCCTAGCAGTAGTCTTTCTGTAAATAGTGCAGGAGTGGGGATACATACAGCAAAACCGCCCCACTTGACCAATACAGTCTAGCTTGCATGCATTGCACACTTCCAAAAGATGTTTGTGTGCAGCTTCTACCACATGCTTCTTAATTCTTGTCACATGTACCTGAGTTGGCGATTATCTTTTCTGACGACAAATTAATAACCAATAGAAACAAGAAGAAAAATTTCTGCTCTTTATAAGATAAAGAGTATAGTTTTTTTATAAACTTTAATTAGATCATATTTTTATTTAATGTGAGGCTTGAGTTTTTTTTTCCATATATATAACTTCTGATAATATGAAATTTTGTTACACTAACAAGAGGCTAGTACTGTATGTTTGACTGACCAGTTTTGTTGGCCATTTTCCAACACAATTGATATATCGATTCCCAAAACTACAAAGATTAGGGCTTATCACTTCTAAGCCAATGGAATCAACCACCCTAGCCACTGGACCATATATAGCCATCCATTGCAAAGCATCCCCAACCATGAAATTTGACAAATTATGGGAATTGATTGGATATCATACTTTAATAAAACTGTTGCTTTTTTGTCGTTTTTGTTTCACTTTTTTAGTTAAATTAAAATTTATTCACCTTTTTTATGTGTTCCAATTCGGTTTTAATTTTCCAATAATACATGTAATATAACTTTCTCTAAAAAAAACTTACATTCTTCATGAGCACATCAATGTCATCTTATACTTCCTTAAGGTTTATATTTTTTTTCCCCTAAAAACCCTTCCTTCTCCTCACTTATAAGCTGCTGGTAAGAAAGTCTTCATTTCCTTCCCTTTCAATTCGCATAGTATAGAACTTATATGTAATGTGTCAAAATAAAATATTTTAAAGTGTACCAAAAAAAGTTAGGATGATGCTAACTAGTTCCCCCCGGACACTAGTTACGGAAGTCGGAAAAAAAATAAGTTTTAAGTTGTAAACAACACTTTTAAAGAATTGATTACACAAATTACAATGCAATACTACTATATTTGTTTTCTTAACTAGTGTCATGGGGCACCGGTTAGTACACCCATACATCTATTATAGATGATTTTATGATGCACAACAGCATAAGTAGAATATGTGTTGTATCATACAGAAATTTGTTTCTATATATTATCGAATCAATAGTTTTTACCATAAATCAAGTGATGTATGAAGTTACTATATATTGATCCATTGTTAGGGAAAAAAATGTTGACGATCACTATCTTTGTTTAGAGTTGAGTAGTTGAGCATATCTTATTCTTACATATTTTTGAAGATCTGTATCGAATATTTTGTAACTATTTGTTTGATTCATGCAATAAGATGGTGCCACATGACCATTTTGCAAGGTACTAAAAATAGATATACGTATAGATACCATCATACCAATAAGGAAGACACAATCAATAGAGAATATATTTGCAAAAACAAATTAATTGAAGATGCGATACTTTGGCACTACACTACCACACCCCGTTGCTCTATAATTATCTTGGCCAAATAAACCATCAATTTAGTTTCTATGTATCAATCCTTTTACCAGTTTAGTTCTTACAATATACAAAAATAATAATTAATAAATATAAAGTATATGAAAATGGTTAGTTTAGTCTCCAACATCTGAATATCAAGTTCTAAATTTGACAATTTTCATATATTTTAATTATTACTATTAGATTTTAAGTAAGAAGTTATCGCTATTAGATTTATATCCTCTAATTGGAGGAAAAAAGTGATACTTAAAGAAACTAAATTGATAGTTTTCTTTAGAAAAATGCTTATGATCTAATTGGTGTTGAGGATACAAATGGCGGTTCTATATCTACAAATATTTGTTTTCTCATTAATGCCGATCATCTCATATCTATAGGAAAATAGAAAAGTTAAACTTGGACCCCCTCAAAAAAAAAATTAAACTTGGAATCAATAATGCCACGAGCATATGTTTATGTTATATAACATCCTTCCTGTCCACCAAAAAAGGGTAAGTCAAGAGAATCTAATACTCATATTCTTCAATACTGGGGAAGTATTTTCTTGCCCTTTGTGGTATATATCCCACATCATATCATGATTACATGTATACCATGCTGTTGAGGCGTGAAACAACCTATCTTTCGGTCCACATGCACAGGATAATCATCATTGATGGAGGGTCATGTAAAAACTATTAATTTATATATCAAAAAATAATATACAATAGTGTTTTTGTTTATAATAATAGTGATGAGAGTTATGTAAAAGTTCTGATGATCAGAAATTTTGTTATAAAAACGTCCGAGAGGCTAGTGTGTGTGTTTTACTGACCGGTTTTGTTGGCCATTTTCCAACACGCTTGATATTATCGATTTCTAAAACTACAAAGGTTAGGGCTTATCACTTCTAAGCCAATGGAATCAATTAACCTAGCCACTTGGCCATATATAGCCAATATTGCAAAGCAACCCCAACCACGAAATGTGACTATTGAAGATATATGCCTGTATGAGTCAATTATTATTATTATGGGAAATTGATTAGATCGTTTATCCTTTGCTAAAACTGTTGCTTTGTCGTTTTTTGTTTCACTTTTTTAGATAATTGAAATTTGTTCGCCTTTTTTAGGTGTGCATGATCGGTTTTAATTTTCATATAAAATCGTTTGAGAAATGTTAAAAACACTCTATCTAATACTAATTTTTTCATGTGTGAAATTAATGTGTATTTTATATTGTAGAAGTGCATCTCATATAAAATGATGAGATAAATTTAATTTAATAAAAGAGTCGATGATAGACATAGTGTTAAAGAAAGAGTATTTTTTTTTCATTCCTCATGCTACATATAATATAAATGTTTGAGAGAATTAAGTCTGAACCTTGACTAAAAAATCATTGACTTTGAATTACTAAAGTTATTTTCATAAGAAAGATATGTATTATATGTGAACATTTTGACCGACTCATAGTCCGGAATCTCAAAACTTAATTAAGAACCAAATGTGTTTTGATGTAAGAGTGCATAGGAGGGAAACATGCATGTGTTGACTTGATTAGGGTTTTCTTGCTTGTGGGAGTGAAGATCAAAGCTTCTACTGTGGGACGTACTGTCCTTAAATCCACTTCATACAACATGGTCTAACATGAGAAAACATGTTTTGATAATCAACATGCTTATATATAATTTACGTTTGACACTTTTGAGATTCATTTCATCAAAGACTATGAAACTTTCATAAAAAGTTCATGCATAACAATATTTTGTCTTCTAAATTTATAAATGTCATTTTCAAAAAGATTGATTTTGTCATCTAACAAAGATTACCTATACAATTTCTTGCTCGCATAAACTGATATAAAGTAGGGATTCTCTCTTGTGACTGGAGAGTCAAGTGAGATCTTCTCCATTCAATTTTTTTCAATTGCAAGCATTTATAATTATTAAAAGGGTAATTAAAGGTTCAGATTTTCACTGCAGAGCATCCAGTGAAATTCTTACCGGAGAGGATCCAAGTCCAACTTATATATTTAAAACTAAAGGTTAATCCTTTCATCTCTCACATAATACCTCCCCTCACTTGATACCATTTAAAATCTAAACAAGATTTATGCAATGTATGGGAAAAATAATCGTTTTGATATGATGTTTTGGCACTACACTACCCCGTTTTGTTTAGTCAAAAAAGACAAAAATGGAACTGTTAGCAAATCTAAAAGGATCCACGTGCTACCCTACGAAAATATATGCAACTCTATATTTTCTTTAAGGTCTTTCCAGCTTTAAAAATTTAAAAGTAAACATTTTGTACAAATTTTAAATTTCAAGAAATTAAATGTATTATTTTTAAGATAGTTTTTTTTTATTTAACTCCTTTACACGTTTCTTAAAGATATACGTTAGCATTTATATTTTCTTAGCGACACAGCAGACAAAATAACATAGAACAGACCGTGTGGTTAAATACTTATCATCTCATTTATCAAATGTGAAAAAGAAAAGAATAGTCTAACTCATTTAAAATGAGTAAAATGTCTTGTAAAAAAAATGTTACTACTTTAACGAACTCATAGTTTGTTAGGATGTATCAAGAATATCAACATTTTAATTTGTATGATTGATGATATTCATTTTGAAAGAGTTGGATCTAAAAAAACATGTCAAATCCATAATTAGAGAGAATGCGTACAAATATCATTGATTTAAATTCAATTTAACAAAAAAACTTTGAAGGGTGTTCTTCAGCTTTTTAATATGGCCTTTTAATCTTTTGTCGTGGCTACCTATATTACAACTAGCTTCAAAGTCATTGAATAAAAATTCATCAACAAAATAAAATCATTGAATCAAAAAAAGAAAAAATAAGAAGAAAAAAACGATGAGATCTAACGGCTTTTCTTTGAGTTGTATGATGCAGTAGAGGGTTCATGCAATACCTCTATAATTTATCTTTTGCGTATAAGCCATCAATTTATTTCCTAAGCATCGATCTCTTACCAATTTAGATCTTAGACAATACAAATATAAAAATCTCTTATAATCTAAATTGATAGTTTACTTAAAAAATGCTTATCATATAATTGGTGTTGACTGTTGACGATACAAGTATTAGTTTTTTATCAATAATATTTATTTTCCTAATAAACTCGAAGATTATTCTATGTAGTTGTATATGGATGGTATTTTGTTCACGTAAAAAAGCAAATATTTGTATTTTCATTAATTCTGATCATAGAAAAATGGAAAAATTAAACTTGGAACCAATAATGCAACGAGCATATAATAATGTAACAACATCCTTCTTTTTGTCAAAAAAAAACATCCTTCTTGTCCAGCAAAAAAAGGGTAAGTCAAGAGAATCTAATACCCATATATTCTTCCATATTGGGAAAGTATTTTGTATCTATCCTATAATGTTTACAAGCACAAGATATAGATGTTGCTATGAAGATACGGGGAAATTGCGTCAAAATCATATGTACATCATGCTCGTGAAACAACCTATCTTTCGGTGTGATCCACATGCACAGAGATAATCATCATTCATGGAGGGTCCTATAAAATCATTGGGCTAATCTCCCCCTCAAATCTTATGCAGCCAATCTTTAAAAAAATCTACTCCCTCATACTCCTACAAATTCTCATTTTCTTAAAAGCGTAACAAACATGAAAAAAAAACATTCAGAAGTGTTTTTTTTATGGGTTGTAATTAAAAAAAAAACTTTTCTCCTCTCAACATGATATTGGTACGAAGTTATCACCTCTTCTTATCGGTGACTAATTTTTATCGGTGAACTTGTGAGACACACGTGGTAGATCCACTCATTCTAACATGATTTTTTTAATATGCAAGAGTTATAAATCGAATTCCTGACTACATGTTTAAGGAGTCAAATTCTTTACCATTTCGACCAATTAATGGCTAGTTAACAAACACATTTTTTATCATATATTTTAGTAACGAAAAACTTAAATTTAATCTATTAAACAAAGGTTGAGGCCAAACCTCAAACACGCATGAAACACTTGGTTGAAACATTGACATCTATGAATATTTTTACTTTGCATCAATCAATAATGTTTTAAATTAATATAAAGCATAAAGCAACTATGCTTTAAACTGCTTTATCGCCGCATTAGATTTTTGTGTTCATGGGTTGTGTTGAACACTAATTGGTTAGTTAGTTTATGAACCTGCCATTATACTTCCATGTGTTGGGCAACGACTCGATCGATCTGAAGTATATTATGTGAAATATGAGTAATAAAACACCATGGATATTCCTTCAAGATGAACAACAATAATGTTGCACTTAGTTCTTGACATGATCATTCATAGCAAGAACCTTTTTTTTCATTGACTTCCTGATCATTATTTTATGTATACGTGTTGTTGAAGATATTGAGTTTCAATAGAGAATAACAAAAAGATGTTTAGGGTTTTTAATAATATTACAATGACATAGAATATTAAAATAGAGTTACAAAAGATTATATAGCTAAAATAGAGTTACAAAAGATTATATAGCAAAACTAAATCGACTAGACTGACTAAAATATGGAAAATGCTAACAAGTGTCCTTAGTGATGTATTAAATCCGCAAGTGCACGGTTTACCGGTGTAGTAATAAGAGTATCGTTCCGACAGGAAGTTGTTTAATTCAATTAACCTTTACGAATGATTAGAAGAGAGTTCAGTTGAAAAGTTGAGATTTTTAACGGTTTAAAAACAATAATAATTAAAGCGCATTGGGATTATTGGTTCATCTTGGTGACAAACCCTTCATAAACCAAACCCTAAACCTAGAACTTTATGTTGGACCTACTTTCTAAAGACAAGTTTCTCTTAAGCATATCACATCTCCTTTCGGTTTCAGTGAGTGTGTTCCTCTAGCAACCACGCCTATTCTCATGGTTGATTGCTATTGGAATCCTTGAAGAACGAAACTTTATTTGTCTCAAGGTTTGCTAGACCATTCTCATGTTTCACAATCCTTGTCTAATTTCACTTGTTCCAATATCAAAACTTCTTCTTTCGATACTTCACTTTGATATTTGTGATGATGAATTAACAAGTGCTAACCCTTCGTTGTCGCTTTATGAGTTTGATACTTGTTAATTCATTATAAAAACGGTGAAATTAGATTAGAAAGTAGATTTGCATAAAATTAGGGTTCGAGGCTTGGTTTGATTAGGATTAGGTCATTAGACTCATCCAACAATCCCAAGACAAGAAGAGTCTACTCACTCATGTTCATCGTAGACATAGAAGAGAAGAAGAAGAACATAAATAAAATAACAAGAAAATAAAAGAAGAATTTTTATTAAAGAAAACAATTGTCACTATTGAATTCCAAGAACAAAAGATGATTCTACAAGCTAGATGGCAGCTCTATTTGTAGTCTAACATTGACTTGAGCCCCAAGAATTAAATCACTAAAGTGTTACACAAGAAATCATGGGCTCTAGGTCAGAAATATTAAAATAGGCAGCTTGTCGAAGAAGCAAAAGCAGCAAAAAGACAATAAGGGGGGCGCCTATGCTCATATTTTGGTGAAGGATCTTCAAACTTTGTGCACAAGATATTTTTGTATAAGATCTTGATATTTTTGGCATGAATCAGCTCCAATTCTCCTTTCTTTTGCTCCAAGACGCAATCTTTGAAATATTTGTTCCTGAAATAAAATAACTTGCAATTGAAGTAAAATAACTCTAAAAAGGAAATAAAAACATATTAAATCTAAATAAAATAAACTTAAATATTATATTAAAATCACTAATTATTGACTCATAACTTAGGACATTTTTTAAGCATCTAGAATTAGTAACTTTTATCTTAGAAATTGTATAGTTATGACTGTTATATATGTTTGACTTGTATTTTCAAGACAAACTTTCTTTTTCTAGGTTCCTTAAACAATGTTCTTAAGGCACTTGTTAGCAAGATTCTTTTAAAGGTCAATACTTTATTATCTAACACTTCTTATTTCCTATTTTAAATGAAAAATAAATTTATGCTCCTCGTTTTTCAGTCAGGAACTTTTGTCCTAGTTTCACAGGTTTCAAGTTCTTTCTCCATATAATTTGAATGTTTTTTGAGTGGTTCTTCACATCTATGATTTCTCAAATCCATAATTTTCTTAAAGTTTATTATAACCACAAAAAATAAATTTTATGTGAAGAATCGATCATACAAGAAACATGTAAGAAAATGCACTTAGATGTATATACACACACGAAATCACATGTGTATTGTGAAAGAAAAAAAAAGGGAAATGTTAACCGATGCATCCGAGGCACGCGGGTTAAAGAATCAAATATAGTAGGTCAAATTATACCAGGGATCCTTTAAGTTACATGTTTGTAACGAATTGGTCATTTAAGTTATTTTTGTAACATATCAGTCCTTTAAGTTGACAAATTGTTTCGACATAGCCTTCCGTCAAAGAAACGTTAAAAACTAATGACTTGTATTCAAGATAACCATAAAATCTTGAATACAAATAAACAGAATAACTGAATATATGTAAGAACACTATTGACTGAATATATGCACATTATCTCAAGTCGGAGAGACATTGTTTATTCACATTAGCCATAAAAAAATTAATTGTTTATTTCCAAAAACATTGTTTACGAACATGACTAACCTGCAAATCCAGAATCTTGAATTTTCTGATTCTTTGAGTAGTTTTTTCTTTATGTTGGCCAAAATTGATCCAGTTTTTATCCTCTCTTTGATGGAAGGCTATGTTGAAACAATTTGTCAACTTAAATGACTGATATCTTACAAAAAATAATTTAAAGGACCAATTCGTTGCTAACGTGAAACTTAAAGGACCCTAATGTAATTTGGTCAATATAGTAGTATCTGCATTAGAAGTTGTGTAGTCTATGCATTAAAAATTTTAAAAGTGTCATTTTTAACTTAAAATTTCATTTTTTGACTTCCTTAACTAGTGCTTAAAGAAGTATATCAGATTTATAACTGATTTTGCAGCTAAAAAGTTGCTATTACTTTTATTTTTATTTTTTCAAATAATACAATTACTTTTTGAAAAGACTTCAAAACATAATTGGTGAGTCAACACACATTTAGAATTACAAGATGCTTTGGAATTAAACATTTTGCAGTACACACAGTAACTTGAAAATGGACAATGAAATTTGAACCGTATGAACTCCTTGCCACTAGGGCTTATAAGATGCTTTGGTAACAACAATGAGCAAGTGAGATTGTGGTTGGGGTTGTTCCAGTATATATATAGTTGATAATTTACACCCACTTAAAAACATTAAAAATAAATTAACAATCTAATACACTTACATAAAACTATAAGGAGAGTAGGTTAATTAGCAAAGTATTGATCAATTATTTTATAAACTAAGTATTGATTGATCATTGTTTAGAGGAAACTAATCTCTCTTAAGAAAAAGGTTGGACACACAAGGTGAGTTCTATCTGGAGAGTGAGTTTTCTCTATATACGACAAAGATAAAGTTTTTTATATACTTTTTTTCTAATTTATTTGTTTTTTCCCCCACATTATGTAACTTTTATAGTAAATTATAGGCTTAAATATTGCACTCGTCTCTGCAAATATGTCTCGTTTAAGTTTTGGTCCCTGTAAAAAAAAAAATTTGTTTTTGGTCCTTGCAAAATTTGTTGTTTTTAAAAATAGTCCCTGACCCCATTTTTGTGATGATTTGCATACGCGGCACATGATGACTGGACCCATTTTGCAGTTTTTGGTCCCTGCAAAATATTTTGTTTTTTTAAACAGGTCCCTACAAAAAAAATTTGTTTCTGAAAATAGTCCCTGGAGGGACTATTTTAAAAACAAAAAATTTTGCAGGGACCAAAAACAATTTTTTTTTTTTTTTACAAGGACCAAAACTTAAACGAGGCATATTTGCAAGGACGAGTACCATATTTTAGCCTAAATTATAATTAAAATGGCAATGGAAGACAAACCCCACATTTATTCCTTCCATACTTATACATGATGCAATCAATTATTTTCTCTTTTTGGGCTCTATATAAACCCTTGTATCCTTCTTCATCTCCTCAGACAACAACAAGTTTCTCATTTGTTCCATAGAAAAGGAACACTTAGCTTCTTTGTTGTAGAATTTAGAGAGATATGGTTTGTTTATTATTTTCTTTTCCCCCTAACCTCCATCCCCTATTTCAGAAATAATTTATAAGGGTTAGCATAGTTTTATGCAATACTTGCAGACTTAAGGAAGGGTGATCGACGCATATCAGATTCAATCGAGAGTAAGGGAGGTGACAGAAGAGAGTGAGCACACATGGTACTTTCTTGAATGATGTTTCATTCTTGAAGCTATGTGTGCTCACTCTCTATCTGTCACCCCATCACCATCTTTTTCTTTAATTCAATTCAATCCCTTTAATTATATTGTTTTTTAATACTATGTACATCTGTTTATGCATCATATCTCATATTATGCATCTCAGGTACATTTTCTTTTCATATCATGTATCATTCTTTGCATATATGAGTTACCTTTTAGTCTGATCTGATCAGTACTCAGATCAGTTTCATGAAAATCATTTTTTATTTAGGTCTGCTATGTTTTGTAAAAATGGTATGCAAAGGTCACAACCGTTGTGGCCTTAACATCCATGCTTTTTATGTCTTTGTGAGCAAATTAATGCAGGCATTTGTTGTATTTGACCGCGATTTTCCATAATATACATGAGAGATTAATGCAATTATAGCGCAATTGCGACCACAATTTAAAATTAAGACTTATTTATGTATGAAAGACATGTGTGTGTCTAGATGCAGAAGCTATTTTCACAATTATGAATATTGACTCTAATAATTAATTGATGAATTTGGATCTTATACTCTCAGTCAATTAACTAAAGCTTTGACAAAAAATCCTATCACCAGGTGATCTCATGGTTGAGATGCAATATATAGTTTATTCTTTGCATATGATGTTTTATATGAAAAATTATATGTAAAAAAAACCATGCTTAATTTTTGGGCACTCAATTTGAATTCTTTTACCAAACTGTTATATTAGGGCTTGGAATTTGTATGCCAAGAAGCAAACTGATAAACAATCTGGTTTGTTTAACTCTTTGGGAATTCTAATGATTCACCTTCAAGAAAGTAGTTCATTTTCATGCTTTTAATTTCTTTTGACATACACAAGATAAAGTGCAGATCTATATAATTGTTATATTTTAATGATTTCACAGTCTATTATTATTATTATTACTACTATAAATTTATAGTTTACATATTATATATATAAAATACATTCCTTACTCTAACAAGGGAGTCAAACTCCTGATATTGTAGAATGAAACTTAATTTTTTTTTTTTGTCTTATATATATGCTAGAATACAATAGGGTTCTAATTTATATTATGTATAGGCTTTTAATCCCTCACAAGTTTCCTCAAATATAAATATTCAAACTCCTTTGAGGTTGTGAAATGTGGAGATCAATTGAAATTATCCAGGCTCCAGCAGAAAGCAGAAGCTGCAATGGTGTGGGAAATTAAAACAATAATATGTACTTTTTTTTCCATTAATTTGAGGTTAACAAATGAAGATATGGAAGGAAATTAAGGGTGTTGTTCTGGTCTTCATCTTGTTAATTATATTATGATGAAGAAGATGTATGCATATATTTGTTTTTGAAAAAATGAGTGATGGCATATGATAATAAAGATAATATATTCACAATTTCTTTTGTCAGAATATATACACACAATTATGCACTTAGCTTTTACAATACACATATATTAATTGTTTTATTCATGGAGGGTGTGAAAGGGTAAACATTTTAGGGAAGAATGATGTTGATTGATGTAACTCAATTTTGAATCAAATCTCTATCTATTCTAACTTACTGCACACAATTATGAATCTCATAACGCATGTGTATTGTGATTTTGTTAAAATTCTAAAGTGTTGTTTTTAAGCGATTGTGAATATGTGATTCTACCAATAAAAACATATATATGCTAATTTGAGTCAATTAGATATGATGAATCTACTTAAAGGTAATTAAAGCTCTTCTAAGGTTTAAATTTTTTATTCACAAGACTCAACCAAAATCTTACTAAAAAAATTGGACATTCACTTCTTACATATTCTAATGTAAAGGTAGATAAGAAATACAGTGAGCTATACCCTATGCAAACACGGGACTAAAGAATATGTTATATATGTGCATGCAGCTTAGAATAACTATTGCTCATTGAAAATGAACATGACTATATACTATAAAGGCTTTCCTTATAGTCTTTTAATAACAACAACAAATAGAATACGATGTTTCAATTTGAGTGCAAAGAAAGTGATTGTTGCTAGAGTGGTCCTTGTTTTCATTGATTCTTTATTTGAGAGTGTTTTCAGCCGTATGGAGGAAGGGATAAATTAACTTAATTGGTTCACTGATCATGACTCATTTAATTAAAGTAACATCCCAAGAAATGCTTCTTCATGCATATTTGGTTTAAAATATGGGAGGAGAGATGACGAATTTTAAGGAATGAGGAGGAGAATGGAAATGAGATATTCAATTAGATATCAAATGTTTGATTGAGAAGAGAGATGGTGTGAAATAACTATGTTCATAAGAAATTAGGGGAGGATGAATCTTGAATTAATTTAATTTTTCTATCCTTGTAATTATTCTTTTGATAAAAAAAATGTTAGTATATTAGTTGTTTTCTTAGAATTTTCCTCCTTTATAAAAGTTTGAATATCACTCGTTTAATTAACTCCTTTAACTCGTGTATAAAAAGAAACTAAGTAAAATATGACTAAAATTATTTCGGTCAAGGTTCTAATTCGATATTTTCGACTGATTTGACTTTTATTGAAACTTACTAACCAGTTTACATCAATCACTTGAAGAAATATGTTGCCTTCCCTCTAAAATATTGAAGCAAAACAAGATAGATATATTCAAATTCAAAATGATCACTCTCAATCCCCTCTATTTCCCCAACCAAACAATATTTAGGCCACATGAATCAAAACCACAAATATTAAACAATCATGACTTTTAGTTCAAATGTTCTATAGAATGAATTATTATTTTGGATATAAAATAAATATTTTATATAGATTAAATGATAATTTCTCTACCATTAGAATCTAGCACAAGTGATTGATGCGCAATATATATGAGTGTTGTAAACTCCAAAATATCAAGTTTAATTCCAGCCGATAAAAAAAGGATAATCTCTATTTCCAGTATGACAATATCCATATAGAATGGGATAAAACCCTATTAAGCTGATCCTCACTAGAGACTATTTTGATTTGTTCAACAACTACATTTCAATCTTATTTGAATTTCTAATCTAATTCACCATCCTTTTATCGATGTAATGGTTGTTCAAGCAAGAGATTGCAGTAAAATACATGTTCATTTATTTTCATGTATTTATTCTAGCTGGTACATTCAGAACCAAAGTTGTTCAAATGCATATTGTCAATATTTTTGCCAAGATATTATTATATTAAATAAAAAAAACTAATAACTAATAAAAAAAAAATCTTGATGTGTTTATTCTAATCCAACTGTAACAAAAATATAGCCTCAAATAGAATATAGCAATGAACAATCATAACCACAAAATAAAAAGTTGGCCTTTTAATTTCAAGCTAATGATGAGAATGTTCTACATATGAATGGCACCCCCAAAGTGAGGAGCAAATCAATGGGATGAAAAATACACCATTAATAAAAATACACAGAACTTGTAACACAATCAAAGGGTGCTACAAAATAACTTCAAAAGGAGCTTAAATGGAACGTAAAGGACTACAATAATTTAACAGGTAAAAAGCATTCTACTTCTCATTTTGTATTGTAAAAAGAATCAACAAAACAGCTTGTATTAATTAATTCAAGCTAGAATGTTAAACTTGATTTCACTCCATGCTGAAGACCAATATGTTTAATGCACTATTAGGAAGGTCATCCTTTAAATCATTATCCATAAACCAATTGTCAATAACACTTCGAAACGTTTCAGGCGAATTTCCGGTAGGCCACTTGTCTACTAATCTAAACCCAAATTGTGATGCAGCTGAAAGTAACGTTGGTTCGTCGACACGGCGAAAGATATGGCAAAGAATAAGTACAGGAACATTCTCATCTTTATTACTTTCACTTGAAGCAATAAGTTCTTTTGCAGTTGCAAACAAAGGCAATATAGCTTCAGCAACGTATGTAACATCGGTGCCGATGATGACATTGAACCCTCTATCACTCAACTCTTTTATGCTTTCTATGTGATCTTTGTTTCCCCACTCAAGTTTTTTTGTAGTTAGTTTAGTCAGCAATGGTTGTTCAATATTAGATGCAACATTTTTGGCTAATAGGTCGAGAGAAAAATCATCTCCATCTGTAGCAACTACTCGATCGGCATGTCTAGAAGCAATCATAGAGCAGATTCCACCACTGCCACACCCTAACTCCAATACCCTTTTTCCGGAAACAATATTGGGATTTTCTGCAAGGACAGAAGCCATTAATCGGGCCGATTCCCACAGCATCAAACCAGTTGATTTGCAGGTATGTTGGTACTCTTTTGATAGTAAGTTAATCTTGAAATTCCAGCCTCTAAGGTTGATCTCCATAATCTATTGGGAATCAAAAGTGAAAACCATAACAAGAAAATCAGTACAGAAATATTAGAAGCCAAAATAGTGACCATGTCTTTTGTTGAGCAAGGTTGTCAGAATCGAGATCTTGCGTAAGATCGAAAGGTGATAGCAAGATCATAAAACATAAGATCACAACCAAGATCAAAGGATCCTACGGAAACAATAATAATACCAAATAGTGCATAAACTACTAAAGTTTCAAATCATAAACATAAAACAACCAAGTCTCAAATCTTAAACATAAACGACCCAGTCTCAAATCTTAAACATAAACGACGCGAAGTCTCAAATCTTAAGGTTTGAGACTGAGTCGCTTATGTTTAAGATTTGACACTTGGTTGTTTTATGTAGATGATTTGAAACTTGGAGTAGGTTATGCACTATAAAATATATATTTAGTATGATTTTTGTTTTGGTAGGATCCCTTCAATCTTGGTTGCGATCTTATGTCTTATGATCTTGCTATCCCCTTTCGATCTTATGCAAGATCTCGATTCTTACAACCTTGCTTATAAGTGCTTATGTCATTAAATAAGCTAATTCAAACAGGCCCTTTGTAGAACTTCTAAAAGAATAGGCAACCTCAGATGGGATATGCTTGAATAAAGAGCTGGAGACTAGCGAAAATGGAGCAAAGGCGAAAGCCTTACCTCATACTTGTCGGAAGGCAAGACTCCAAACATGTCAGCCCCGACTCCCTCAGACATGTCAATTACAGTGTCAGTTATACTACCACAATTATTTTTCTCGATTGTCGTGCCAATATTGTTGTCACTATCAAGATGATTAGCCTCAGTTTCTTTACTGGAAGAGTTGGAACCATCTGAAACACAAAATACAGCTTGGACCCAACGCCTGAAACCAGCAAACAAAGAAGGAAAATAAAAAAGACAACTCATAAAGCTATAGTATCATGATAAATTGAGCAAAAATGAACAAGTGGTATAATGTATTAACCGTTTCATTATCAACTCCTTTGAGCGGTTCTCAACTTCTTTGCAGCACACGTCAAGTTTGTGAACATCGAAACCATTTTCTTTGAATAAATTTGTCAAGAACTCATTTGAAAAATAGTATGCGCGCTGTATAGGGAACAAAAAGGATTATAACATTAGTAAATTAAAAATAAAAAAATAAAAAAAACTCACATGTGAACTAAAGATAACATGGAAGAACTGAAAACTTACAGTGCCGTCACCTCTAACATAAAAGTTATCACTTATCTTTTGATCCTTGCCAGAGAATCTCTCCTATAGGAAATAAAAATAATATACAAATTATTGACTGCTCAAACAAAGAAATTCATCAACCAATATTTAACAGTCAAACAATTTTCCTTTCCAACAAAAGAATTGCTAAAATTCCATGAAGCACAGCAATGAATGTCACTTCGGCGTGAGTGTCCAACACCAACAATTGCATGACATGTGTTTGACACTCCATGAAGCACAGCAATGAATGTCACTTCGGCGTGAGTGTCCAACATCAACCAATGACATGTGTTTGAGATTTTATTTTTTAGGACTGACTTAAGGATTAGATAAGATTTGATTTAAAAGTTAATTAGGGTTAGATCAAATTTGATTTGATTCAAATTTGAAATTAGGATAAAGTTCAATTATTTAATTACGTAAATAACGATAAAATTGTAAATAAGAGAGTTTAAATGAAGGGTAAAATTGAAAGAAAAAAACTTGATATTCTCTTTATATATAGGTATAGTAGATAAAGCTACGGAGCATAGCTTTTGATATTCACGCTAGGAGCCATGACAAACAGCATCTGGTCCTGAACCAGCCATTGTTGGTTAAAATATCTAGGTCTCGATCAGTTTTGGGAGGCATATTCACTGGGATAAAAGAATTCACAATGAATTAATTCAGTTTCTGCACAGTAATCCGTAGAAAGAAATTATTCTCATTAAGTTTCACCGAGAGCGCATGGGTGAAATAAACAGAGCTCCAGTTGACGTTGCATGGTTTTGAGAAAAAAGATTATGAGGATTTTAACCAATATAGTTGAGCGGATCTTGAATAAGAGGTGAATCAGCCCTTCAAAGAAGAAACAGGCCCAGAGAAAAACTTTAGATACCATGATAAACTAGAGGTTCAGAGAGAAATTAAGAATTAGGGTTCTAAGATTTTAGAAAATGATTCCCTGAACTATAGAGTGAGTACATTATGTGTTTATATGCAAAGGTTAGATGAACTAAGCACAGTAACTGTCCAACTAACTAGTACAACAGAACATTCTGAATCAGCGCTGTGCTGTGTATGCCAAAACCAGCACAGCTGCATACTTAAGTCTAACTACTGACTAAATTATTCTGAATTATGCACTTATTAGTCAGAGAATCGGGAAAAAAAATTATTGTCTTACACGCGCTAGACACATATGGGACAAGAAAAAACCAGAATATTGTATAGGATGAAGATGGAGAGGAGAAAACCAGAAGCTTTTCTCAAAGGTTGCCAGGAAGAGATGGGGAGAAGGGTAAAACTAGTCTCAGTCTGGAGACCCCCAGTCCCCGAGGGGCAACTATTCCCGAGCATACAATAGTTTTTCTCAAAGCTTTTTGGAAACTTTCTTCATTAAAAATAAGTTGTTCTTTACAAGGATTTAAGTGTTTGATTCAGCTTATCATAAGGAGAAGAAAAGACTGAAAAAGGTCGTGCCAAACTCTAAAATAAATGCATACATGTATGCATATATTGGTGTATCATGGCGTCTTGAACTTTAGACATAGCCAACATGTTGGTGTCTATGCTTTATGGCAAATATTGAAATGGTAATTTGTTCGACGATCGGCCTTGTTTTAGGTCAGAAGTAAGCCTCATCAGTTTTACATAGAGAGGACAAAATCACTTGAATCATATAAAACGGAATATGTTTATGAAATTACATAGCCTTTTTATAATCAGCTGAAAATTCAGATATTAATTTTTAAATCACTTTGATGTTAAAACAAAAAGAATTATGTTTGGATTCTTTCAGTCATCACAGAAATGATTAGCAGAAGAAAATTATCTTGGTGCTAACTAAGCACTTGTCAGTTTTCTGGTACAGGAGTTAAAAAATAAAAGGGACAACAAAATCAACCTGAGCAAGATCTCCAGTAGCATAGTCTCGCAGCAGCACATATCCGTTTGGCTGCAAATGGAGAAAGGGTAGAAATGTCACCACACATAAAGAAGTTATCTAATAAGGTTTGAGAAAAACTATAACGAATTCACAGTAACAATTTCTTACTTTTAGAACTTTTTTAATATTCTGCAAAACAATAGGCATCTTTTCTGGGGACACTGCAGATAACATAAATATCTGTTTACCATGTCAGGTACTTCAATATAAGAGTCGTAAATAATTTCAATAATAATAGCACAGAAGTTGTCTGAAATAACGCAAGAAAATGATACTAAAGTAAATGTAATCATGTAATCACTCTACGCAAACTGTAAACATAAGCTATATATCAGTCACACAGAATTACAGATACCATTGTAACAATATCAACAGAAGATGGAATAATCTCTTTGCATAAATCATCAGCTGTCAAGTCTGAGACAAAAGCGTGAACATGGGACTCCTTAAAGTCTTCATGCATCTGCAATAAGGAATGGGAATTCGTTCTAATTAAATGTATATAAACAGCAACAAAAGTAATGCTTTACTTTATTTTATGACAGAAAAGATGGGCAATACAAATTTGTTCCTTTTAAAATACATAAAGTGCATCCGTTCATCGAAAAATAAATTCGAACTCGCAATTTCGCAAGTCCTAACGTTAGGTTAACTGTGACACAAGACCACCATGAAGCACATTTTAAAGGGACTAAAACAGTGAAATTCCACTAACACCACAACGAAACTATAAATAAAAGGTTTCTTCCACAGTTTACGTCCAATGTAAAAGGTATAGAGAAATAGTAGCAACACACTAATAAAAAGAGTATCTAGCTATGAAAGGCTTCCCCTGGGTCTATCTATTTGACACAACAATGCAACATGATTATGACCAATGCTACCAACACTTGGATCGATTTACATTCTCTGCAAAATGAATCTTACTGATTGAATCAAAAAACACCAAAGTCAAGCCACTATGCAAACACATACAACAAGATGAAAGATTTGACAGAGAGTTTAAGTTTATGTAAAGCAGATTTCCAACCTTAACCAATTCAATAGCTCGTGCTGAGAAATCACATGCATAAACAAAAGCATCTGGATATGATGCTATCACAGGAAATATGGTATTTCCAGCTCCACACCCAACCTGTTCAGTAAACAACACTTCTTAAGAAAGCATAATTGGTATAAAAAAATACTTCACCGCTAAATAAACTTAACAGATAGAGGAGAATAGAAATGATGCGAGAAGATTCTATCTCTATTATCATAGTATACTCACAGATATCTTAAAATAAGAAAATTATCTTTTCACATTAATCTAACTGTAACACCGTATAGTTATGTATATGATATTTCTATAACACAGAGTAAAATAAAGTCAAAATGTTATCACATAAGCTGTAAGTTACTTTCATAAGCTATCCAGAAAGCGCTTATGGAAATAAGTTGAAAACAGATATGGACAGGTCATAAGTTCTTTTCATAAGCTCTCTCAAACAATCTCACAAGTGTCTATGCCAGTAGATAAGTTCAAATGAGTCAATGCAAACAGATTAATCCTTTATATGCTAAACTTATAAGTTATAAACAGTAGAGGTTAAAGAGCATAATGTGGGAAAATATACTACCTCCAAAATTACTTTCTTTCCTCCTCCCTGAAATAAAAGATTACTTAACTCATCAGCACAGGAAGAAAACAAACATAGAAAAAATAAGTCAAATTAAAAATTAATATATTTTTCCTTCCACTCACTGAAAAGTAATCTCCCCATTCCTTATCCAAGTAATGCCGGTCTTTGAAAAACTGAAGAAAGGTATCATCGCCATAGTCAAATTACAAGTAACAAATAATTCACATCAAAATGAAACATAAATACTTAAAAAATATGGTTACGTAAAATATACCACAAACAAGAAGAACCCAACATAAAGTTAAGTTGAAGTGAATAGTGAACCCAACCAACAAAAAATATTCCATCAAATGTCTCAGAATTTGGGTGTGACCTAACGCGACCTTACAAAACCGGTTTGTAAGTTGAGGGACAACTCTACTTATAAACTGGTGTTCATGTCATATCTGATACAATGTGGGACTCATAACACACCTGCATCTAGGACTAAACCAGGGTCGATCTAAGGGGGCTACCACTAAAGCAAGGGCTTTAGGCCCCTAATTTTTTTAGGCTCCGTATTAGGCCTCATATTTTTGTCTTTGAAAAATATTTTCGCACGTCAAATTTTGTAACTATTTTATTGGTTATTTGAACCTTATATTTTTTTTACCTTCAAATTCATATCAATCGATGCTGGTTGTTCTAAATATATTACATGGATTTCTCGATGATATCCCACGATCAAGAGAATTGGCGGAATCCCCTGAAACCATTTCATAGAAGTTCATTGATATCCTCTTTTTTAAAAGCACCAGTAGTGTGTAACCAAAGTTTGTAAACGTAAAAAATTAATTTACATTTGTATCATTTCAATATTATTTTTTTATTTTAAGACCTCTAACAATTGGTAAATAATGTTTATAATAAATATTATTTTCAACACGCACGCACGCGCAAGCGCGCTCATACACACACATATATATATTAGAAAGGTTACGCACTAACGAAGTTGATTATAGCGAAAGAGGGTATACTCTCACAATGTGACAAACCAAAGTTTGAGCTGACAAAATACTCATATTTAATTAGTGTCTGACACACGTCATATAAAATTATTTTCGATTGAGGAAACTTATAGAATTTTTTTCTTTTTTTGTCTTATTCTCTCTAAATGCACTTAAAATGTCTCAATTTAAATTTCGTTTTAGGCCTAAAAATACATTAGGTCAGCTCTGGACTAAACATCTTGTTAGAACAACAGCCAGGAATAGAAAAATAAATGAAACGAAAGTTGCAAGACAATGAGATACGATCTCTGTTCATGCAGAGTTCCGCCAACGGTGCCTACCTGTGACTGTAGAGCAACTAAAGTTTCGTATATTTCTTGTGATGAATTAGGGTTTACAGTGTTACAACCGATATATAGTACTACATTACAATGCCCCTGAACCGCTAGCTCAACTCCTCCTCCACCCCTTTCCCCTCTATTGTGTCTATATATGAGTCATACTCGATAAATCTAAAGTGCGACCTTAGTTGCCCGATAGCGGGTGGTCCAACAAATAATGGATAGCCTCTGATCATCTTAAAATTTAAGGTTGGTCTAACTCAATCATACAAAATTTGCTTGTGCAGTGAATGATGTCTCATCTAATGTGGGACTATTCTAGTTTGATTTGTGGGGCCTTCTAATAAGTGATAATCTAACACAACCATAAGTACAAAACACAGACATAAGAGTTAGGAAAACTAACTTTGTCTTTGTGGTGTTTGTAGAAGATATCCCAATATTTCTTAGCTTCTCTTTCATACTTTTCTGCAACCAAAAATCATAAAAAATAAAAATTAAAAAAAAAACTTTCTGTTCAGAAATTAATTCAGAAGCAAGAGCGTGAGAAAGGAAGAAAGAGGGTAGTAGGTACCTCTCCAAAAGGGTGAGACCCCAGAATTTGGTTTGGAATAAATTTGCAACCTTTGAGTTTCAAGTGGCAATTTTGACTCCCCTGATGCCATTGCCAATGAAAGACAACGTTTTTATACCTACGTGCGATGACTTCAGTGCTAGTGTTTTTCAAGTGTACAAGACACTTCAGTTTCAGGGTTTATCCCTCTTATTCTTTCTTCGTAGATCCCTAAGATCTATTACTATGTTGTTTTTTTAGGTTTTTTTTTTAAGGGATGTTATTTTTTAGGTTGAAAATAAATAAAAAGCATATAAAATTTAATATTCTTGATCAAAAAATATATAAAATTCAATATTAAATTTTTTTTTGTCTTAGATGAAGTGATAAACTACTGAAATTAAACTCACACACAACTGTGAGGTCCCGGATCACGACGTTCGGCCTTGCAATTTCGGCATTTGTCAGTTGAGCTGGGACTTCTAGACCAATATTAAAAAATTTAATATTCTATAATTAGGGACGGAGGTAGCATGATACAAGGCAAATTTTATTGACTTTCCCTAAACTTTACACAAATGTTAAAAAAATAAACAATTTTTTTGTCCCTATAAATATAGTCAATTTTGTTTTAGATCTTCGTAAAAGAAATGGTTTAATTGATCATCTGATCTCTTAACTTAATTATTTTTTTCGTATTGATCTCTTAACTATTAAACGTTTTAAAATGGTCTTTTATCTTTGTGTTAGTCATCAATTTGGTCCTATTTTATTAATTTTAAACCCTTGAATTTGTTTATTTTATGCAAAACTCTAACTTATATTTGATAGACCTCCTTTATTCAACAGTCTTCTCTTTGAGGGGTTTAAAATTAATAAAATATGACCATTCTGAAATGTTTAATAGTTAAGGGACCTATTCGATAAAAAGAATTAAGTTAAAGGACTGGATGATCAATTAAACAAAAAAACTGACATGCTTTGATCTCTATAAAAAATTCCAACATATAGTTTTAGTGCCTATTAAAATAAAATGTGTTTAATTGTACTTTTATATTTTTGAATGATTTTTTAAAGAGATTTTAAAATCATTATAAAAAGTTCCTTCATAAAAAATTAGCTCAATTTAATTTTTAGGTCAAATTTTTTATTAGTTATATCTTGAAATTTTGGCGCTTAAAAAATTCATATTTAATTTATTACAAGTTTAAAAATTCTAATCTTTTATAAAATAATTTTTTTATAATGTTATCAACATGCCTGTAAAAAAATCGTTCAATAATTTAAAGGTATAATTATAATTAAACAAATTTTAACTCAACAGAGACTAAAAATACGTGTTGAAATTTTTTATAGAGACCAAAACTTGTTTCTTTTTTTTATGAGAAGTAAAAACAAAATTCACTATATTTATAGGGACTAAAAACTTATTTAACCCTAAAAAATATCCTAAAAGCGCAAACCTCTCCCCCAATGTTATGGTGTTAGACTACCACCATCCAAATAGGAAGGGAATATTCATAATGTCTATCGCCTCTTTATTTTGCTTCCTAGTTAGATGTAGTTGGACATTTTATTTGCTTTGACATCTTAAGTTCTACATGTAAAAATAAGGGTCATGTTAACTCGTGTCCATAAAACATTTATTAATATTTTCTTATTAAAAAATATAGCACATGGTATCTTGTGAAAAATCCTAAAATTATATTGGATTTTGCTAACAAATGTCTCGTAGGCATTGTTTAAGAAATCTGCAAATTGCAAAAGATACTTTGTCTTGTTTAAGAAATCTACAAAAGATACTTTGTCTTGGAAATACAAATCACACACATTTAAAAGTTATATTTTCCATTCCTAGATATTGTTAGATGTTTAAACAATGCCTAATTAAGACACTTGTTGGCATTTTCCAGTTATATTTTGTCATCTTAAAAAAAAAAAAATAATAGGGGCCAACCATTCTTCCTCCTTGATATAAAATTAAAGGCAGTTAATCATCCATCGTCAATTAAAATGCATCAGCCAAAATAAAAGGCAATGATCTCTTGCACTTGCAGCCAATATTTTAATGTGTTTCTGTTGTTTCCTTTTGTTGTTCCTGGTTTTTTAATGCTTTTGTGTTTTGCTAGAACTTAGTTTCAATAAATTAAAAGAAATGGAACTTCCAAACAATAGCCACGATTATGGAAGAAAAAACTTGTAAATGTAAAGTGAAAGAGATGTTAATGGAAAAATAAACGGTGTTCAGATGAAAGGGAGGTGATTATCACTTGGAAGAAAAAAACTAAGAGAGTTTAGTGTCTACTTAAAATTAAAGGGATTAAAGGGGTGTTTCTGTGTTTGTGCTATTTGAGAAAAACTAATAGAAGATGAATGTAATTTTTCCCATAATTTATAATGAGCGAAAAATAGATTTCGTAAAAAAAATAGAGAAAATTTAATCAAATCTGATTGGCACATATGATTAGATCTTTTGTTGAATATATGTTAGTGATTTTCTCCAATCTTGATTTGTTCCTGTGTTAACCTAATGTAAAAAAATATATATTAATGGACTTTTGACCCGTGCGACGGGTCTTGTCGACTATAATAGAGACCAATGAATAATCTTTAATTCGTAAGATCATGGGTCGATCAATAAACGCAAATTAGATTATTAGAGATACAACGTTACAATCAAATTTGTCTTACTATATCCTTCAATGACACTTGAATCTTATCAAATTTTACATTTTACTTTTGAAAAACTAATCAATTAAAGATTGTTGTTTTATTTAATCACAATATATTATTGGGGCATTATCCTCTCGCTTTTTTAAAAAAAAATTATAAAAAAAATGATAAAAAGAATACAATATTATATTGTTGCACGTGTCAATTTTATTTATTATTTTTATAGTTAAACATCAAAAATTGACTTGTAATAATTGTTTTAAATTTCTACTAACATGAAAAACAAAGTCACTTTAATTAATAGAATTTCTAAACTACACGTACAACTCTAAAAAGAATAATTACACTTAGATATTTACTAAAAGTAATAGTATATTTTTCCAACCAAATACATATCATAATATATCATAGAATTTAATAGTAGAAGAGATTATACAATGTATTAATTATTTTGAAGATGTGTGCTTGGTTGAAGAGTTGTGTATTTTTCAAGGGGTATAACAATAGATGTAATTTAATGCAGTTCATGGTTCCAAACAAAAAAAAATTAATTTCAAATTGAAGAAGTATCGGAAGGAAATACATAATCTCATCTTCTTAAAGCTTATTAGGTTAAACAACACCTAAACCTAAAACTTTCCCTCTAATTATAGTGCATTAATTACTAAAATTGTTAACCCTAAAATATTTCCCTCCAAAGTCTTTGCCAATTTGAATTCCAATTAAAAAAAATGGTGCACCGTCCTCATTGTGCGAACGACATATGGGTGTGGAAGAAGCATCATTGTCATAAATTGAGAACAGACACAGAGGACTGCCGCAAACAGTTGCAAGCTACACGGCTGCAGGCTTCTGGCGAGGACCAAATTCGCATGATTGAGCTTCGGAAACGTATGCAGCGCCTGCTGTCCCAAGAGGACGCATACTGGCGCCAACGGGCTAAAGCTCACTGGTATAGGGATGGCGACAGGAACACCAAATTTTTTCATGCATCGGCAACATCTCGAAAGAAGGTAAATCACATACTCTCTCTTGATGATGACGTAGGTAATAAGGTTACTAGTGTACAAGGTCTGCAAGATGTAGCGCGTAATTATTTTGTGACTATTTTTCAACAGCAGGCTAGTGATTTTTCTTCTGTCATAAATGTTATTCATCCGTCTATCTCTGTTAATGATAATGATTTACTCATGGCACCTTTTACGAAAGCCGAGTTTCGAGATGCTATCTTCTCCATGCATCCGGACAAGTGCTCCGGCCCTGATGGGTATAGTCCGGGCTTCTATCAACATTTCTGGCATTTATGCGGTGATGACATCTTTAAAGAGTGTTGTGGTTGGTTGGATACAGGCCAATTTCCCCCTGATTTAAATATTACTAATATTGCACTTATTCCCAAAGGTTCTTCGCAGGTTAGCATGAAAGATTGGCGGCCAATAGCTTTGTGCAATGTTTTGTACAAAATTATATCTAAAGTTTTAGCAAACAGG
>Ga0315913_1000349_pt1 | contig 38918 bp, 19 predicted proteins | sample MpolsnodulesMG_FD_207736 | JGI IMG/M metagenome (GOLD analysis project Ga0315913, IMG submission 207736) | Medicago polymorpha root nodule microbial communities from Los Angeles, California, United States - small nodules | ecosystem: Host-associated > Plants > Roots > Nodule | place: USA...
ACACGCAAAATGGGGTGTTTATGGATTTTTGGCTAAAGGGGTGTTTATGGATGATGACTCATAAAATTGTTTAAGAAATTAAATTTGGTGTTTGGATATTTTTTTTGACAAACGGGGTTTGGATCTTTGTGATATTTAGAATAGTATATAAATAATTTTTTGTAACAATAGTATATTAATATTTATTTTTCTCAATTTACCAAATCACTTTCAAACGTTTTTTTAGGAGTGAATACTTGTATATCAATGTTAAGTGTATAGTCGTTATTGTGATTTAACTCAGTTGATAGTTATAATAAGGGAGATTAGTCACTTTAGTCCTTGAATAGGAAATGAGTCATCACTTTAGTCCCTGAATGCAGATAAATTGCAAAATAGTCCTTGAATGTAGACTTTGTTAGTCAATTTAGTCCTTGAATGCAGACTCCGTTAGTCAATTAGTCTCTGAATGTAGACTTTGTTCGTCACCTTAGTCCCTGAAATTGACCAGCAAAGTCTACATTCATGGATTGTTTTCCAATTTCTCTGCATTCAGGGACTAAAGTGACTGCTCCTTTCTCATTCAAGGACTAAAGTGACTAATTCCTTATTATAATGCATAACATATGTAAGGTTTGAAGTTCAAACTCCGACCATTATAAAAAAAGTTTACATATAATCATGTCATCAAAATATTGTTAGCTTCACTCATGAACTTTTTTAGTCTTGATTGGAGAAGGAGAGAGTTTTTGGTGCACTAAAAATTTCAAAATATATACGATAATGGACACCGATAATCTAATATTTTTTGTAATAAAAATTTAGAGTAAATGGATAGTGCTTTAATCTAAGGCAAAAACAACTTTCGAGCTCTATATATATCCATAAAGATAGATATATTTACCTTCCTTTAAGATATTATTAGCTTCACTCATGAACCTTTTGAGTTTGACCTTGTACTTAATTCTCTTTACAGCCTATCAAAACACGTTTTTTTTACAGCACTACAAAAAAAAACACGTTTTTAGGAAGAAAAGAAATGCAAAGACCCATAATAGTGAAAGTCAAAGTAGACAATATAATATGTCTATGTTTACTTAATTATATATACTTTTTTTCATAAAGGAATTTGCATTTTCCTCTCTTCAAGGATATATCTTTGTTTATTTAACTATATATTATTTTAAAGGGTTTTTATTTCATGAAATGCTTTGTTACTATAAAATTATTAGACAAATGAAATGCAAACTTATACAATGCTTTGTTACTGTAAAATTATTCCCTTTAAAATGAAATTTGGGAAATAATTTCATAGTAACAAAGAATTAAAGACAAATGAAATATTAAAAAATAAAACTTAGTTTAATATAATAAATATTAATTGGTTAAAGGCAAATCTTTTATCTTTTTCATGGTTAAAGGCAAAGCTCCTCACAACGGCATTCAGTTACAATGACTGGTGGCGGCATCCTTTGTTATGCATGGGTGTTAGAGAGTAGTTTTTTTCTGTTTCTTTTTATGTGCTTTAAGGCAACAGACTCATAACTTTGTATTCTTTTTGGGTGGTTCTCCTTAGCACATCTTGTGCGAGTTGAGCCACTTTTGTTGAGTTGTACATCATTTTGGCTTCTTCAAAAAAAAAAAAAATTAATTGCGATACTCACTTTATGTCATTATATTAAATTTTGTTCAAATATAAATTTTGAATTAAAAGTTATAATTATTTACCAATATATGAATAAAATGTATTAATTAATTAATTGTTGTCTATTTATTAATTAATTAAAAGGGAAGAATTTTATAGAAATAAAACATTAAGAGACAAATAAAATTTTAAAAAATAAATTTTATTTTATTAAAACAACAATTAATTATGATACTTAATTTATCCATCATGTTAAGAAATGATTTTTTTGTCAAGTTGCATGATTGCTCAAAATTCACACATAAGGTGAATGGATGAAAAATTTGAAGTTCGAACCCTAGCCTTTGCACTCGGCAAAGTCTATGTTAACTGAAATATGCTCATGGATCAAAGAAATGATTATTTATTAAAAAAGAAAAATAAATATAAACTGTGAATTTTTTTTGGTTACATATATAAACTGTGAATTAAGAATAAGTGTGTACTTACTGAAACAATTATTTAATATAGTTAATAAAAAAATATTTAATAATAGTTTTTTTACTATTGCATGTAAGATTTATCTAGTTTTTATAGTGATTATTATAATTAGAACTTTTGACTTTTAGTGAGACTTTAAGGTATTTTATTTTTAGGGTCTAGACTTTTTTAACCAAATATTTTACTCGTACTTAAATCTTTCATACCCTACAAACCAAAAATAAATAAATTAAGCTTTCGCATTACAATTAGAACTTATTTTATGACATTGGTCCTTTGATTTGTCGATAAGCTTAATCCGTACTACCAACAAAAACAAGTGCATCACAATTATCACACACCCAAATATTCTTTTTTATAGTAGGCACATACACAAATTTGTCATAGACATTTAATTGAATTTTTTTACGATATGTCCTTTTAAAATATGTTTACATTTTGTCAAAATTATAGGTACAATGAGATTAGTGTGTACACAATGTTTTTTTTTTATGAAATTACGAATCACTAGTCAAAAGTTATAGCTAATGTCCTTAAATGTTGTTTTTTGTTTGAAAAAGACCAAAAAATGTTGGATTAACGAATGTTTTTTTTAATCCATATATAAAGTGATAAACATTAACAAATATGTGTGGTACGCACAACTGCGAATTATAAGTCAAGTCGGTATGAAAACATTCAACTTAACAATATTGACATTGTCAATTGAATTAAGTCTTACAAACACATAAAACTAAAATTAATCCTCTAACTTTGTATCAAATAAACTCAATTATCAATCAACTCAATAACAAATGTTGTATCTCCTATTATTTTTTTCCTTCATAATTCAAACCAATAGATCTCTATATCTAAGGACACTATTTATTAAACATATATTTTACTTTGATTTTAGCTAAAACAAAAACAAACTTCTTGTTTATCGTCGTGAGCTTAACTCAATTAATATAAATATTGCATGATATATACAGGGGTCGGGGTTTCAACCCGGAAAACCCAACTAATTCACCTTGTAAAGATGAATTTCTAACTATTAGACTACTTGTTCAAAAGAAGGGGAAAAAAAGTTCAATGCACTTTTAAGTTGGATTGGATTGGTTTCTCTTCGATTGATTCTTCAAGTATTTCAGATCATCATATGCAGTTTTTCTTTTTAACAGGCAGTTCAAAAGTTCGACGATCTTTTATGTATGTTATTTGATTTTCATGTGTTTGGATAATTTGGAAAGAGAAGAATAATTGAACATTTAGCCAAAAGGCCGTTTATATTCATCATCTTTTAAATAAAGTCAAGTTACTCACGATGGCTGAATACAAAATATGTTAATTTAGCTTTCGGTTATCATGGTTGGTGGCATAACTCTTTCACTTGTTTGGACATTGACTAACAACACTCTTTCCTTTTTCTCTTTTTGGTAGTTTGTGTTCTTTTGTAATACTTTGGTGTTTCTCCTCAGTACATCTTGTGCTAATATGAATGGCAACGGGCCCCAATAGGTAGGGTACTGCGGTGCTCGTCTTCATACCCACATTTGTACAAAATGTCTGTACCCGAGTCCAAACACTTGTGGTCAACAACTTTATTGCTTGTCCCCATGCCCTATGGCCATTTAAATGTTCGTATCCGCGTTCATTACCTGCCCTTTAACATCAAAAAGAAAAAAAAAACAACAAAAAATATAACAATTAACAAATAATTCAGAGATGATTCAACAATTTTCGGATTTCAAACCAAAAGTATCCATAGTTGACTAACGTTAAAAATAAGACAAAAAAAAAATTAAAAAAAAATTATTTCTTTTTTAGCCAAAACAAAAACAATTTTTTTTTTGAAGAAACTAAAATGGATTAAAATATTGAAAGCCTGAAGATTCAACACAAGGAGTGCCAAAACCTCAGCTGAGCGAGTCAATTACATGAGAGAGCCAAAACAAAAACAAATAGTTTATATATTTTTTAAACCGGGTATCATCCGTGCGCAATTTTTGGAGACTAATCCTTAGAGTCTTATGGGACCTAAATGGGTGGTAAACTTTTCCTAAGAGTTTTAACGTTGTTGCATGTCCAATGCTGGATTCTCAAAACCTTGATTAAGATAGAAGAGACTCGTAAAAACAAATAGTTTACTCTCTTAAAAAAACAAATAGTTTATTAAAGGGATTGAACCCAAGTGCTTGATGAACTCTACTAAAAATTATTCAAAAGAGTCTAAGTTTAATTTATGCTTACTAACGAAAAGACGTGCATGTTTTCCGCTCTACTAAAAATTATTTGTTACACGTGTTATTTGTATTCAAAATTGAAGACATTTTTGAAATGAGTTTTTTCATTATATATAGTATTGATAACAATTTTTTTTTTGAGCAAATAACAACAATTTTTTCTTAAACTTTACTTTATTTATCTCCTCATCAAACTTCGATTATCAAACCCTTGCTTTAAAAACGGAGGGTAAACAAAAAACAGTTTACTTTTTTTTTTAAAAAAAAAAGCTGTTTACTTAAAAACTAAGATATATTTTTTCCAAATATATATGAAAAGATAAAGACAATGACATTAAAACCTCATAAATAAAATAAATGAAAGGAATGAAAAATAAACAAGTTTTGCTAATATTTTATTTTTTGAAGCATTAATATCAAAATTTAAACACCACTACTTTAAGAACCAAACCAAGAGTGATAAAAGAAAAAGTTTTTTATCTTTCATCATAGATCTCATCAAGACATCCACGTGTCAAAATATCAACCCTTGGACCACATCCTTAATAAAACCAAACTGTTCATATAATGTTTTTTTGTTTGTTATGTTCCATGAATGACCCTTCACCAGCTCAACAAGGATGCTGGTGATGAAAAGCAAAACCCATTGAATTTCTGAATACCCTTTTGAAAAAAGTTTCGATTTTTGTGATTTAGAACAAGAATCACGAAGTGGGTTTTGAAGAAAAATTGAGGAAAAATTGAAAGATGGGTACTTGTGTTTCTAAACCTAAAGTAAATGATGATGGTGTTAAAATGAAGAAGATGAATTGTCATAATCATAGAAGAAAAAGAAGAAGAATTCTTAGAAGAAGAGTTTCTTCTCATAAGATTGAATCTAATCTTGGTCACTCTAATTCTGCTTTACAAGCTTCAAATCGTGCTTCAGGTAGTTAATTACTTCAATTTTCCATTTTTTTTGATCCAATGTTGTTTTTTTAATAATTATTGTAGTTTATAAAAAACAATTATTAGTTAGTGATGTTGTAATTAATTATTATTTTTCTTGAGTTGAAATTTATGTTTTATGAAGAAGATAATGATTTAATGTGTATTTGATTGATTTGAGATTGATCTGTTATATCTGATTTGGTTGTAATTTTTATTTTCTGAGTTGAAATTTATGATTTTGGAAGAAAATGTTAATTTAATGTGTATTTGATTTGATTTGAGATTGAAGTGAAGCTAATTTGCTGTTTTTTCAGATGCTGCTTGGTTTGATTCTACTTCAGCCTTGGATTCTGAATGTGATGATGAGTTTTATAGTGTTTATGATGGTAAGTATTTTTTTTTATTTTTTATGAGATGTATTTATTTGAGCGTTATGTGATGGATTTATTTAATTTTATTACATGCATTATTGCATATTGTGTATTTTCTTAATTTTTTTTATGAAATATATTTATTTGAGCATCATGGTATGAGTTTACTGGAGATTTATGTTATGAGTATATAGTTTAGTTTGCATCATGATCCTTGATATTGCGGAGAAACACAGTTAAATACCGTTGATCTGGCCTTAACTCCGGAGAATTGCGGTCATATATGGCAGATGCGGGTGCCTCAGCAGTTGAGGCGCGTAGAGGCATCAAAACCTTGCTGCAGACCTCTTTTTAGAAACCCTAATTTTTATGTTAATATTTGATAGATGGTGTCTTTGAGTGGTTGTGAAATCGGGTCATGACTCGTTGATTCATCTCCTAAAGGAGTCGGTTTTGTGTCTGTTTATCATCGACAATAGGATCTAAGATTGCAGGCTTATAATTAGTCGAAACACGTTTTCTTTCAATATTACTTAGTGCATGTTTGAACTGATCGTGCGATTAGTGGAATTACGGTGAGCCACTGTGATTTCGCCAAACTCATTGCCAATCCAAACATGCGCTCGGGTCAAATGCAAGACAGTATTTTTCTGCATTGAAATCAGATAGTTCTTGAGCTGAGTTCACTATGTTTTTAACAGGAGAAATTTCTGCAAGTCATGCTGATGAGAATGGAGAGGAAAGAATTGTAACCCCTGATCATTGTGGGATTCTGCCAAACAATTGTCTGCCTTGCCTTTCTTCTTCTAATCCCCCTGTTGTTGAGAAGAGACGGCCATCGAGTCCTGACACACCGAGTTCAAGGAGAAAGTCGCTTTCTAAACTGTCTTTCAAGTGGAGGGAAGGGCCTTCTGACATGGCATTACGTGAGTGATCTCAATATTTTTTTCGTCTTCAAGCTTTTATCTATGCTTCTGTTCTTTTGTATTTTCCGGTTTTATGCAAGTTGAATTATTGCAAATTAGAATGACTTTGAAAGCGATGACAACAAACCAAAGCTCTTCATGTTAAAGCTTGCTGTATCACGAATTTCCGAGATTTTAGATGTTTGGCGCTAGTTCACTACTTCTTGTTATTGTGATTCTTGTTACTAATCATTGGCTTATCTTTTGTTTCAGTTTCCCCCAGAGCATTCAAACAAAAACTAGTAGCAGGTTCGTCTATTCCATTTTGTTCGATAGAGAAACAAACCCCTGGTTCTTGGTCACCACTTGAGCCAAGTTCCTTCAGAGTCAGAGGAAAGAATTACTTGAGGTATGCACCAAATGCTTGTTTTGAGCTAATCTTTCTTTTGGCGATTGAACCTGCTGTTACCAATGTTTTAAAAACTGAGCCAGCCGGTTGAATTGGGAACTGACCAGTTTGTTGGTTGGTTTGATCCTAGTTGCATTGCAATTTGGTTGACTTGAGGCTGAACTAAGTTGACCGCGGTTGGTACAACGGTTCAACCAGTTTTCATTATTTATTTGTCATTCGGATTTTAAAGCATTGGTTATTAGGGCGTTGACTCTCCTGTAGAGGTCATTATCATTAAATTATCAAGCATAGTTCCATTTTTTGTAGTTACATAATTTATTGTTGCATGTTTTCAGGGATAAGAAGAAAGAATTTGCTCCAAGCGGTGCTGCTTTCTATCCCCTTGGTGCTGACCTCTTTTTGTCTCCGCGAAAAATTGACCATATTGCTCGCTATGTACAAATTCCTGCAATAAATGTACCTGGGGACGTCCCTTCTATTCTTGTTGTAAATATTCAGGTAATTTCATATTTCCTTGTTCATATTAAATTTGAACTTGGAATTTCTGATCCTTATATGAGTAGCTATTTATTGACAATTTTGTATCTTATGCACTGAAAATTGTAAAGGTGGAATACACATAGATACACATCCATCACGATTTGGATTATTTTCATCAAGATCTTAACATATTTATGTTCTTTGAAATGCAGATACCATTATATACTGCCTCAATCTTCCAAAGTGAAAATGATGGCGAAGGAATGAATGTGGTTTTGTACTTCAAATTATCCGAAAAATATTCTAAAGATCTTTCAGAACAATTTCGAGAAAACATCACTGTAAGTTATTGAAATATGCTCTTGCGGCTTTTTTGCTCGATTATTCTGCTTCATGTTACTGAAGATTTAGCCTCTATAACTGTATGATTAACTTGTTCTTTTGTTTCTTGACAGAAAATGATAAACGATGAAGTGGAGAGAGTTAAAGGCTTCCCTATGGATTCGATCGCACCCTTTAGAGATAGATTAAAAATTTTAGGTAGAGTGGTGAATGTGGACAATCTTAATTTAAGCGCAACGGAAAAGAAGTTGATGAATGCTTACAATGAAAAACCTGTTCTCTCACGTCCTCAGCATGAGTTTTACTTGGTAAATACATTAACATATGCTAGTTTCATTGAATTATTATCGAAACCATATCAATATATCCATTTCACTTTTTATTTATGCTGCTTTGACATTTTTAGCAGCTCGTTTGCGGTGCACTCATTTTTTATTGGTGCATTGGTATGCCATATGTTACTGTCCTTAGACACCGGATACGACACTGAAAGTCAGGCTCATAACATGCTATGAAGCATTGACTTAGACATCAGACACTACACTGATAGATACACTGACACGTCGATACTTACGGTCATTTGAGAAAATGGATTAATTGAATAACATGTTTCAGAATCGGACACCATACACAATTTCAATCTGAAGTACCGGTGCTAAGCATGAATTATAATACAAGTATACTAAGTGGAATCCTGTTAACAAATTAATGTTCTCCATCTCTAGTGTGCTCGAGTTATCTTGATAATTTTGTAACCTGTCAAAAAAGCTCTTATTCTGAAGCTCTTTTTCTCACAGGGAGAAAACTATCTTGAGATAGATATAGATGTGCACAGATTTAGCTATATTGCAAGAAAAGGATTTGAAGGCTTCACAGAAAGACTGAAGCTATGTAACCTTGATTTTGGTCTGACAATTCAGGTAATTATCTTACACCATTCTATTTGCAACATGAATATGAACAATTTATTTGACCTTATCTATTGACGTAAGCATTTACCGAAGTGTCTAAGAGCTTATGAAAATAGTTTACAACTTATATGTAGACAATTAGCTATACTATCTCTTGTACTACAGAAATGATAACTTGTACATAAGCATTTTTATGATAAGCACTAATTCAACAAGCGCTTAATTAAGCTATTAATTCAAACACATAGTCCTGTTTGGGCGAGATGACGAAAACCACTTATGATATCATAAGTTTTTTTCAGCATATTTTTGTAAGTTTTATATGATAGCTTATGACAACGACTTATAATTTATGTGAAAATAAGTTGACTTTATTTTATCATTTGTTATAGAAATATCATATGCATAAGCACATATATGACAAGTGTTTATGCTATAAGCGATTAATTAAGTTGTTTATCCAAGCAAGGCTAGCACATTTATGATAAGCACTTATTCAATAAGCTTTTCATTAAAGCTTTCTAGGTAATGACATAATTTCTATGGCCTTAACAGGGAAACAAGCCAGAGGACTTGCCAGAGCATTTATTATGTGCAATTCGGTTGAATAAAATTGACCACAGCACTTTCAACCAGATTGGCCTTTTAAGTTGAAGCTTAAACATAAAAGAGCTTTAAGCTTAATGTAATATCATAATTACATTATAAGGATGTTAATCATAGAATATTTTGATATGAGATTCTATGGCTAACTGCCATGTATGTAATCTTTGAATTTTCTTGATTCATTGATGTAAAAGTTGTAGAATGTATAGTGATGAGAATGAGAATCATAAATAATTAAATTGAAAAAAATATTAAATTACTCAACAATCTCATTTTATTACTCAACATTCATGCGTGACAAGCAAATTTTGCAGTTTAAAAATAAAAATTAAATAAATTTAAATATAGTAATAAGTATTACAGTTGACTGAGTCATAGAAAATGCACTAAAGTAAACTACTAAGTTACGAATCTAGCGAGTCCACAAGTCCTAGCTCAACCAGCAAAATTGCCGAAATTGTTAGGCTGGACGCCGTGACCTGGGGTTTGAACCCCAACTTCTTCATTTGTGTATATGAGTTTCAATGGTTATTTGTCATTTTGGCTATCTATAAAAATAAAAAATAGAATGTTACAAATTTAGTGATAATTTTTGCAATACCTTTCACTCTTTTTTTCATTCATTCTTTTATCTTTTTTCTCTTTTTTTCATTCATTCTTTTATCTTTTTTCCTCAATAACTTAAGGGTGTAATCATCCATTCAGAGTTTGAATTGAATCAGTTTGGTATATTTCTTGGGTCAACCAACTCAATTAAATTGAATTGATGTAATTATTTTTTATTTAAAATATAGTAGTAATAAAACATAAAGACAAAAACTTTTAAGAGAAACAATTAAATAGTACTATATTTGATCTTTTTTAACATTTTTATGGTCAAGAACTAATTTGACATATATTAGGTTCACACGAACTCCTCTCCTCTGAGTTCAATTTGACCTATACTCGATCGTTGGATCCAATGACTAAGTATCTCCTATCCATTAAATAGATCCAACGACCAACTTTCGACTGCAAATGAAGGAGACTACAGGAGGATTCATATCTCATATTTTTCCACTTGATTCAAATTGACTACAAAAATCAAAGGATGGGACTTTTCCTCATCCTCTAAATGACTTTGGATGTACACATTGAAGCAAAAAAAAAGAGTATGTTTTATGCTTCCCTGAAAATATTCTTCTAAAAACATGTTTTTTTTCCTTCCTTTTTCAGAATTTGTTTATTTTGGTGAAAAATAGACTAAGAATCATATCACTTTTGCACTATGGACCCAATTGTGTTGATCCAAATATTAATTACTTTTAGTCTTTATTTATTCATTTGCATTTATTTGTTCTTTTCTTCAAGGCTCATGCTCCATATTCTTTTTGCTTTTTCTTCATTATTATTGTTTTGTACCCCTTATATTCTTTTGTGCATTGATGCTTGATTTTTCCAAATGAGTATAGTTTTTGAATTTTTGAAATATTCTTTTTTCCTATTATTTTCTTTGTTACCATTGAACAATTGCTGATAACTCTACATAAAAACATAAGCAGAACAACAACAATAATACCATTGAAGAACATGTATTAATTGAAATAATGAAGAAATAAAATATTAATTGAAATGATGAAGAAATAAAATATTGTTCATTAAAAAAGGAACAATGTTTGACATATTTGCATAACATGAAACATAAGATAAGAAATGACAAAGTACAAATGATCATTATCATTCTCGAATTGTTGGGGAACTCATACATCTCCCAAAAATAGAAGATAGAAAACTTCTATTTACCTTATTTTGATTTTTTGTGGACGAAGGTGGTGAATGTGGTAAAATTTCATTTTCATGCACCTTTCTTCCAATGTGTGACACATTTTCTTCCTTGATTTGATTCTTCCTTGGTGATGGATTCCTATTTCCTTTTGGTTCCATGATATGCACGTCTTGCCATATCCGACCAGACGATCCTTGTCGTCGAAACGAACATGAAGATCTTTGCAATGTGTTCATGATGATGAATTGAATTTTTCCTTGTTCTTTTGATATGTTTGTGTAACACTTTTTCCTTCAACAATTGTTTTCAACTTGATCATATAAGTCTTTTTGATTTGGAGAGAGAAATTAGGTATAGTTCTGGATAACAAATTGTTTTGTTTGGTTTTAAGATTATGATTACCATTCATTTAGCTTTTAAATGCAAATATAGTAAATAGATTTTTAAAATTATGTCTTATCCATACAATTTGACTGATTATTTTTCTTTTTTGAGGTGAATTTGACTGATTCTTGATTGTTGCAATAACTTGAATGTAACATGTGGTGTAATACTATAAAAAGATGATGCTATATATTAGCATATATAGTATAATAATAGCATAACACAATCATAACCACAAATCTAGACGTATGTGGTCAGGGATTCAAACATTCACGAATAAGCAAATCATGACCATCTAATTAAGATCAAACTATGAAATTTTGGAGTTTTTTATACGACTTTAAATATCGTTTATCTGGATTAAAAAATTGAATCAACTGATCTTGAACGAATGATCTAGATTTGTAATTGTTAGAATGAAGAAATTTTCTAATTCAGACAATTCGTATTTTCTAATTCTGACTACATTTTTGCCTCAGATAACAACCAAAGACTAAACCTTAAGGTAGTATGATTCATTTACGTGATTGACTCTTTTGACATATGTTCTTCGTATGAAATCAAACTTGACCAGATCACACTATAATTAATCATCTATGTCACGTCATATAGGTAGATGCTTAATATTTTTTCTTTGAATTAAGTTGAAAAAATTATTCACTGTCAGTATTCCTGTCATTAGTTGACCATGGATTATTGGGTTTTGTAAATGTCTTGATTTTAGTACTAAGAAAATTACATAGTTATATTTAATTTTCAATTGTTGGAGCACAACTAAGAATTTGGGTGAGGTTTAATTGAAAAAATATTTTCTTAAATAATATTCTTACCCTAAAAAATTAACAAAGATTTTCGGGTTTGTAAATTAGACATTACACTATTGAATATTATTGGTTATAGTAATAAGAAAACAATGTTGTGGGGCTTTAAGCCCTCTTTACAATAAAAAAAAATGTTGTAAAGGTCTTGACTCGGTTTGATGGAGGAGTGTCGGTGGATCTAGGTGTAATGGAACAAGTACATTGATATTGAATGTTCAGAGGAAGCATGTGGAGTTCAAATGTGAGTGATTAGTCACACATCGACTATGATGAGAGTTAAATGAATGATATATAAGAAGTTGACTCATACACAAAATGCTTTTAGATTTTGGATAAAAATGTGATGTCAAAATCTCTTAAGAATCGATCATTAGCTCGTTGTTGCTGCGATGCTCTCCACATTTTTAGTTAGTCTCATCAAATTATTATGTTTAGTTAGTCTCCACAGTAAAAGCTTGCATTTCCAAGACAAAATTTTTACTAATAGATTTCTTAACCATTAGCTCTTAAGGCACTAGTCCGCAAAACCCTATTTTTTATTACTCTTAGTTTTACTGAGAATTGTGTTTTTAATGAAATAAAGGGACTTGACTTTTATCAAAAAGTTATCAACTCTGCGACACTTACTTGTTTTCACTCCTCTCCTACTCTTTAGAACAATGCAAAATAATTATTCTAGTCGATTATTGGGTCGGATATGAGTTTTTAAAAAAAATTAAAAGAAGTAATACATTTTGGTTCCACAATGAAGGTTCTAATGGAACCAAAGAGAAATGTGAGGTGTATTTTTTTCTTTTTTTAAAAAAAATATCATAAACAAAAAAGTTTGAGTTAGAGATAGAACAAAAAATCAATTTCTCTGTCTTAATAAAAATCACATAACTTTAAACAATTATTCATGAATAACAAAAACCATCCTTATAAAGAAACTAAGTATAAAAAATATAATAAAAAATCAAATGCAACATCTAAATGAGTCTAACAATGCAACACAAACACTTAATAATCAAAAGAAGCATCCAAAATGTCTGGAAATGTTGCCATTATCTCACTGTCCTTGTCCAAAATACCATCCACAAATGAATTCCCTGAAAATGAATTTCCTTCACACTTCTTATCACCTTGATATTCTTTGCTTGCAACACAAGCAACATCCTCAAAACCTTCACTTGAACCACCTTGTTTACCATCATCATTACTATTGAAATTGTTGGAAATTTCACCTTCACTTTGCATTATACCTGAGAGGCTCAATGATGACATTACCCTTTGTATGTCACATTGTTGAATTTGTTGAATTTCTGTCCACACTAAAGGCTCATCATTGTGAAGAAAATCACTCCAATCAAAGTTAGAATTAATTTGAGCTTGTGAAGTGTTGCAAGAGTACGAAATCGGCGAGCTAAACCTTGTGAGATTAGAAGAAGATGAAGATGAACTTGATGATGCAACTTCACTTAAGACATGTTGTTGGAAATTCTCTTGGTTTGTGAATTGGTGATATTGAACTTGATGATTTTGCAATGGTTGAACTTGTTCATCTTTTGTTTGATCCAAAATTGGGTTGTTATTGACAAAATTCATTTGGTTTTGAGGGTTTGTTGTTGTGAGGCTACTAATGTTTCCTAAGTCAGAAATCACTTGTGAAACTGGCTTATGAGTTACTGGATCAATTCCCATTTTCATAAGCTTCTTTCTTAGTTTTGTGTTCCAATAATTCTTGACATCATTGTCTGTTCTTCCAGGTAGTCTTTTTGCAATACAAGACCATCTACATTAATTAACAAAAATAAAATCAATGTGTGTAATGTGATTTTAAATTAGGTTATGATCTTTTATCTCAAAAGGAATATCCTAAATTTGAGATTCATGTCATACTATTATACCAACAACTACATAAAGTTTTGTCATGTTGAATTTATTTAGTATCATCTTAAGGATAAGGCCGAACGAACCCTTATTTTAGGGCTCCAACCCGCCCTCTTATTGTTTTATAATTTATGGTGTGACCTCCATTTTGATACATTTGAAATTTCTTCTCACGATTTTATTCACTTTGAGACCTCACCTAACTTTAGACCTTTGATCGACTTTGATTTTAATAATTTAGCCTATTAGCTATTATTCTGGTCTTAAATATAAGGGAGGGAATTATATATATAGTGGTAAAAAAATATAAGTAAAATTTAACTAATTTCACTTTATTAAATGTTATTATTCTCAAAATACCCATTAATAAAACAGGTTTTTAAACAAAATAAAATAAAAAAGGGTAATTTGAAAAATACAATTATTCTTTTGATTACATCAATAAAATTAAATGAGGCTAACTATTATGTTTAATATGTGTGTAATTGGTTGGTTTTACTTATAATTGAGACTGGACTAAGTATATCATAATGCTGAATTAAAAAGTTGCACTTTTGTACTGTGATCAAATGGCTATATACAAGCCTAGATATTAAATCTCATTTTCAAATGAAGAAGCAAATATGTAAATGTAAAATGTAGTTAGAACATACAAATATGATGTATGATTTTTATACAGCAAGCATGTTATACTAAAACATATAGATCTTACTCTAAAGCCCATGTGAATTATGCATTTTTTAGTTAGTGTCACATTTCTTATTTGTTTCATACATTACACTGATTCTATAGTCTATACAATTTTTTTTAGATGTAAAACAAAATGGAACTTGAACAAGAACATGAATAATAGAATATTTGAATATACCTGCTTCCTATAGCTCCATGAAGGGTAATAATGAGCTCTTCTTCTTCAGGTGTAAAACTATCATGCTTCAGATCAGGTCTTAGATAATTTGTATATCTTAGCCTGCAACTCTTACCACACCTATTCAACCCTGAAAACAAGTTCAAATATAAAAAAACACGGTATCAGGCTCAAGGACCGACTTAATAATAACACATGATATTACGTATATTGATTGCCATTTCACACTATTTATGAACATGGTTTTAAATTGAAGGCTGCAACCGTAAATGCGGCCTCACTATATAAGATTTGAGATCTTCGCAACGGTATCACATTCACAACCAAACCGGTCACATTATACTGCAACGACAATTTAAAACCATGTTCGTGAATAAAGAAATCGAGGAAATAACCTGCTTTCTTTGGAACAGTTGTCCAATTTCCAATTCCATGATTGGCTACATAAGCAAGTATTTTAGCATCTTCCTCAGGAGTCCATAAACCTCTTTTCACATTGGTTTTATCACAGCAAGGAGGCCTTCCCATTTTCTTGATTGAGAAAATTTAGACAAAGAAAAAAAGTGCAAAGATGAATAATATGAGAAGAAAGAGTTAGTGAATGAATTATGTAATGGTGATGCAATGTGCATTGAAATGAAAGGTAAGATTTAAAGTAGTGAAATGAGGGTAATGTTTAAGATATGAAGAGGTAAGAAAAGCATGCAAATTTTGGATCTATATAACAACTATTGCATGATTTTATATACATGATCATCTTTATTTTGTTAACAAAATTAATAACCAAAACCATTTGTATGACATCAGAATCATAATGCAAGTGCCTAATATTCATTCATTCATATTCTCTTTCTCATATGCTTTGGCTCTTAAGAACAGTTTCTATTTCAAGTACAATTTGAATGACCAATTTTGTTAAAACTGAATATGTATAACTAATTATGATGATACTATTGAATGACCATCCAATCAAAATTATTTCACTGTTATGTTGCTTGGTTCATATGCATGATACCTAGTTCTAGTAACTCCTAAATGAAAACAGTATACATAAGCATTGTACAATATTATATGAAAATGAATCTTGGGATCCTACACTATCTTACAATATGTTTTATTTTGGCAAAGAAAATTAAGGTATATAAAGGTGTCCAATATCTTACTATTTTGCCATGTCAGCTTTTTTGTTGAATTGTCAACATGGAATTCTTTATCTTCTACTATTGTAAATATGATTTAGAATGTAATGACTTCTACTATTAAGACAAACAAGTGAGTTTTAGTTATTGTAAACAACAAATATTAATGTTTCACAAAAAAAAATATATCTTAATTATTTTAGTAAACTTTAATATTGTGGTCAAATACAAAATAACTTATGTGTGGTTAAAAATCTCTCGAAGTACAATCTGTTGATTTATTTTCGTTCTAGATTGGGTCAAGGACTAATCTTGAGACATAAAGGTACAATAAGATACATACTCCATAAGCATACCACCAAAGCTAACATGGGGCCACATGATAGGGGAAAAGAATCTGGACCCTTTGATCATCATCGAACAACGCCCTAGATTACGTGCCGGGAAAGGCTCAACCGCCTAACGACATTATGCCCATGGAGCAACTTCAACCGTCTATACAAAGATCTCTCCACAGTAAAAAAAAAAAAATGTACACAAGCTTATTGTGAAAAAATTCTAAGCTCTTAGAGCACTCATTGACTTGAGTCACTCCACTTCGATGATGAACAATTGCATTCCAACGCGCAACATCTACTCCGACTGTCATCTCATATCATAGACCAATCAATTTTCATGAAAAACACTTTTTCTTTTAAATCTCGAATGAAAAAAAGACCCGGGTATCGTTACATCTGATAGTTATATGCAGTTTATAAACTGAATTGAACAGATATGAACAGATAAATTGGTTGAATTGTGAACTAACACTGCCAGCATTCGGTTATTTGTGCAATTCGGTCGCAACTTCATTGTGTTCAAACAGTTAAAAATAGTTGGAACTATGGCCACAGAAATATCATCGGTTCAATATCGAGTTCGGTATTAACTTATAAGACATTTGTTAAATGTGAAAGGAGATATTTATTTGTAGAGGAAAAAGTAAAAACCCTAGAGGGGAACTCCTTTCTTCATTTCTATTCAGTTTTCAATAATACATTTTCTATTCTTTTAATATCTTCTGTATTCTAGTTTATAACATAAACCATGATAACCTCCCTAAGAAGAGCAAACATTACAACTCTTCAAACATTTTCCTTTAATTCCTTCTTCACCAACCATATAAGGTGGATTTTTCTCACATTCGCCAACTTTAGCCCACCTAGCACAATTCTCATTCTCATCAACACACTCTCCATCATCCTCCAATGCTTGTCGTATCGGTTTCTCAAAGTCGGCAACATGAATCCACTTTGTTGCTGACCACTTCTCACCTTCAATCACTGGACAGCTTCCATGCAAGCTTTTTGAATCTGTGGTTGCATCTAGATGAAGACTGAAGAACAACAAGGCGTCACCCTTTCGAGGTTTTACTGAAATCACAGAAACAGAAAGCTTTAGGTGTTAAGATCCTATGCCAAAAAATGAGACAAAAGCTTATTGTTAGATTATGAAGGTGTTTATATTTCGAGTTTATTCGTGTCTGAATACACTTAGCAGAATCCCAATCTGATTCGTCCCCAAAAACAGAATAGCTTACTGAATAAGCTCAAATAAACTGTCTAGAATAGCTTATTGAATAATTACTTATTTAAGTTGTTTATGAAAATGAACACCCTGTTTGGACAAACAACTTAATTAAGCGCTTGTAGAATAAGCACTTATAGTATATGAGCTTATTTATAAGCAATTTGTATAACAAAATATAAAATGAGAAATGATATTTGAACCACCATTTTTTAACAACTTTTGCAACAACTTCCTCTCTCTTACTCACATTGTCCTTCTACTTTCTCTCTCCATTCCTTTGATTTTTGTGCCACTACCTAAATTTCTTTGTATTATTTGGTTGTCTAATAGGTTGTCACAAGAAAAGGTTGTTCAAATAACATTGCCCATATAAAATAAAGTTACACTGTTTTCAAGAAAATAAGCTGAAAACAATTTACTGCCATGTCATAAGGTGTTTTCCATAAGCTCTCATACAGTCTCACAAGTATTTATGCCAGTAGATAAGTTCAAATAGGTTAATCAAAACAGGCCCGTGTAGGTGGAAGCAGGAGATTTAAATCATTGTGGTAGTAAGACATAAAAACAAATAGTTTGTTCATCTCACACCATTGAAATGAGCTAATATCTTATGAAACAACTATGAAACGCATACCTGCATATCCTTTGTGAGCACATTCTGACCAGCTCTCATCTTTTGGCTGCGACAACCTTCCCTGTAAAAGCGATCAAATTACTCGTATAGTCATGGTTTTATTTTCTTTCTTTTGCTAGCGAGCGGGGGAGTGTTCGTCAAAATGAACACACCAGAGAATCAAAGACATGCGAAAGTCTTACCTCGGCATTAGGAAAAATGGTTTCTCCACCTTTCTCAACATTAGATAAATACATCAGCACCGTTGCAACACGATGACCACCAAGTCGTTGATTAGCCTTGTCATGGAAGAAATCAAAATGTGGTTCGTATTTCTCGCCGTTCTTGTAGTCCAATACTTGCATAGACTCGCCATTCTCTGATGGATAAGGGCTAGATCATAAATTTGAAGTGAAACAAAAAACCCATAAATGGACCGAAGCATGATGGTGTCTGCTACTTACCTACGGGAAGGAATGTCCATGCGGCAATTCTTGCTTCAATACCAGAAACTATGTCATCCTTAAAGATTAAACAAAAGAAAGAGGAAATAAGCAAGTAAAAATCCGAATTTGACAATTAAAAATACATACGTCAAACAGCTTTATTAGAGTAAACAGCTGAATTCGACAATTAAAAGCACACATGTCAAAAATAAACTCAGTCTCATGAAAACACAATTACTCCATAAGAATTTGTGGCTACGAAGCACTAACATGGACATGAACACTGAACATAGACAGATCCACACCGGTAACAATTTGATAAAATGAATTAATAGAATGTAATCACACGTGTTGGACACCGACACGCTTCCAATTTAAAGTCTTGGTGTTACAGATATTTGTAGGGAAAGGGTTATTGTGAAAGGGGAGAGGAGTTAATAATGACCATTAGATTCGAATAGACTATAACACTACAATTCAAATGCATCAGGTCATAGCAAGAAAGATGAAGATGATGAAGTTGCATAAATGTGAAATTTTGAAAGAAAGAAGCAAAAGAACAATGACCAAACGTCTCTGCAACTTGATAATGATGAATGGTTCACGGCAATACAATATTGAAGCACCAGACTAATTTCTAGTACATTTTTCGTCATCAAGTGTTATCAAAATGCATACCTTTACTTAACCATATAACAAGAACCATGTGTTTGAATAAAAATAATCAAAAAGCAAAACAAAAACTTGTATGCCAGATACTATAGTCACATGAAGAACCTATGATGAGTTTTGACATGTAAAGAAAATAAATTATCTCGTATTATACCTGTTGCTTGTTGAGAAACATCCCAGAACTTGTTCTGACTTCACTTTGTATACTTTTACCAGATTCATTATCCGCCACCATAGACTTCTCCAGCTTATCCTTGGCCTAATATCACCAAATTCAGGAATGCAATTTTAGAACAGATTTATAAGGTGGGGAATTCCTCCCACATATAAACATATTTTCAGGCAATGTAAGACTCTCACAACACACCCAGGATTGAAAATCTACAGCATGAAATAAGTGACTCGATAGCATAGCCTAACTCAAACATACAAAACCGGCTTGGTGAGGGGTGTCTCCCTCTTGTAAACATATTTTCAGGTAATGTGAGATCAGTGTTATTAAATGGCAGCCATGGTGGAATGGCGTAGTGGATCTTAAGACAACCTCTGTATGACAGCACCATAGGGCTGCAATGGCGTGTTTATGTGGCGAATTTTTGGCCTTCCGCCATATACCACCATCAACAACATTGTGCGAGACTTTCAACACCTAGAACTGAACATCAGAAGCACAGCATGAGTGGCTCGATGGCATAGCCTAACTCAAGCCTACAAAACTAGCTTGTAAGGTAACGGATGTCTCCTGCTTAAAAACATATTTTCAGGCAATGTGAGACCAGTGTTATTAAATGGCAGCCATGGTGGAATGGTGTGGCGGATTTTAAGACGACCGCCATAGGAAATTTATGAAGGAATGTCTACCATGGCAGCGACATAGGCCGCAATGGCTTGTTTATATGGAAGATTTTTGGCCTTCACCATATTCCACCATCCACAACACTGAGACTCTCTCAACACATCTTATCACACCCAGGACCAAACATAAGGAGTACAACATGGGTGGCTCGATAGCATAGCCAAGCTCAATCCTACAAAATCGGTGTGTAAAGTAAGGGATGCCTCCCGCTTATAAAAACATTTTCAGGCAATGCGAGACCACTGTTGTTAAATGGCAGTCATGGTGGAATGGCGTGGTGGATTTTAAGACGACCACCACAGGAAATTTGTGCAGTAATGTCCACAATAACGGCGCAATAGGCCCCATTGGCTTGTTTATATGACAATTGTTTTGCCTACCACCATATTCTACCATCGACAACACTGTGTGAGACTCCAAACACACCATGTCGCACCCGACATTGAACATCATGAGCATGACCTGACTGTCCCAATACCATAGCCTAATTCAATCCTATAAAACTGGCTTGTAAGACGATAAATGCTTTCTACTTATAAACACATTTGCGGAACATCAGGAGCACGACATGAGTGGCTCGATATCAGATCCTAACTCAACCCTACAAAATCAGCTTGTAAGGTGAGGTATGCCTCCGACTTATAAACACATTTTCGACATAACAATCAAACATATACACATACACACACAATGAATAAAATCCAAAACCAATGATAATCACTAAAAAAAACTAACCAGATCAATAAGATGATCACATTCTTCATCAGTCAAAAAATTCTTATACAAAAAAGCCCTGCATAACACAACATAATCCACACAAAAAAAAAAATCAAAAAAACTTCAAAAACCAACACAACCCTTTTGCAGAACACAAGAAAAAGGTTTATACTACCTAGGACTCCACGAGAGCTGAGTAACACGTGTTGGATCAAACTTGACTTTTGCTCCAAAAACCGATCCACGCCTGAAAACAAAAATTGAAAACACCCCAACAAAAAAAGATAAGATTTTTACAACATTTTCAAACAAAGAACAAGAATTGAAGAAAAGGGTATGAGAGATTTTTACGTGATTTTGTTTCCTTCTTCCAAACCAGGTAATCGAATTGAAGAAACAAAAGAAACAGAGAAGAAAAAACAGAGTAACAATGGAAGAAAACGAGGTTGGAACATTTTGATGAAGAAATTTGGAACAGAACAAGAATTAAGAATGAATGTTTTTGTTATGTTAAAATAAGAGAGAGGGTTTTGTTTAGGTTAATTAAGAAATAATTAAATGTTAATTGGACAAGAAATTCAACAAAGACTTAAGATTCCCACAGATTTGAGTTTGGCGTCTTGTTGTTTCTGTTTTACTTTTCTGAAAATGAAAACCCCTCTCTTTCAATCTTTCTCTTTCTGGAAGGTTCCTCGTAAATTATTATTTTTACTACAAAAAGTAAATTAGGATTTTTTTAACAAAATCTTATTTGAGATATTGTCATTTTCAAACAAAAAAAAGTAAATTAGGATTTTTTATTTTTTTTACAAAATCTTATTTGAGATATTGTCATTGTCAAACAAAAACTTTTGGAGTTCAATATTTAGTTCACCACGTTGAAGAATATTATACTTTTTTTTTTTATCAATAATGAATTGATCTAGGTGATAAATAAAATATATGAACCATTTAAACAAATAGTTAAAATTTGATTATTGGCTCTTGTGTACATAGAAAATTTGATTGAATTAGAAGAATTTGTCGTAAGTTTCACATATTCTCGATAAAGATTAATTAATGCTAAAATGATAATGAAAAGTTCGTACTTTATAATGGTAAAAAGCATGTTGGTTAGAATTGTGTGGTTGAAATGATGATGAATCAATTTAGTCTCATAAATTTGTAAAAAAAGTAATCTAGTTTCTTAAATAGAATAATGTTTACCAATTTAATTATTTTTTTACAGTAACAAATTTAACTCGCTCCATTCATTTAAAATTAAAAAAAATAAAAAACAAGATTAGATTGAATAAAAAAATATGGTTATTATCATACAATTTTGACACATGTGGTACGAGGGACATGATTTGTTAGTTTTCCGATAAAACTTGTCTTTCTTCAAATATGATACCATAATTTCAAAGGTTGTATATTTGGCTTGATGTAGTGAGGGATTATTCAAGTTAGAAAAATGCTAACAGGTGATTTAAGTCATTGCTTAAACATCCAAAAGTAATAACTTTTATACTGAAAATTATGTATTTATGACCTTTAAAAGTGTTTGATTTATATTTTCAAGACAAATTTCTTTTTGTGAATTCCTTAAACAATGTCATAAGAGCATTAGTTAGCAAAACTTTTAACTTAATTTGTTGGTCTTTCATTTATCTTGATGAATGTTTATTAAAGATATATTTTGGTGGATGAGTGAAAGTAATTGATGTCCTTAATCTGATGGCTAACTTTTCTATTTTGTAAATGGATTAAATGATCCGCATTGTCGTTGTAATAGAATTTTACTATAACATCTGATTAAAGAAAAAGAATAATTTAGGTGTTATTGACTTTTGACATTGGAGTGTGTTTTCGCTCAATGTATCATATTTGATTTTCTTTCTTGTTAATTTGAATGAGTTAGTTTAACTTCTAGAAAAAGAAAGAAAAAAAAGTAATTTGTCATTTGACCCCTCGACATGACCCCTACTCTGAGGTTAGAATTAGTTGTGTGACATGAAAGACATGTTCATCTTTCATTGGATGTTTAAAGTGTTTAGCTTGTATAATTTTGATGATTGCAATGTCCATTTACTCGTTTAGAATTTTCAACATTGATTTGGGACATAAACAAAATACAAAACATTTATTTGAGACAATTAAATTTGACAATTTTTAAATGTTTAATGGATTCATATTAATTAATAAAGTGTTTTTTATTTTAAAAAAAAACAGAGAATTGATAAAGTGTTAGATTTGATTACTGGATAACAAAATATACAAATAGGAACAAAAGTTTTTTTAAAGAATAATTTAAAATTTAATTGAAAGAAGTCAAAGAAAATAAATAAATATACATGAGAAATTTATTTTAACTTTATTTGTGTATTTTTTCTTTTAAAAAAAACTTTATTTGTGTATTTTTATTAATATTTATGTCTTTTTTTTGACAAAATTAATATTTATGTCTTTAGTGATCGATCTTTCTTTAAAAAAATATGTCTTTAGTGGTCGAGAATCATTTAATTAAAAAAAACATTTGACTAATACTATCATAAATTGAAAATTAGACAATATATTAGGTGTAGCCGTATGCTAGAGTTGTGCTAGATCTGACCATATGTACAAAATTGGTGGTGTGCATTAATGGAGTATATTATGGTTCGTTAATATGTTAGGCTTATGTTAGACTTTTTTTTTTTTTTTACACAAAGTTATTGGTGTATATTGGTGGTGTGCATTAATGGAGTAATTAGTTAATGCCCACAATCGAAAAAAAAAAGTTATTGTTCTTTTTTTTAAGAAAAAAATCAAATTCTTTTTTTTAAGAAAAAAATCAAAGAAAACCAAGAAGAAGAAAAATACTCTCTTACGTAGTCATTCCTCATGGCATTGGCTTCAAGAATTGAAGGGATGCCGGAAGGAGTTCATGTCAAAGGTGGAACTTATTACCATCGGATCATTTCAACATAGCAAGAAGGTCAACACCTTGATTATGTTTTCTTTAGGTGTGAATTAAGGACACATTCCAATCAAGCTTAAATAAATATTGGATGGATCGGATCTCCACCACATAACATGGGAAATGGATATTTGTATTAGCAATAAGGATAAGATTATGTAAGGAATCAGAGTAGCAAACAACATTCTTAAAATTTTGTCTCCTAGTTAACATTAAACCATGAAGAATTCCAGATAGCTCAATATGAGTATTGTTGGAATCACCAAGATAACCACTAAACTCGTTAATCCAAAGACTTTCATTGAAAATTGCCACCAAAATCAGTCATGCCAACTCCATTTATGTAACTTCCATCGACATGCAACACATTACAATCGATGCGGCAATGATTCCACACGACAAATCTCGGGATTGAAAGGGCCCCATTAGCAGCTTGAAAGCACTGATTCAACAAAGAGACAAGTTTGAAAGTTTCAGAAATCACCATGGTATCGACGAGGGGCTCTTTCTCGACAAACATGGCATTACGCGTCTTCCAATTCCACTAAAGACCAACTAAGAAGAGGGAAACATTTGGACGAGCACCGTTAGACTTGATCCAAACAACATCTACCATGGATATAAAATAATAATAGTAAAACTGAGTAAATGGTAAAGTTTAAAGGCATAAGAACAATCCCTCAAATAGTGTAAGATTGTTTTCTCATGCTGCAAACAACGACCACATTAGTTATTGTGAGCCATTCTTTAAAGTCTGGTATGTGGTCTGTCATATGCTTAATTTTTAAGTTTGAGTCTGACCTTTTGAAAGCTTGATATGACATGCTAGCTTGTTTAATAGCCTATTTCATATGAATATCTTTAAATAAGTAATGTGATCTAATTTTAAATATACTAGCAAGCTAATAGACTAAAGAGATTAAATCCCCTTTTGATATTTAACATGCATTTTTAGAGAATTTGACTTTATATTATATAAGATTTCTATTTTAGTTTATAATAATATATTCAAATATGCGAAAAATTAGTATAAATAATAAGTTTAAATTGTTGAAAAGGGTAAAAAAAAATAATATTTAAAGTATAAAATATAATGTAATAATATTGGTAACAAATAATATTATTCATTTTTATTTTGACAGAAAATAATATTATTTATATTTACTTAAGTAAGCTGAATTGATTGCTTAATATACTTTTTTATATATATAGTTTTTAATATACTTTTTTATATATATAGTTTTGGCTTGACCTTCTTAATTTAACATGCTTCTATAAAAGTTTAATCATTCTCTATTTAAGAAAAAGTTGTGAATAGAGAAAAAGTTATGGCCTCACGTTCCACGTGGTGCTTTAAGCAGTGCAATTTCAACATTGTTTTGCACACCTGAGATGCACATGAGCATGCTTGGGGCATGCAACACCTTATTCCAATGTGTGTGTGTTTTTTTTTTATTTAAGATTTTCATCTTTTCAAGTGCTTTCTTTCTTTAATCTTGTTTTGGGACTCGGAATAGAATTTCTCTACCTTGTAATTCTTCAGAGGCCACTTGAATCTTCATTTATTGTTCTTGCCAATTCTTCGAGAGGTGCTTTGCTTTGCCGAGTTACATGTTTTTGCAGTGAATTACATAAAAATCACTTGAGAATTGACCAGTCCTCCCTCCCTCCTTTGACCTTTGATGATAGTATTCAGGATAAATGAGTATGGGGAGCTACTCAAACATGCATGCATTTTCGCTCAACAACAAATAGTTGGCTTTGCGCGTATAATGTGATCTTAACTAACAAGCTTCAACATCACTACAACTTGGTAAATTCTCCCATTTACCAAAGACGTGGAACCTATGGTGATGACGCTCATCACTTCCTTATGGATTGTGCTCCATCGAATGAAGTTTGGCAGCAAATATGCAGTGTTATTCACATTTCTTCAGCTTCATAGCCTTGAAAACATGATTAAAAACTGTGACTAAAGGACATGTTGGTAACATGTTTGCGATAGCTATTTGTGGATCTGACGCTTTAAAAATAACCATACTCTTGGAGATAAGTAATAAAAAACCTGAAAAATGTCCTTCATTTTATAAACATCATACGTACCGACCTAGCTTATGTTAATATTCACTCTTTTGAGCACCACATATGCATGGAAATTGTGGTTCTTCTGGTGACATTGATTATGGCAGTTTACTTCGTGTCAACAAAGGAGATTGGTTAACAGGCTTCTGATGGGGGGAGAGAGATGCATTTGTTGCTGAGATATTTGGTGTTTACCATGGTTTGATGTTGGTAATAAACAACTCTACTCAATAGTAAATTTGCGAGGCAAATTCTTTAGAAGTCCTCCATCTTCTTCAACATCTAGAGCACCCACATATGCATGTTTACGCTTCTTTGTTGGTGAAGATTTTTGGTTTAAAGGAGTATATTCCTCTCCATCATGTGCTTAGAGATGACAACTGTTGTGCAAATTTTTTGGTCAATCTCGGGCGCTCTCAAGGTTAGGTGTGACCTTATGACAAGCTCCCCTCATCAGAGTTAGAGATTGTGTTGAAGCTTGATTCCCTGAGTTGAGCCGTATTTGTAGTTTTTTTTTTGCTTTATCATTCTGCAAAAAAAAACATTTCTAACGCAACTGGTAGTGCCAAAATTGCTGGAATAAACATTTTCTATGGTTACGAGAGTTCGAATTCAAGATATCTTCGGTGCATGTAAATTTCCAAATGGTACTTAGCATTTCATCTACGGAAAAAACATTCAGTTTTTATATATTTAAAAACAGCATCGAGTCTTTAATTGTAAATCATTCATAACATTACCTCAAAAATACAAAACATTGGAATCATTAGAAATGTTTGAATTTTATGATAATCAGTGCCAAAGCCAAACACACAAAAGTTAACTTTTGTAAGTTATAATCCGCATATTCAGTATTGTTTAAATGGAAATGTTAACAAGTGCCCCCTTGTTTAAATGATACGACACGAGTCTATTCTAGTTTAATCAAGGTCTTGAGTTCGAATCATGCCTTGAACATGCAGCAACGTCAAAACTCTTAGGGAGAGCTTACCGCCCATTTGAATACCACAAGGTTTGATAGATTAGTCTCAATAACTGCACACAGAGATACCTGATTTACACACAAAAAGAAAACTATAGTTTATCTATTTTGGATTTAATAAACAATCAAGAATCTAATACTCAAAACATAACCTAATTTTAAATACGAAATATAGTTTTAAAAAACAACTTTCCAAAAAATATGTTGAAAAAGAAGTAAATCATTAGGGGGGTCTTAGATGAAGATGGTGCTAATAGCTATTTCAAACGAGACATAAAAAAGAAGTTTCAAAGGCCCAGTTTCTTATCACCCAAGTCCATTAGGGTTTCATCAATCTCTCATTATAAATTCACACACCAATCTTTCTCTTCTTCATTGTATCTCTCAGCCCCTCACTTCTCAAATTTCATTGAATCACTTTTATTGTGGTTTATTTATCTCTTGAAATTGTTCTTTCTTTTTAATCGTATTTAATTTTTCCTTGAATGTTTGTATAGTTGAAAGAATCATGTGATGAGAAAAAAAAACTGCAACAATATGATGGATTCGTTCCATGATTCCTAGTATTTAAGTCTCTGATGATTATTCACTTTCTTTCTACATGATTAGGTTTTTTTTTTTCTTTTTCTTTCGTTTTTGTTTATATTTTATATTTTTGTTTGATTTGTAACTATAGAGATGTGATGATGTTTACATTGGTCCGTGTTTCTGATTTACTGTGACCGACAACCTTTTCCAATTTCTGATCTCTGTTCTGTTTCAAACAATATATATATTTTTGTTTATGTATAAGATTGTGTTTCTGAAGTTGAATCAAATGTATGTATAGTTGGCTCTGTGATATTCTGCCTTTGTTGCAGTATACGCTATTCTGAATCAAATCATGAACAGATAATCTTACAAATGAGAGCTAAAACTTAAAATTTAAATTTTGATTATGAATTTGTTTTGCTGTGATGAATTAAGAAAAATTTCACATGTCAGACTTCAGAGATTTTATAATCAATGAGAATGACAATTCTTAATTTCTGAGCTTAATTTTAATTAAATAGAATAAATATATAGTTTTTTAATTTATTTTAACTTGGAATGAAGCTTTCTTTTGTTGTTTGTGAAATAATTGATGTGTGCGTCTAAAGATTTGAGTTGCATACATTAATTTTTTCACTTCTTCAATGTCTAGCTTCATTTTGGATTAAATATTAAATTACTGATCACAAGTTTCTTCACTTTTTTTGGATGTTTAATTGTTAAATGTATGTTTTATTGACGGGAGATTTCCGATAAATCTCAATACTTATCTGGGAGCAAACTGTAAAGTGTTTGTATATTTCTTAAGTAACCGTCATAGATTAATGTTTCTGGTGTTGATGGTGCCACTTTAACCGGTGGCATCTCCGCTGGAGTTGTCTCATATTCCATTGCCTTGGATAGCGGCGTTGCTGCTTTAACCATTTGGGTCGGCCATGAGACATACATTTCATCTTTTATCTTATTTTTAATTTACTTAATTGTTTTGGATATAGGGGATGAGTATTGATATTTAGATTCAATGAAATTTTCATATTTAGATGGAAAGTGGCTAAGATTATAGAGATTGAGGTTAAATTCAATTCTATTCCTAAAGATAACCACTAATCTACAAGGCATTTGCCTAATGTCCCTGTTGTTGGAACATTTGACAAACGCACTGTGATTTAGTTAAGAGGAAGACCAATTTTGCAAAATTATTAGATGGACCAAAACTTTGCATTCTAGAAAGTTCTATAAGTTTTATATGTTTATGCAGGTGAATATTTCTATTATTTTTATGCATTGTTTTGCAGGACAAATTAGTTGTGATTTGATAAACTGCCTACTATGATACGAAGATAATCACATTTGTCTTTAAGAAGGGAGCAAGTGATTCCAATGGTGTATTTGTTGGCTGAATTGCGTTGTAATTTTTGATTTTTTTGATGTAATTCAAAGTATTTAATTTCACACTATTATTTTGACATTTATTATTATGCATATTTATGTTTTATGGAGAATACAAAAGACGATATCAACTAAGTATTTCGAAACCATATAATTGAGCTAGATAAAGAGATAAAGGATACCAATTGAATATACCTAAACTCTTTAATCACCACAAGCCATTTCAAAATCAATAATGGAGTATTTTTCTAGAAATATATAGTCGATGTTCATTTCTACTATCGAAGGAGCTAGAAGAAGGCTACGAAATTAGTTTTATCATATCTCAAAGGTTATGAACAATATCACAAACTGTACCTGTATTTTATAAGTCCTAACCATGAACAAGCTATTTCCCAATCAATGATCAATCATGTGATTTCAAATTCACCAATGCTTGTAAATTCTAGGCTTAAATGCACTTTTTACCCCTTATGTTTTAAAAAGTTGCGATTTTGGTCCCCTTTAAAAAAAAAATGGATATTTTTACTCCTTAACTTTTAGATCTCTTTTGGTTAGCTGATTTTATGTCAATTTCTCAGTCTTTAATGGTGTAAACTGACATAGAGATAGAATGATGCTGATAAGGGGAGTACTAAAATAACTTAACTCTTGAGTACTAATATGTTCTTTTTTGGATCGATATAGTATAACACTAACAATGTTCCTTTTGGATATATTATAGCACCGATGATGCTCTTTTTGGGATATATTGTGTATGTAATTGACTAATCATCACTCTCTTAATCGTCAATATTATTTATATTTATGTTGATGTGCTACGAGTCTATGACTGATTTTTTTGTTTGTTAATATATTTACATATTTAAAGAAATGGTTATAATTATATTGTACATTTAATTATATAATTTTTTTTATTAACTTATCCCAGCCTTATCGTATCGTATCTTGATTTTTGAAATTTTTTTGTATCGGCGTATCAGTGCAGTATCGTATCTGTATCGTATTTCGTATCCGGGCTTCATAGATCCTTCCCCTCTTTCATGTGTTTTCTCTTTTTTTCCTACGACAACAACAACCTTGCCACAACCACCTCCCCTTCTTCCTACCACCACCGTTTAAATTTGAAACTCACGGCGACGGTGAAACCGTGGACGGAAAAGACCATAAAAATCATGGACGACAGCGGTGAGACCGTGAACGACAACGGTGATGAAGACAGGGCAAGTTGCTGAGGGAGGCGACAGAAGAGGACCAATGAGAGGATGATGGAGGTAACGAAGTTGACAGAGATGAAGACGACGACGGAAATACCATATCAGAATTGAAAGGACGAAAGATAGTTGTTTACATAGCTGTCGCCGGAAAAGAAGTGGGTTGGCGGCGGAGGGTAGGTGTGGCTGGTGGAGGAGTTCGAAAAAGGGAGAACGGCGGAGGGAGAAAGTTGAAAGGGGGAAGGAAGAGAGAGCCTGAGGGGGAACGTTTCAATTTCTTTTTTCTTTATTTTTGTTTTTTTGTTTGTTTGAGCTGTCACTATTTTATTGGCAGGTGTGAGGTGTAGAGTAGAGTGGTATAATGCCACGTAGGGGTGTGTACGTATCAGTTCTCTTGTTTTAATTAGTAATAGGACTAGGTTATGGCAAATGTTTGAATTCACGGTGGCGTTTAGCCTGGGAAAAGGGAGTTTTTCCCACCATGGGAAAGTCCCATTTTCCCAGGACAGGTGGCGGTTGCTACTGGCTGTGGCCAAACAAAAAATATTATGGCTTTCATTTTTTAATATTATTTGTGTCTTTAGCGTACCACACTTTTACTAATGTACCTCCCCTTTCTAATCCATTTGAAGTATGTTGTTTAAGGTGATTGTTTGCTGAAATTCTTCGTTGTTAATCTCAGTAAAGGGGGAAAAAGCTTAACCTAAACTACTATTGTTCATGAGAATGTTGATTAAGCACATCCTTCATAAACACCGTTTTATGGATTCTAAGTGAACTCATTTTATATAAACAAGCACAATTTTGATATTATCATTAAATTTTAATTAAATTTAGGTATAATTAGAAAATTTGAGGTGTGGACTAGAAATTGTCTCTAAAAAATAGGTTTAAATTTTTTATGGATGAAAATAGAATAATCTTTTACAAAATCAAAACTGAAATTCAACTATATTGTAGAGAAAAAAAAGTTATATTAGACTTGAATAAAAATATAATAATATTCGAGTTGTAAAATATTGAAAAACTATAAAAATAAAGTTCATTATTTCCTTTTTAGGAATGTATAACTTGTGTACTCAACTCCAATTGTTTGCAAGTAAGAAACCTTTCATTCAATTTCCAGGAAGGAAAAGGGTTGTGGGGGGTTTCTAATTTTTTCTGAAACCCTTCTCCTCAGCCCTCATCTCCCCTCTCCAAACCTTCCTCTCAAAATAGTCTAAATACATTTCTTTTTTCGTATTAATTGTAAGATATGTGACTTTCCTAGAACTTATGAAATGCGTTTTCCTACCAATACCATCAAAGAGTATTACCTAAAATTGAACTTGTGTATCACTACTAAAAAAACAAAAATTAGTGAGGGAAATTTAGTGAGGGAAAACGTGAAATCCCTCTCTAATTCTGTCACTAAATTTTGTGACCAAAGAATTTGTGAGAGATTTTATTTTTTCCGTCACTAATTTCCCTCTCTGATTTTACTTTTTCTAGCAGTATATAATGTAAGCTAAAAGTTAATTATGCAATTAGTAACCACCTAACTACCTTAAGTAAAATTCCTAAGACAAAATATTTATCAAAATGATAAGAGGAGTGATATGAACACTCTCTTTTAAATAATGACCACTCTCTAACAACTACTTTTTTATTGGTTGAAATAAATGTTGACTCCACGTTGATTCCCCTAAGTTGGAAAAAATAGTTGCCTTCATTTTAGATAATAAAGATAAGGTTTTATTAGAATTTTAAAGAATGGTTGCCTTCATTTTATAAGTCGAGTTTGTAAAAATGAATTAAATTAAATACAAAAACTTAATATAATATCAGGGTTCATCGATCTAGACCACATCCAATCAATAATATTGAATGCGATGAGGTGTATTCCAATTTTTTTTAAGACCCACGTAAACTAAAGATAACACATGATTATGTTAGAGTTTATTAAAAGTGATGCCTCCCCCTTATAAATTAGTTTTATAATGATGAATTAGACCTTATATAAAAACCTAATGATATTAACAATAACATTAACCCCTCAAAGTTTTCATCATTCTCACTCTAGTGTGCACGTGTAAACCTCTCTATAACTCTATTGTTTAATGCTCTCCTTCAAGTGAAGACATAATGCTTAAAGCTCATCATCTTCATTATTTTTCCTTTTCCGTAAAGGTTATTCTCGTTGAATCTTGAAGTGCAATTGAAGAACAAACTACTATTTACTCTTTAATCCTCATATACAATATATATACTTAGATGATCATTGATCAACATATACCAAATTGTGTTAAGATTCAGAATGCAGCTACTAGGGTCCATAACCCCTTTAATTTTCTTCATAATCTCGGCTTACATTTTCCATGGTAATTTCATATTCATAGTGTCCACTATATCTATAGATTTCATATGCATCCATAGTGTAAATTTTCTTATTCGTACTTACAATTATACTATATTAGAGGTCTACGTAAAACATTTTTTTACAGTTGTCTTAAATACTAGTAGTGATTAACTCATTTTATTTTCCCAATGAATCTTATTGGTTTTACTATTATTAGTTAGTTGACACTATCGTTAATGCGGCACACAATTTTACATTTAAGCGGTCTTAATCATTGATTTAAGATCATACAGTTTAAATTACATCGTCAGTTTCACTTTGATTTAGATCAGACGATCAAGATAAAATATTGTATGATACAATTATTACGTCTAATTCAAATCCTCGCAAGTGTGTGTAACTATGTAGCACCAACACTCAAATTAAAGACACATCCTTTGTTTGACACCCACATTCGTAGTTATATTTAATCACTTACATGAAATTTTTGTTTTGTTGCTGATCACTAAAACTAAATAATTTGTAGGGATTGTCGATGGACATCAAGCAACATTTTATATACACAATAAATGTTCATTTCCAATATGGCCAGCAACAGCACCAAACACTGGTCAACCAATTATAGCAGAAGGTGGATTCTACCTTCCTTCAGGCCAAACAAAGAAAATTCTGGCACCATGGTCATGGAGTGGTAGAATTTGGGCTAGAACAGGTTGCAATTTTGCTTCAAATAATTGGAAACCATCTTGTGAAACTGGGGATTGTGATGGAAGATTAACTTGTAATGGACTCATTGGAACACCTCCAGCTACATTAGTTGAAATCACACTTCAAGGTGATAAAGGGAAACCAAATTTCTATGATGTTAGTCTTGTTGATGGTTATAACATTCCGGTATCCGTCGTCGTCGCAAACAAGAACATAAATTCGAAGTGTAACATTCAAGGTTGTTTGAAGGATGTTAAAAGTTTGTGTCCTCCTGAGCTTGAGGTTTTGAATTCTAATGGAGAAGTTGTGGCTTGCAAAAGTGCCTGTTTGGCTTTTGATCTTGACAATTTTTGTTGTAGGAATGACTATGGAAGTCCTAAGAAGTGTAGGCCAAATGTTTACTCGAAAATATTTAAGGACGCTTGTCCTAATTATTTTAGCTATGCTTTTGATACTCCTACTCCACTTGTGAGTTGCGGATCCTTAGAATACATAATCACATTTTGTCCTTATGGATGGGGTGGTGCTGCTGATGCGCCGACAATTCAGATTGACAGTGTGTCTGATGTTTGACATGTGTTAGTGCCTGATAGAATCATATCATATGTTATTACATTGAATTATTTTATTTTTTAAATTTTATTAGTGTCGACGTGTCAGTGTTATGACACGTGTCTGTCTCAATGTGAAGTGTTTACCACATTTGTCCTTACTCCTTATGGATGGGGTGGTGCTCCTGGTGCGCCGACAGTTGAGGTTGACAGAGTGTCTAATGTTTGACATGATTTAGTGTTTGATACTATCATATGTGATTACATTTATTTATTTTATTTTCTCAAATTATTATTAATATCTATGTATCAATGTCATGTCATGTGTCTTGCTTTGTGTTGGTGTTTCACCGGTGTTTACAACATTTGTTATTTGATAAATTGTTGTGATTTGATTAGGAACAATAATTTGAAAGAGTATGTAATAGTGATACTTGGAAGGACAACGTAGATATGTTGAATTTTTACAACGTGTTATCACAAATCATGAAATTTGAACACCCACATTTTTTATAGATTAATTTAACACATTATTTTATCTCTATCTCTCTATTTATCATATCACCAATACATCACATCTATCATATCATATTTTTCTCTTCATCTCAAAGTGTATACACTACAATGAGGTGCACACAAAACATTTTCCTAAAACTATTTTGTTCATATATTTAACAAATTAATGCCAAAGCTAAAATTAGAGATGGTATTTACACATATTACCAAATACTTCCCTAAAAAAAAACTAAATAAATCCAAATCGGGGCTGCTAACTTACACCCACCTAAAAACACTAAGATGCAAGTTAGCAAGCTACATTCACCTAAAATTATTAAGGTGCAAGTTAGCAACCTACACCCACTTGAATATTTACGGTCATTTTTATACGTATTATTAAGGTGCAAGTTAACAATTTTCACTAATTTACATCATCCACTTTCATCATTCTAAACATTGTTTCCTTAAAAGTTGTCCTTATTAAATTTTCTGTACTTTAAACATACCAAATCATGAAAAAATATTGAATTGAGGCTAATCAAGAGTACTATACTTCATTTGTATATTTCTATTTTCTTCCTCCGTGAGAGACCCAAATCCCTCTGTTTCACAAAATGAATCATCCTCGACCAGGCACCAGCATACGAACCCTAATTCCCCTCTCCTTCAACTCTCAAACCCGACCCGCAAACATCCTCTACTATATACACCCCCATTCTCGCCAAATTATGTCACAACTTTTCCCAATTCCAAAACCGCTTCCTCAACCTCCATCGTTACTCGCTCACAGGTGATTTTTTCAGTAACTTTTTGAAACATTGAAAACCCTAGATTTTGTGAAAGTAATTATTTAGGGTTAAAATGTTTTCAGTAACTTTTTATAATTGAAAATTGTAAGTTTTTGGCCGAGTTAGTGGATTAAAATTTTGTGTTAAAATTTACATGTATTGTTCTTGTTTTTCTGATTCTCGTTGAAATTTGTACTTGGTATCTTTTTTATGAACCTTTTATTAAATTAAGAAAGAGTCATGATCCATTGACACCAGGTGTAATTGACACCATGTGTAGTTACACCCGGTGTCAACGGATCCTGCCTCATTGAAAAATGATTGAATTTATGTGTCGAATTTGTGAATTTAGGTAGAGTTTTTGTAATCAGGGTGCTCTTTGAGGTTGGGTTATTATGCAATAAGTTTTTGAGGCTTCCAGAGTGTATCTTCTGGAAACTGATATAGTTTTTTTTCTTCTTCGGGTTACTGGGTGAATATAACTTAAGAATTCCATATACTCTTTTGCTGAAAGGTGCTATTTGGTAGAACCATTCACCATAGTAATGCATACAAATATTTGAGGAGTTTTCTGCCGGCCTCTTAAGATCCCTCTGGAGTGTGTGACAGTGTGTATTTGTCCATTTTCTACTTGTTGCGTGCTCTTTATATTTATATAGTGAAATTTTTCTTTGTTTAATTTTGTGTCTCAAATGTTGGGTTAGGAATGCACCAATTTAAACAGTAACTCAATTAATGGCAATACTTGATTGATAAGCTAAACATAGACACATGTTAAGTATGTAAATACATTTTAATCGTACTGGAACATCATATTGTTATCCTTTACTCATCAAATATCCGCTGCTCCTGACGGAAGATACAGAGGAGTTTGCATCTGTAATTGTTCTTCTAGTTTCTAATCCATGTATCGTTTCATTTTTTCTTTTTTCTCCAGAAAAAGTAGACCATGGCAGACCATCAAAATGGAAAAGCTAGTGCAGCTGGGTCGGCCTATGCTATTGATCTGAATACATTTCAAACCAGACTGAAGACGTTGTATAAACATTGGGATGAAAGCAGGACAGATCTCTGGGGCTCTTCTGATGCAATTGCTGTTGCATGTCCTCCACCTTCAGAAAATATAAGATACCTGAAATCTACTGCTCTATTCTTGTGGCTGCTTGGATTTGAGTTCCCAGAAACAATTATGGTCTTCACAAAGGCGCAGACCCATATCTTGTGCAGCCAAAAGAAGGCATCTATTCTTGAATCTGTCAAAAAGCCTGCCAGAGAGTCGGTTGGTGTGGAGATTGTATTGCATGTCAAGCATAAAAATGACGATGGAGCTTCTCTTATGGATGCTATAATCTGTGCGGTTCGTATTCAGTCAAAGTCTTATGGCCATGATTCTTCCACTGTTGGACACATAGCTAGAGAGGAACCTGATGGAAAATTGCTTGATTTATGGGCTGAAAAATTAAATAGTTCAAACTTTAATCTAAGTGACGTGGCAAATGGGTTTTCTGCATTGTTTGCTGCAAAAAGTAATGAAGAGATTACATCCATTAAGAGAGCCGCATACCTCACAACCAATGTGATGAAGAACTTCGTAGTTTCAAAGCTTGAGAATGTAATTGATGAAGAGAAGAAAATTTTAAATTTTACATTGATGAAGGAGACTGAGAAGGTCATACTGGAACCTTCAAAAGTCAACTGTAAACTGAAGGCAGATAATGTTGACATTTGTTCCCTCCAATTTTTCAGAGTGGAGGGAAGTTTGATCTTAGGCCTAGTGCTGGCAGCAACGACGAGGCACTCTACTATGAGACTGCCAGTGTGATTATATGTGCTCTTGGAGCCTGGTACAAGAGCTACTGCTCAAATATAGCTAGAACTTTCTTGATTGATGCAGAACCTATTCAAAGTAAGGCTTATGAGGTTCTTCTCAAAGCCCATGAGGCCATTATTGGTTCTTTAAAGCCTGGAAACAAATTGGCTGCTGCATATCTTGCTGCAGTTTCTGTTGTGGAAAAGGAGGCCCCTGAAGTGGTTTCCTGCTTGACAAAGTCTGCTGGGACAGGCGTTGGTATTGAGTTTCGAGAGTCTGGTTTGAATATTAATGTTAAGAATGATCAGATAGTTAAAGAAGGCATGACATTCAATGTGTCGCTTGGATTTCAGAATTTGCAGTGTGAGAACAGTAAGTCTAAGAACAAGGTCTTTGCACTCTTGCTCGCTGATACAGTCATCATCAACAAAGACAAGACAGATGTGGGGACTTCGTTGAGCTCCAAAGCTTTAAAAGATGTGGCTTATTCTTTCAATGAGGATGAGGAAGAGGAAAAACCTAAATCAAAGGCTGATCACAGTGGTACAGAGCACTTGGTGTCTAAGACAACTCTAAGGTCAGACAATCATGAGATTTCAAAAGAGGAACTCCGGAGACAGCATCAGGCAGAACTTGCTTGTCAGAAACACGAAGAAACTGCTAGGCGACTTGCTGGTGGTGGTAATGAAACAGGAGATAGTCGTTCCTCTTCCAGGTCTTCTGCAGAATTGGTTGCCTACAAGAACATTTATGACCTTCCTCCTCCTAGGGAGATGATGATTCAGATTGATCAAAAGAATGAAGCGGTTCTCTTGCCAATTAACGGAAGTATGGTTCCTTTCCATGTGGCTTTCATTCGAACTGTTTCCAGCCAGCAGGACACCAATCACAATTGCTATGTAAGAATTATTTTTAATGTTCCTGGGACTCCCCCCTTCCAGTTCTCACGATCCAAACTTATTGAAGTTCCAAGGATCTATATATTTGAAGGAAGCTTCATTCCGCTCCAAGGATTCACGGCACATAAGTGAGGTTGTGCGATCCATCAAAACATTCAGGCAACAAGTTGTAGCAAGGGAGTCTGAGAGAGCTGAGAGAGCTACTTTGGTTACCCAGCAGAAACTGCAGCTTGCCAACAACATATTTAAGCCGATAAGATTGCCTGACCTTTGGATCCGCCCTGCTTTAGGAGGACGTGGAAGGAAGATACCGGGCACTCTTGAGACTCATGTGAATGGGTTTCGATATTCTACCACCAGATCTGATGAGCGTGTTGATGTAATGTTTGCCAATATTAAACATGCATTCTTCCAGCCAGCAGAAAATGAAATGATTACCCTCCTGCACTTTCATCTGCACAACCATATTATGGTAGGAAATAAAAAGACCAAGGATGTTCAGTTTTATGTTGAGGTAATGGACATGGTCCAGAATGTTGGAGGCGGGAAGAGATCAGCTTATGATCCTGATGAGCTTGAAGAAGAACAAAGAGAAAGAGAGAGGAAGAACAAGATTAATGTAGAATTTCAAAGCTTTGTGAATCGAGTAAATGATCTTTGGGGACAACCACAATTTAATGGCCTTGACTTGGAGTTTGATCAACCTCTTAGAGAACTTGGCTTCCCTGGGGTACCTCACAAATCTTCAGTATTTATTGTACCTACTTCAGCTTGCCTTGTTGAACTGATAGAGACTCCTTTCCTTGTTGTCACTCTAAGTGAGATTGAGATTGTGAATCTGGAGAGGGTTGGACTTGGGCAGAAGAACTTTGACATGACAATCGTCTTTAAGGACTTCAAGCGGGATGTCCTTAGGATTGATTCTATCCCTTCTACATCACTTGATGGCATCAAGGAGTGGCTTGACACAACAGACATCAAATATTATGAAAGCAGGCTGAATCTGAACTGGCGTCAGATCCTGAAGACAATCACAGATGACCCTCAAAGCTTCATTGAAGGTGGTGGCTGGGAGTTTTTGAATTTAGAAGCTACTGATTCAGAATCTGAGGGTTCAGAGGAATCTGATAAAGGTTACGAACCTTCAGATATTGAACCTGAATCAGACTCTGAAGAGGAGGATTCTTA
>Ga0315913_1000350_pt1 | contig 38902 bp, 8 predicted proteins | sample MpolsnodulesMG_FD_207736 | JGI IMG/M metagenome (GOLD analysis project Ga0315913, IMG submission 207736) | Medicago polymorpha root nodule microbial communities from Los Angeles, California, United States - small nodules | ecosystem: Host-associated > Plants > Roots > Nodule | place: USA...
CTTCAACCATCCTATTTTTTTGAAGGAAAACTGGAACTCGACTTCAACCTGGATTTGGATGCTTCTGTTGCAATGCCACAAACACCAGCTGTACAGCCAACGAGAGCCACACGTGCAAGGAGAAGGGTAAGGATCGAGGAAGATAGTTCTGATGACGATGAAGAAGATTCACAGCCTTCTGTGGTTCCTACCACTGTTAATACGGTAAAAGGTCGCTCGCAGAGAGCAAGCAAAACTGCAGCCATGAACAAGATGTCGTCTGCCATTAGATCACCCATAATTGATGAATTTGAAGAGCAAGAGGAAGAAGCGTCGAACTTGACATCTGAAGAATCTGACCAGTCTAGTTAAATATGTAGCTAACATGGTATATGTAATGGTCATTTCTATGTAATTTATTAAACATGTATGTTGTATTGTTTGATTTAGATTGCAGGTGTTGTACAGAACTGCGTGAATAGTTCATCTTGCATTTGCTTGTGCAAGTCGCAGGCTATTAGTATTGCATTTAGTTTGAGTGAATGAAATTCACGTGTTCAGTAATCTACTAATTATTACCTGTGACTCTGTGTTCAGAAATTCACGTGCAAGTTTAATTTGTAATTGTTGCTCTAATCTGCATTATGTTCTACTGATAGATCACTGCTACAGATAGATGCCAAATTGCCAAATTAAAGTTGTGTTTGAGAATTGAGGCCTTGCTAATTACTCTGTTTACAAATGAATTTAGTTTTTTCGTCTCCTATATTCCCGCAGGATCTGATGGATCCAGATTATCTGCACTCAAATTAGTTCATGATATATTATAGTTAACAAATTGAAACTGCTGGGACCAAAATCAATGGCTCACATGTTAGACTTTAATAAATCAGATTCAAAACAAGAGTTTAAAATGAGTTGGTTGAATCTTCACCCAACAATACCAACTTATTTGCCGCAGCATGGCTTATCTCTTTGTTTTTTTTCCTTTGTTTTGAAATGAGAGATTTGCTTTAAAATATAAAATCAACATTTATAATTTGATAAAACATAATTTGACATGCATGTATCTTGCTCGGGGTGAGCATGACCCAACCTCCAAAACATACTTACTCCAAAATTCATGTTATACTCGTACCTTATTTAAAAAATAAATTGTTTTACTTGCACCTGAAATTCATTTGTTAAATGGGAAATGCCAACCCTTGTTAAAGAATAATTTAGGAACGAGTTAGTATTTTTAAAGAATAATTTATTAATTGGGAAACCATAAAGTGTGTCCCAAAGACCCTTGTTAAATACTAAAGAATGTGTCCAACAAAAATTTAGGAACGAGTTAGAGTTGATCTTAACGCGTCGCAATCTTTGTCCCTTACTCACCTTCCTCTTTATTACATTGGTAATGAGAGTTTTACAAACAAAATATGTCAAATTTATGTTAGTTTTGCTACAAACCGTGTAACAAAATACTATTGTAAGAGACATAGACATCTTAAAACATGGTCATGAGTTAATCTCTAGCTACTATGTATGGGAAAAATCAACTTGAGATGCAAGAATTAATTACCTTGCATAACTCTTCAATTTCTAAGAAAATCTCGTAATCTAGATTTTAAATGAGAGATAAATAAAATATAATCAAAGTTGATTGTTCAAATTGACTCGTTCTTAATTTAACATTTAAAACATTAAATTTGTTCGGTTTATAGAGGAGTTGGGTTAAAAAAACAACCTAATAAAAATTTAGGGTTGGACCGTCCTTTGTCACCGTGCTCCTAACAATTTCAACCACTAATTATTTTAATTGAACTAAATTATTTTACTCTTAACACATTTGAAGTACATCATGTTATTGGCCTCACAAAAAGTACATGTTATTGGTAGTTGTGTGGCTAAAAAATAATCAATCTATATAGTAGTAAATGTTGTCTGTTAGGCCAAAGCATATACCATGTTTCTGATTGTCGGGCTCCTTATTTTTAATTTAGGTATAGAAAATACCATGTTATTGATCGTTGTACCAATAAAATATGCCGGAAAAAGAAGAAGAATGAAGATTAACGGTGTAACTAAATCCAAATATGAATCCAAGACAGACAAATAATAATCTTCTACTATTAGAATTTTTTTTATTAATCTTCACCAACTCCCAAAACAAAAAATTAATACAAGCTCAAAGTTTAATGGACCGATTTGAAGCTCCCATGCTGAATGATGATGTTATCTTGCATTCTTTCGTTCCGTGGTCCCATATGATAATGTCATTGTTTGTAGTCCTACTTTAATTCTTTTTTAAGTGTTGTCTTAAAGTTTTTTATCCAAACCACGAAAAATAATAAATATTTCTTATTTTTATAAAATTATATATTTATATTGCTTATGATATATTTAACTTATTTTATTGTGCATATTCTCTATCTCACTACAATAAACAGTTAGAAGTGCCATTGAGAAAAATATAATGAATTTTTAATTTGAAAATGATTGATCTTTTTTGTAAAGAAAATAATTTCTAGAAAATATACACTATCTTGCAAAAAAAGAAATACACTGAAAAAAGTAACGAAAAGGGTATAACACAATTGGAAAACTCCTCCAATAAAACCCTAACCCTAAGCACCAAGGCAAAACTAAAGCAAAATGATCACATTATTATCAATTTCTTTACAAGATTGTTAGTCGGCCAAATAAAATCCTCCAATGACGTTATTCTTAAGGCTTAAATAGTGGTCGATGTCATGGAGAGCACGTCCAAGTTCCATAAATGAGAAGGAAGAAAATAAAACTGTCCTCCCAACCATTTGTGGACACACACTATGCACATGATAGGGGAAACTTTCATTTTCATTTTCATATTACATTTTTGCACCTAAAAAGTGTAAGGCTGAGAAGAAAAAGACAGATAGATTGTTCAAAATAAAAATGAAAAAAAAAAAAGTAAGGTCACTCTCCCTCATCTTTTTTTGATAAGCAGAAAGTGAGGTCTCTAGTCTTTTTAAAATGGATATTAATTATTTGTCATGCAATTATTTTTAAGTAACTATAGGGGCAAGACATTGACTCTACCCAAGTCTTTCAAATGTATAGTTAGCCTCTGTACACTATTCGTGGTCCCCATGAATTTACCTTTCGTTTTCATCTCCAAGTGACTCAAATAAAGAAGATAGATAATACAAAAATGAGTTCTATATTTTAAGATTTGAACTAAAAACAGAAACTCAATTTCACTATCTTCTACTTACTATATGTAATAGTATCCGATGCGTGTAAGCAAGAATTCTATGCTACCATCATCAAACAAAATTTCGTATATTATACTATAGGTTGTAATAACAATATGAATGATTTTCTCTTAATTTCTAACTTGTAAAAAAAGTAATTATTAACAAATTTAAAATTACTATTAACTTTTTTATTTCTCATAACTTAGTCAAAATGATCCTATATTTAAGGAGGAATGTAGTAAAGTGGAGGTAGTACTATAGAGACGGTGAAGGAATTAAAATAAGAAGGAATATGTTCATTTATGATATGTCCTCAAATAACAATAGATTAAGAAAAACATCATCTGCAAATAAGCGAGCATGTGCTGCAACCTTGGTGTGAGGCATGCAATCAAAGCTCACACATGGGGTGCTATACCAATTGAGAGTTTGGCGTGTTAATGACTATGAGTTATTTTCCTAAATAGTCACTTTCATAAATAAGATTAATTAACCTTCTACACTATTACTAGTATACTCATTCCGTTTCAAAATGAGTGTCACTTTAGTAAAAATAATTTTTTCAAAATGAATATCATTCTCACTTTTCAATGTACTATTAATTACTTTTTTCCAATAGTACCCTTAATTATTATTATCCACACAACTTTCAAAGTACCATTTTGTACTTTAATTTATAATGATGGCAAATGCACCAATAACTGACGAGACTATTTTAGTAAAAATATCATATCTTTGGACAACATTATTCCATTCCTTAATCTGTGTACAATTGACTAAAGCAACACTTATTTTGAAACGGAGGGAGTACAAAGTTTGGTCGGTTTGTCTAGATTTTCACAAATCTTGGTTGATTTAGTTTCATCTGATTGGTTATGTTTATCCGCGTCATTCTTTCATGTTTGGCCGAACTGTTATGGCTCGAAAGAGTCTATGTTGCTTGGTGTTTTCGCGTGTTATGAAGCAGAAAGTTGTGGTGCATGGATTTAATCGGCTACTGTGTTGGTGGACGATCTATTTGTCGGTTATAATGATCTAAGTTTCGTGCTCGAATGTTCACACATCACTCTTTTTTTATAATTAAGTTTTGTGTTCGTGCGCGGATGCGTTGAATTGTGCATGTGATGTGTGGTTGTTCGCCTTATTTTGGATTTGGCTCTCTACCCTTCAAGGTTCGTTTGCTTTAGCTTTTGTTGTATATGGGATTAAGTTTTATGTCTCCCCATACTTTTTGTCCCGCGTGTTTATTTTTTATTTTTTAAAATCTTTTAGGGTGTGTTTGTTGCATGTGGATCCTCTCTAACCCTTTTGGGTCAGCCATCTCTCCTTTTTCAATCTAACGGTTGATTGATACATGAAGGAAAGAATAATAATAAAGAAGAGAGAAAAAAAAGTTAGTGAATGACTAAGATTAAGGCAAAATGAATATGAGAGGATCCAAATCCGTGTTTATTTTTTGGTTACAAAATTTATTGTTGGGATTAACTTTTCTATGAATATAAAGATGGGAATCCTTTTTCAAAGGAATGTTTAAGAAAAGTGTTTGGATAACAATTTAAGTTCCAGGAACTATTTTTTTTTTACAATTCCTATAAGTTACAATTATTTTAAATATTCATAAAAATCATGTTTCATCGTGTGTATAAATGGATGTTAATTTTCCTAATTAATTAATATAATATGTACCAAAAAATAATAATAACTACATGAAGTAGTTCAACACTTGATAATGCTTCTAGTCTTGCACGATGCGTGACTTGTAGCATGCATCGCACATGCACCAATGGTCGGACACTTCTGCATTTCTTTCAAATGCGCGATGCATGGTTTGTAGCACGCATCATGAATTTACTAGTAGTCGATCCTTCATTTTCACTTCATCCCTTGCCCCATTTCTTCTCACCATATTGCCCTAGTAGCTATACCCCAAGAAATCACTTGACATACCTTGTGAGCAAGTATAACATGACTACAACGTTGTCTGTTTTGGATGATTTGACATGTTTCAAGGTCTTGTGTGCCTAATAGCTCTTCTATGCTCATCCATTGCATTATTTACAAAAATTTAACTTAAACAATTGATAACTTGCTGGAATGACTCTAAAATGTTGCTTAAAACACTCCTTTTATAGAAGAAGAAATGCTAACGACAATAATTTGAATAAGGATTTACAAGAGTTTAGTTTGCCTCATATTGTTGATCTAGTTCCTCAAGTGAAGTTACCTTTGAATCCTATTATTAGTTGAGTTGAGATTGGTTTTGTGCAAATCCTTTAGTCTAGAGGACAAACGCTACAATATATCCACTAGATACGTTTCACCCACATTGGGACAAAATCTCCAAAGTTCCTTTCGATATAGCAATGAAGAGATCCGAGTAGATCATATTGGAACTAGTCATACTTGAGCTACCCTTAACATCCATTTTGAAACACATAAGACTTTTTGGAGCACCACACTAGCGTCCAATGTATTCTAAGTTGCATACGTCTCTAGAGACGTTGTTTCGAAGCTAACAACAAACATATACAATGGCCGCTAGTAGCTTCACTTTCTGTGGATGCTATTAATTGGATTTGGTTTTATTCGGTGTCTCCTTTAGAGTCCATTTGATGGATGCTAATACTAGTATTTTCACAAGATGCATGTTACATGTTCATTTCTTGAATACATAATGACACAAAAAGTTGTCGCTACTGTTCTGATATATATTTTTTAGGCTCATGTTAACCGGTGTCCTCGAAACACTGGTTAAAGAATCCAAAAAAAGAAAGTTTTAAATTGAAAAATACACCTTATTGACTTTTAAGTATTTGACAACACAATTTCCAACGCAACACATACTATATTTGCTTCTTAACCAGTGCCCTAACATTTCCCTATTTTTTAATACAGAATCATCAACTAAACAAAATGACGTCCTAAAATTTAGTATTCATGCACATGAAATATAAATCCATCAATTCTCAACTAAATAAAAGTAAAACAATTTCTTATAACAATAAAGGTAGAACAATGTTTTACTATTCTAGGTTGGGTTAACTGGACTCATATACAACGTGACGAATCAATGTTCAAATCTGACGTATTTACTTTCCTCACACTTCAAATAATATTTCCTTTGGTGCTAAGAACCTATAAAAAATAAAAACCAAAGTTTTGGAATAGATGAATAACTACAACCACTAAAATTGTGCCCTATTTGTTGAGAATTGGGTGAGATTGTCGGGGGGAATTCATTAGTTGGACCAAACTTTATAATGGTGCTGTCTGACTGTAAATTTATGGTGTTGCATTGCATCACGAAATCTAGAATTAGAAGGAAATATTAATAGCTTAGGCCATGTGCTCCCAATAGAAATAGAACAGAATCCTCCAATTTGAAGAAAATCTCCAATTAACAGGACAATAAATTTGTTTTTCCTATTCATCATCAACTTATTCATTTGCCAATAAAATTGTGGAATGCACTAACAACAATTTGAACTAGCAAGTGGCTATACACTTTGCTTTGATTGCAAATTTACGGTGAAACAGAAAGCTGAAGAATGTGGAATCCACCTAAAATATTTTGTAATCTTTACAGATTTATGCATGTAAGATCTACCATCATATTATAATGTCCAATGACAAATTTCATTTTTTTTGTTGATGAAAAAGAAATAGAAAATTTCGATTAACTTCCGACTTTAGAAACTTCTTAATACAAACATTGTAGTGTTCGGGTAATGTAATTGATATAAGTCTTTGTTTTTTTCTTGACAGATGGTATAAGTCTTTGTTGAAAAAATGTCTATCATATAAGTGTTAAATTTAATACGATAAATCACAAGAAGCTTTTTACATATACATTTCGATCTCAAGGGTCATTAAGGTTAAAAATTTCATAATTTTATGTATTTAGGTTGGATCAAACTCAACCTTACAAAACCAATTTGTAAGGTGATGACGACCTCCATAAACGCATTGTCGAGCCATATATCATCAACATGATTTGAGTTGTCCGATAATAAAAATCTGATAGAAGGCGATTCAATGAAACTTAAATAGGTTATGATCATATTACAATTTGTGTTGAGCTCCACTTAATCTTACAAAACAAGTTTTTAATATAAAGAGTGCTATTTTTTATAAATGATATTTATTTATTCATTCAAATTGATAGAATATATCGATACAATGCAAATTTGCTAAAAACAAAAATAATGAATCTGTGAACAAACTCACAACATCCATATTAATAACATAAAACGACAAAGTACAAAAGTCTACATATATGACTATATTCAAGTCTCCGGAATATAGATGTCTTCAGATCTGCAACGTTCACGACGCCAAAATCATTGATTGGATCTGCATTGAATTGAAACTGATCTGACAATCTGAACCGAACAAAAAAAATGTATTTGACCTAAAAATTAACCAATAACTTATGGGATTATTTCGGTAAAAAAATTATTCTATTTTCTCTATTCACTCTTTTAACATAATTCCGATTCAAAGAATATCAATAGATGTGCAAAATATAATTAGTATCCCTGTATCATTAGTCAATTAACCACAGTACAAAATCTTATTCATGCATGATGAGAGCAAACAGACACTATTCGCTCATTGACCATCCCTTTTGCGAAGGTAGGAAAAAGTATATAAATTCTTGTCAGCATCCTCACATAAATTGCAGTTTTGGATAATATTATTATTATGAGTTAAATATGTATTTTTATCTCAATAGAACTAACAAATTTTGGTTTTGCTCCCTATCAATTTTTTGTCATTCATTTTAATCCCTAAAAAATTTACAGTATTATTTTTCTCTCTATAAAAGAACAAAATTTAATTTATTTTACAAGGATTTAAAGTACATTTAACTTAGAGTTAACCATAAAATATAGTATAACTAAAAAGCATGAAAAAAATATGTGATAAGTTAAAATAATATTGTTAACCATTATCTTTTTTCCTAAATTTTTTTTTATCTTTTTTCCTAAAAAAAAAATTATCTTTTGTCAAACAAATAATAATGTTAACCATCTTCTCAAGTTACTATATTAACGCCGAAGTCCTTAATTTCGGTGGGAGACTTAGGATTAATGCCAATGATCAAACGCATCAAATGCAAACTTCAATTATTGTTTTTCTTTCATGCGTAAGCACTTTGAGAACATTAACTGATATGAAAGAAACAACATGAAAAAAAGCATAAAATAACACAAGTGAAATTCAAATATAACGGATGTGACGAGTGACACTTCCTTTTTTTAGTTTTAGCGAAGAAACTTTCCAATCATGTCTTAAGCATGCCATGTTAAAACTAAGCATGGAAATTAACCGAGTTGAGTCCAACTTGATATGAATTGATTCAGTTTAAAACTCGACATAAATTTGTTTTAAACATTTTCTTTCAACTCAAAGTCTCAAACTCTACTTGATTTAAGCAACAAATAACCCTAGTTCTAGTGAATAGTTCAACTATTAAAGAGAGCCCCCTTCCCTTTTCTAAAAGAGAAAAAAATCTTGTTAACGAGTGTTTCCGGGACACCCTTTAGGCATTATAAAATAAACAATTATTTTTTAAAAAATTAAATATTTTAATTTTCGATGCATTGATTACACACTTTTTCACAAATACTTACTATTTATTCCGAGACACTCGTTAACAAGACACTTCTAAAAAATATCCAAAGATACCATCTATGGGTGGAATGAAAAATAATTTTTTGTTCAACTACCTTCAAGACTGCATGTGGGAAAGAATTCAAAATCGGAATAAGAGATATCTGTCAAAGTTCAATAGGGAGGTCTTAACTAAATAAATTGTCTTAAAAAAAAAACTAAATCAATTGTTCATTCTATTCCTACTTAACACATAGGTTATTGGACCGTCAATATCTTCTTAAAGACCTATAAGTCCTTCCAAAAGGTCTAAAGACCATCCTAGAGGTCTCAACACTCTCATAAAGGGCTCTAAGACCTAAGGTGCGACCTTCCCAGGGCGTCGCCTCAGCCAGCTTCTAGAAGCCTCTAGAGCTCGGCCTAAAGACCTAAATACCCTCATTACTTACAACTTAAGTAACCATAAATCAAGCTCATAGATGACTATAAATATAACCCTTGAGAGCCTTCTCAATGCATGACCAATACAATACTAAATCCTAATTACGATTATTATACTTTTGCAAGTACAATTATTCTCTATTACCCATAACTTTAGGTTAAGTAATTCAATGCATGTTAAATTCTTTATGGTGCAAGATCTAATAGACAAAACAAAAGAGGGATAAAATGGTTGAGATGGGATCAATTAGTGTGTAGAAGGAATATAGAGGTATGAGCTTTCGTTATCTCTATGGGTTCAATTTGGACATGCTTTCGTTAATAAAAAAAAATATAATACTTATTATTTTTTCGACAAAAATATATACTTACTTAAAATTAGGACATTTTGCCTTTAATTATTTTACTACAAGTCCTCTTTAGGGTAATTTTTATGCAAATATTTTCACAGAAAACTGCATTTTCCCTTTCATAAAAATAATTTCCATACAAAATATATAGTACAATTTATCTAGAGAACATATCAACATCTTTAATACACGACTTTGCTTGTTTCTTCCTATTATTAAGTCTTTAGGTTGATGACATTTTTGAGTTAGTTATGTAGCTTTATAATTTGGTCAATTTCATATTTGTTGAAAAGACTCGACCCGTATGAATTGTGGAGCTTTTGCTTCACCGTCCAACCATTCATAGGCCGTAGTTGAGCGGCAACGCAAAACTACAAATGTCCTTTAATGGTTGACTTCTACTTTTAAATTTCTAATAACGTCTAGAAAAACATGATATATGATGATATCATATGATGATGACTGCAAAATGATTTTTCTTCGTACTATTTCATTTTCGACAGACTTTTTGTTCCCATGTTGTTAGTGGATAATGATCTACCTAAATACAATTGATTATGCATCTTACTACATTCATCTTATAGTATGTATGTCTTACTTCAAATATTTTACATTCTCTCAAAGTTTCTTTTTTGGATACAAAGACATTGTTTGACCATCTCATATCCAATTTGATACTCTTAACATATCCCTCACGACCATCATTATTGGGCTTGGTTCGTGGACATAAATGGTGAGTGACTCGATAGTGGAAACCTGATAGCAGGTGGTCCAATGAATCTTGAAGAGATTCTAATACCATCTTAGAAATCGTGGTTGAGCCTAATACAATTCCACAAAACCGGCTTGTGAGGTGAAAATTGCCGCCACTTATAAACACATTGTCAAACCATCTCTTATCTGATGTGAGACTCTTTAACACACCCTTTCACATCCAGGACTGGACATCTAGAGTGTGGACAGCTAAACAACCCAAATGAAAAGAAACTAAACAACCAAATAATCATTTTTAGGCATGTAAGTTCCAAAAATATTAACAACGTGGAAACTATATTAAGCTCACCATAACCAAAAATGCATGGTAACGTTAAAATTAACAAGTCGATCAACATTTATGTTACCTTCATGCAAGGTATAATTGAATTGAATGTGTCAACTATGATTCAAAAGATTTTAAATACGATGCATCAATGAAATAACGTCCTTTCAAGTGAAATTCAAGCCCATGTATGACCCCTACATTTTACAATACCAATGCACCATTCTAAATTTAAGTAAGAACAAATAATGTTTTTTATTAATATTATTATTATCATTCTAAAATTTTATACTATTTTTTTTCGATCCACCTAAAGTTTTATACTATGTTAAATTATAAATTGACCATATTATAAATTTAACCTAAGAAGACAAGTGTATTTATTTACCCGGTTCGGTCTAAATTGACCAAGGTTAGAAGGAGAAATCAACTCTTCAATCTAGTATCAAATATTTCTTACGAAGGGATACAAAGGTTACAAGAAATTATCCTTCTACGAACTCTAATTTCTACAAACTTCTTAAAAAAAACTCTAATTTCTACCGTTTTCTCAGTCTCTTTCCTTGATCAAGAGACTCAACATTTCATTGATCAAAGTGTTTAGTTTGTTTTCCAACCCTAGAGTATAATCCAAAAGTGCTCAATTCTTAGCATTTGATCTCCAAAAAATTTCTCTTTTAATAAACCCTAGTTTACCTCACACCTCTAACTCAAAACTGTGTTGAAACTGCTTTTTTATACACTTGATCGCATAGTTGTACCTGAGCCTAAAACAACATCCTAAAATGCCTTTAAATGATCTCCTGCGCCTTGGCGCAAATCTTCTGCGCTGGGACGTAAAGTGGTTGGATGACTACAAAATATATTTTAAGGAACTTTTTAACGCTTACATTCGAGCTTAAAAACGGGTTTATAACATGTAATATGTCATATTCATACGTAGGGTTGGGAATAGGCTAGACCGGTCTACAGGGACCTACGCCCTGACCTGACTTTTTTATTAAAAATGTTACGCTTAGACTTTTGAAAAAACATATCTAAGTAAACAGGTCAAGTTTAGGCTATCAAAAAAAAATCCTGTGAAACCTAATAGGCTGGCCTGTTTATTCAAATTAATAAAACTTATTTTTTTTTTATATTAAAATATAATTTATATTAAACATAAAAATCAAGAAACAACTCAAATAATAAACTTTTTAATTAGGCTTTAAGGTCTTATAGTGAAATAAACTTTTAAAGCCTTATAGTGATAGACATGCCTTGTAGTTAAATAGGCTTTGAGGCCGATTTAGCCTATTTAGAAGTAAATAAAATTGAGTTTTTAATGACTTTAATATGAAATAGGCCTGTAAATAGGCTTTCAGTCTAGTCTAAGCTTTTAAATAGATCAGGCCAGGCTAAAAAAAATAGGCCTATAAAAGTCCATAGGCCAAGTTTAGGCTTGTAAAAAATTTCGTAGGCCAGACTCAGGTCTCTCAAAGCCTGGCCTATTCCCAACCCTATTCATATGTAAAGGTATGTGCTCAGGCAGTTGCCGCAAAGAGGAAACGATTAATCATCATTTCTTGGAGTGTGACTTCTTTGGCGGTATTTGGAATCTCATTCATCGTTGGTGGGGTATTTCTACAATTATTCTAGCAGATATTAGGTGTTACGCCTAACAATTTTTTGGCGCACTTACTTTCAAAAAGAAAATTCGTTTATGCTTTCACGTTGTGTGGGTGACTTGTCTTTGGATCATTTGGAAAGAACGTAAAGAATTTTTAACAATCTCAAGCCACAATATACTTCTGGATAATATTAAGCTTCATTCACGGTAGTGGCTAAATGCGAATAAACTATATTTTACTTTTGATTTTCACTTTTGATGGTCTTCACCGTCATATACACCACAACTTTGTAATTGCGGTTCTTGCTTTTGTCATCCTTATTATGCTGACTCTCTGTATTTTTTTCCCTTAGGTACATTTTGTGTGTAACGAGGATAATTTTTAATATATTTTACTTTTGGCTCTTAAAAATAAGATTTTCAAAGCAGTTAGATAGGTAAGACGTAAAAGTTGAATTGTGGTTCGATAGGTAAAAGTCATCTATCTAAAACTATTTCAATACTCCATTGGTATCATATTAATTGAGTCATACTTGAAATACAATTTGCTTGTTTGATATTTTATGTTTTTAGATTATCACCATGAAACATAATTACATATTTAATTTAATTTAACTAAGCTGACCAAAGCCGATCGACATTTCCTCATAAAGAAAAGAATGTATTAGCATTTGGGTGTGTGGAAAACATAATTCGTTACATAAGTTAATTTTGATTAAATTACGTGACAACTGTCCTCCATGACTACTACTTATGACACTTTGTTTCATTCCCAGCCATTGTTTTATAGGTACTCATTTTGCAAAACAACGTATTTTCTGTGGGCTTGTTGTAATAGATGAAAAGGTTCATCCTGTATTTACATGAAACATCACGTTTTTTAAGTTCTATAAAATTTCAATTTTTATTTTTCTGACAGCAGCACTTTTGTAGCTATAATAAAATGTCATAGTCAATTGAATCAGCTCATGTTTGGGGCCAATGGCCAAACACCCCAAACATAAATTTTGTTTGCTTGGAAAGTGATTCTTGAATTATTTATGATTGTTGTAGTAAATAATACTCCTATTATTACTGCTACAAATATAACAACAACAATAGTAATATGTTTAACTCATTTATATTTGGTATTTCTATGTGCCAGGCAAAAAATGTCAATTTTAAGTCAATAGAATTATTGTAGAAGTTTAGAATTAATCATGTTTTGCTCATGAAAGTCGAAACAATGTAGTTTATAATTTTTTAAGGGGGGATCCAAATTCCGAAGCTTTTTTTAGTATGCATTTTGGTTCGTACATGAAATATAGTGTGTTGACCTATAAAATTTTTAAGCAATAAAAATTAAATTTATTAAATGAAAAAGAGAAAATAACAATGAGGGGAATGGAAAATAGAATCAAAAGAACAAAAATATGGGGACAAAACCGAATTTGATTAAAAACAAATTTAAGATCATTGCCCTCTTGTGAGTTGCATTACATTATATTATTTTTGTTTTTGTGAACTTAACTCAATTGTTATGGACAATGAATAATATATGCAAGGTTCGAGATTCAAACTCCAATCACCACAAAAAACATTCCTTTTAGAGAAAGTTTTACGTGCTTCCTTCGTTTATACCTTTGCGATTTAGATGTAATTACATTAAACTCGCATTCACTAAAAATATGGTAAGTCGATGAAGTGTCATTATCTAAATCAACTTAATCTATTCCTTCTAAAAATTTGACGAGTATTTCCATATCATAAATACCATTGTGATTTAAATTTTAACATTAGAGAGAGCAAAGTTCTCAAACTTTGTTGCAATACTTAACATTACCTACAAGAGACATATCTTGCTAAAGCTCAATATGTTCATGACTAGTGGATAGTTGGATACTACTTTAGATTCTTCCAAATCAGTTGTTTTTTCTGCTTTAAAGTGGAGAACATTTCATAGCAAAAATTGCAAAAGAAGAGCCACTGTCTTTATAATATACTCCATCCGTCTTTAATTATAAGTTATAACTATCATTTGAAAAAAGTTATATTTTTAAATACAAACTCTCATACAAATTGTATTTATTATTATTTTCCAAATATAACTTTAATTAATACTATTAATTTATCTTAGAATATGAAAAGTCAACCAAAATCAATCCTAATATGATTGGGTTGGTTAGGTTGATTGTTAATTTATTTTTTTATTTTTTTTAAGTTCAACCCTATCAAATATGATTGATTTGAATCCAAATTCTCACCAAACCTGAACCAACAAACTCACATGATCACCCCTGCTTGTACTAGTTAAAAAGAGAATTCAATTGAATCATTAGGTGTGCAAATTCATTGCTATATTACTTAAATAGAACATTATTGAAAATTATACCGAAAAGTATAAGTATGTATTTAATTCGAAGGGGAGAAATAAAAACAGAGTTGAGATTTTATTGGTTGTTGGGTTTTTCTATAGATTTATATTAGTTGTTGGTATAATATGTTAACAACCAAAAAATTTAAATCATTTAGCATTTTCTCAAACTCTTTTAGATGTTCTAGCACATACACACTTTTTTTGGTCGTTGATTTTATTGGTAGGAGGACTTCACACTCTATCCACAAGCAAATGATGGAGATAATAATTTTATAAGAGATGATTAAATTGGATGCTGGGGAAGACAACGACATATATGCAGATTCTAGATTTAAATTGAATGTCAACTACATTAGACTTGTTCATACTTTATACACAAATGAAATAATGCATAACATTCTATTTTTTTCTATGCAAACTTCAGCACTACAAGTGCATGATGTGCCGCATCTTCAACCGCACCTCCATGTGATTGAGTGGTCCCTCTCCTTCTTAGTGTCCTCTAGTTTTGCTCTTTAGGGGACCCTCTTTTTGGATGACCTTAAGGAATAAGGATGGCCCACTTTACCTATTATTTTATCTTCTTGGGCCACTTACGATCTTATTTTACTTTTAAATTGAAGCTGTAATTTTTAACGGTTAAATATATTTTTAATTTTTATAAATTGAGTGATTTTTTAAACTTTGTTCACGTAAAATTATTGTGCAATTTTGTCTCTCTTATTGTTGTATAAAAACAAGGTGGTTATGTTTTTATAAGATGAGGAACTAAAAAGATATATTTTATAATAGATGGAGACATAACAAATTATATTTTACACGAATAACCGACTTTAATCTTTTGATTAGAAGATAAAATTATTTAACGATAAAACATTTGCCAAAAAGCATAAACGCAACTATAATTTTGGATTTGGTTTAAACTCAAGATCAATAGTTAAATTGAAAGAGATTTATATTATTTGATTGAAATGATGTAGGTGTTTTGTTTATGTATATATTTATCTATAATTTCTCAAAGGAAATTATATTTATAAAGTACTTTCTCAAAGGAAACTTTGTCTACCGTTTATCTTTTGCTCACAAATTTCTTGATATTCTAGCGACTAATGTTCTTCTAGATCATCTTGAAATGAGGTTGTATTTTCAATTACTTTTCACATTATTAGCTAGTTTGACATTTGTTAATTTGAGTTTCAATTATATCCGCATTATTAGTTAGTTTGACATTGATTAAAATTTATAATTAAGAAAGTGAATGAACTTCAGTTTTCACATGCCACCAGCCAACATTGGTGTGACCCTCGAGACTATCCTGTTATTATTAGGTGAGTCTTGAGTTTTAAAGAATTTACCCAATAACCAATGATATAATCAACATGAATTATCTTTCAATCTACTTTTAAATTTAGTTGATGGGAAGTTATCCACAACTATTTAAAGGTAATTCTGAAGAATTTTTTTTTATTAACTCTCAATTTATTTTTACTTGTCACTACATACCAATAAAATCAAAAGAATTCGTTACTTTTTTATAAAGTTATTTATCTCTTTTTCATGTCACTCTTGACTATTTACTCTCGTCGTCTCTAATTATAAGACTTTTGAAATATTTACTTATCTCTAAATATAAGTTGCGCTCCAAATTTCTAGATAAATTTATTGTTCTTTTTTCAAAAACAAAGATAATGAGAAGGAAAAAAGAACAAAATATCAAAACTAATGATCCTAAAAAAGAGCTAAAACCCTAAACTATTTTATGCCATCACTTACCAACATAAATTGGCATGTCCAAATTAACCACACCTAGCGTGTAGAAAATAGATCAGTTGATTGGTTGGCTAATACTAGTCAAGCGTTGAACTCTTCTGTTTTGCATATTATGGAGACTCCTCCTAGCGATTTTCTTAGTTGCCTTTTATACTTCAAGGTTCTAAGTCAACACTATAGACTAACCCAAATAGGTCTGCGATAAGTGGGTTTGTGATGGTCACTCTTGATAAATTGAAAATGAGATTTACCTCTTTTAATGATTAAATAATTTTTTGGTAACATATATAAATGAAAATGAAGTTTAATTTTATAATTATTGACATTTTTTAAACTTTTAAATTAATTTAAAAGATTATATCATAGTTTTGCCTAAATATTATTCAACTTAATTAATAAAGCTAAATCTATTCCGAAGCTGATGGATAAAGTGAAAGTTTCTACCTATTGATGATTGTAAGTTCAAAATGTTAATTTTTCTTTTCGTCATTTTATGTGGCTGAAACAACCATTTACTTGTTTGGGTCTTGACTGAATTTTTTTGTTTTTTCCTTTTGGTTCTATGGTGTAAAACTATTTTACTCATCCTTGCACACCTTGTGCTAGCGAGCAAACTATTTTTTATGATAATATATATCATTTTGGCTCATTTAAAAAATTATTCAACTTAATCAATTACCTATGATTTTTACCACAATCAAAATCTTTGAATTCATAATTACAACTACAATCAAATTCAGATTAAGTTAGTTTTAACACTCCCCAAGTGTCAATTAATACACAAACAAAATAATAACACCAGTGACCACACCATCCAAAGGATATTGACAACCACATAAGAAGTTACATGCCACGTCATTTACACGTGTATGTAGAGCCTAGGCATTACCCGCAGGATCCTCTTCCAAGTGGGTCTCATGTCCAACGTCACTTCACTTTTCTCCATTTTAATCTTCAAAGTAGTTCATACTTCTTTTTTTATCGACATGCTATCATATGAAAATTTATGGGGTTAAATTCCAATGCTAAATTAATTTTTACCGACATCCTATGAAAATTTATGATATTGCTACATAAATATATTTAATTTAATAACCATATTTTATAAATAAATATAAAATATATATTTTTTAAAGAAAATAAATATAAAATAATAGATTATAATTTTTTTGAGTAATATATTCGATTCTAATTAAATATTGGTATTCTTGTAATTTTTTATATTAAATATAGATATTTTTTTGTCAAGCAGCCTAGTGGCTATATCTCACACAGTGTTTGAAGTTCGAACTCCGACTCCTACATATATTATATATTGTCTCTATCAACTGAGATAAACTCATAAAAACAATTTTGATATTTAAATATAACTAGTATATGTTGATGATGCATATTCATTGTTTTGTTTTTTTGTTTTTGTTTTGAAAGAATGCATATTCCTCTCTGTTATTCAACACAACAATGATATTTTTCCTAAAAAAAAACACAACAATGATATTTAGATATCTCATACTCTCAAACACTGTTTACATACTTTATTTTGTTTCTATTTGTATTTTTTTTTCAACAAACTACCAATCAATTATATTTTTCACATCACACTCTCTATCTCTCTCTTTATCAAGATTTATATATTTATTTATATAAAGTATATCAAACAAATATTTTCTTACGGTTCTTTAAACAATAAATTTTATCTTAAAATTACAAGTTGAATAATTCTTAGAGTAATAATTACATTATTATTTATATAAAACTTATTTCTTTTAATTCCATAAACGATGTTAGTATTTTCCTTTTTTTTATTTAGCATACCATTGAATTTACAACACTCACAAATATTCATCAACCATTTACATTATACTATAATAAGTTGACAACAATTATGTTTGGTAGTAAAAGAGAAAAAAATAAAAAAAGGAATAATAACATATAAAACAAAAAATAATAATATAAAAAAAAGTTTCTCTCTCCTCTAAAGGTAAACCCTTTTTCTCTCTCTAACCAATATTAAAAGGGTCCCTTCCTCGCTTCCCGTTATGCTATCCACTCAACAAAACTCTCTCATTCGTTTCTTGTTCCTTAAACACTCTGTTTCATTATTCCTTACAAAAACACAATAATGGTTGCTTTGGTTTCTCAAGAAAATGTTGTCACATTGGTTTCTCGTACCGGTAGAGAGTTACAACGTTATAGAAAAGGTCGTCGCCAAGTTGTTGGGTTCGTTTCTGAACACCCCTTTTCATTCAAAATTGTTGTTTTCATCCATTTTTTAGTGTTCTTTTGAAAGAAAAAAAATTGTGACTTTTTTTTGGTGGGGTTTTGGTTTTTTTTTTGATTTCTTAAACCACTTTTGATAATTTTGAGGTGCAAAGAATAATACGCTAAATTATCACGGTGTATCACTGTGATTCTGAGAAAAAAATACTATTGGTTAATGGGTTATTATTAGCTCAGAGATTGACAAAATCACGGTGTGTCACTGTGATTCTAATAAAAATTACACTTTAGTATTTTAACGTAAACACGTGATTTTGTCAAACTCACTGGTGATTTTAAAGATGCACTAATTGGAAGTGAAGATAAAAATTGCATTGTTTATCTATTGAATTTGACATCAATGGTGCTAATAATTTTGTGTTTACAATCATGCTTATGCAGATGTATACCATACAGATATAAGATTGGAGAGAAAAATTCATTGGATGTTTCAGATGAATTGGAAGTTCTTGTTATAAGTTCTCAAAAAGGCAAAGGGATGCTATTTCCGAAGGTATATAGATATTAGTCAATGATGATTAATAATTTTATTTTGATTCATTTTCTTCCATTATGTTATTTATAATTTTGTGGTTCACCAAATAATAGGGAGGCTGGGAATTAGATGAATCTCAAAAGGAGGCAGCTTTGAGAGAAACCATGGAGGAAGCTGGTGTACGAGGCATTGTTGAGGTGAGAAATTTGCTCAACATGTTGTATAGAAAAAGAAAAAGTCAAAAGTAATCTCCAATTTATTCTAGATATCATAAGTATCGTACAATTTGATTCTGACAAAATGATTGAGTTCTAGTGATTAATGAAAGTAATTTAAAGATGAATTGTTTTGAAGAACTCAGACTCTAATATGGATGGAACAACATTGATCCGACTTTATTTAGTCGGACGAACTTTGAATTTTTACGGCCTTTTTCATGAAACATTAGCAACTAAAATTGTCTTGGAGGAACTAATGTTACTGAGGTTGAGAGGGTTTTGCAATTTCAGAGATCATTTTATAATTGTATCACTGTTATGGCTAAATTGATAATTCTCTAAAAATATTTGGCTTTGGATACTAATTACTATTTTTTTTTATATTTGTGCAGGGTAAATTGGGTAAATGGAGTTTCAAGAGTAAAACATATGATACTTTATATGATGGTTACATGTTTCCTCTACTTGTTCAAGAGGAATTAGAGTTCTGGCCTGAACAAAACCTTCGTCAAAGAAGATGGGTAAGTAGCATTAACAGTGTCAATGTTAAAGCATCGATTTAGTCTATAAAGTATAAAAAAAACCGACTTTAATAAATAAAAATCGTCAATTTAGTCTCTGTACCTAAAAAATATTACAGACTAAATTGATGGATTTCATATATTAAGCACCACATATTATATATTTTTTAGAAATTAAATTGGAGAAAAAAATAATACTTTAGTGACTAAATTGACGGTTTATTAAGTTGTTATTGATTTTCTGAAAGGGTCACTGAAATTTTGTTTGAAATTTTCCATTTTGGGGTGTATAGATGAGCATATCTGAAGCAAGAGATGTTTGTCAACACTGGTGGATGAAAGAGGCTTTGGACAGACTAGTAAACCGTCTCATAGGTCAAAAACTTGGTTCCGAGAAGCAAGTTCTACGTCCTCTAAATTGCATTGGAGATGCCAAATCTGACTTGTTAAAAGTGTAATTTCGTGGAGGGTAGAGCTCTATTTTTTTTTGTGTTGCTTGAAGTTGAGGAGAAGAATAGTAGGATCCATTGAATTGAGCCAAATTATTATGATAGTATATATAGATATATAATAAAAATAATAGATTGTAGATCTTACATAGAAGTTTGCAATTCCCTAAAAATAATACTTATTTTTGCTAAGAGAAACTCAATTTGAACATGATTTTTTCTCATGTTATAATGAGGATTAATTTTCAATTGTGGAAATATATATTAAATGTATTCATGGGAATTCACTTTTATGTATTGCAAAACTTCTTCAAGTCAATTAGGTAACAAACAGATTGCTTTGCTTTTTTAAGCAACAGATTTGTGCTAATGTAAGAGAGGTGATATGAATATTTGATTATTTGTATACCCTCTCTAATATGAAGGGATAAGGCTTTTTTTTCTTCCACTTATTGTATTGTGTGATGTGATTATCATTTGTGGATTATAAGTTTTGTTCCCTTTACTGGAGATGAAGTTTTGTCTAGCTTGATAAAAAATGTTTAGCCTTCATTCTAAGTAGTTTTAAGAGCATAATTTGTTTAGTGATTATTGTTTGTTTCCACCAAGAATGATGCACATGTCGCAATCTAGTGTACTTTTAAAGAATCCACTATTGTTAGCAGTGACTAATCTTTATCGAATTTTTTTAAAGTAATGATGTGAACAATTACTTTGAATTCAAGTTTTTTCCATTGACGAGAGTTAAGATTCGAACCTTTTAAGTTTTTTTCATTGACGAGAGTTAAGATTTGAACCTTTGTTCAAGTCACTTGAGTCAAATCAAACTAACTTGATATTAAATCATGTTATTTAAGTCTTTCATAAGATCAAATCAATTGGACTTTATTGAAGTGTATAAACTCTTGATATTTTAGTTGTGGGAGGTGTGTCAATTATGATTGTGATAACAAATAATCGTGGTTTTAGTTGTACCTTCTAATATCATAGAGTTGGAGGTAGATATGTTGCTTTTTTATTTTCTTTGAATTTTTTTAAAGGGTTAATAGGTCTTTACCCCCTGTAATATAGGTCATTTCCGGTTTTACATCCTGAATTTTATTTTATTTTTATTTATCCCCTGTAAAAAAAATTTGTTTTGATTTACCCTCTAATAGGCGAAACAAAAACGAAAATTTTTTTTTAAAAAAAAATTGGTTTTTGTTTGGCCTATTAGGAAGATAAATAATTTTTTTTTTACAGGGGTGAATAAAAAATTTTTTTACAGGGGAAAAACCGAAAATGACATATATTACAGGGGGTAAAGACCTATTAACCCTTTTTAAATACATTTGTTCCAAACAAACTAACCTATAAAATCTGACCAAACCAAAGTAATGTAACTTTTATCCAGCATAGAGATGAAATTAAGATGAGCAATAAGTTTAGGCAAGTTGGCAACTAACTTGTGAGCCTAATAAATAGAGAATGATACTTCACCATCAGCACTAATAATAATACCCCACGGAAAAGTAGCCTATGAGTTGGGGAAACACTGGCACTCACTTTAATTGTGCCAATATGTGAAGGAATATCAAAGCAAACTCTTGACATATCCCAAAAGCCAAATTGAGACATTTCAGTTTCAAGGGTTTGGCTGCTTAAAAGTGAAAGGTGGCAAGTTTATTTTGTTGAAGGAATGAAAGGTGCAAGTTATTTAGTCCAGATTTTAATAAATTCAGCAAGATATTGTATATACAGTCACAATTTTTGAAATTACACCTATGTTTTTAATTACTCTATAATTTTGTTATTCTGACTCTCCACTTTGATATTTGATCATTATGAAGAGGATCTATGGTAAGTTGAACAACTGGCTCATAAACATATATGGGCTCTAATATCATATCATAACCCAACTTCAGAACTAAGCCCAAAAATTTAAGAATTTATTTTCCCACCCTACTCATCTCTTGCATGTCCTCCAAATTTATCAATTTAAACCCATTCGAATTATATAATCTTTTTCTTAGGTTAGTGAGAAGGAAACACAACATAGTGATCATTTAGACCGATGAGGAGAAGTGAACTATATCTTCTTTGAATTTGTGTGAATTACGCATAGATTCATATTGACAACAAACATTGTATGTGCAATTGGAAAGTGGACGAAAAATCTTCATAGAACGCGACCAATAATGATAATTCTTGCCATCAAAGAGAGGATTGACCAACTGTGCGGTTGGATTTTCGTTGGGATGAACATAGAAAAGGATTTTGAGAGGGATCTGTGAGACAAGCTGCATAAATTTTCACTTGTTGTGCTTGATTTCGCACCATTAGTAAGGTCAACTCTAACTAAGTACTAACTATAGTTAACTAATTATAACTAACAACAATTTGAGCAAACTAACTTGTAATACTTTGTTAGAGTGCATTCCTTGTGCTTTAAGTAATTGAAGCTACAATGTGACCAGTTGTATATTTTAACATGACCAATGGATGGTAATGAGATTTTGCTTCTAGAACTAAATTTCAAAAATAATTATGCTCCAGAAATTTAACAAAAGTAAAAGCATGTGTGTTATAGAAATATTTATTTGGGGCAGAAAGTGTTCCAAAAGAAGATGGGATACTGCAGGGAAGAATATAAAACACGTAGTGAGGAGTATTAAAATCCGAGGTGTAAATAGAAATTATCTTGTTTATTTAACAGTTGAGTAGACGGTCAGCCGGTTACTTTATTTTGTTGGGCCGACAATAATATACCTTGAAAAATAAAATTGTTTTATTTTTATTTTTTTATATCAAATACTTTCCCAAAACACATGAAAATTAGGGGGTGTATTGGATTAAGATTCTAAGAGATTTTAAAAGACTTTTTTATTTTGAAAAAGTCTTGTGGTATTCAATCAAGACCCTTTGCAACTTAAAAAAAGTCTTGTGGTATTCAATCAAGATTCTTTGTCATTTAAAAAAAGTCTTGTGGTATTCAATCAAGACTCTTCATCACTTAAAAAAAAGTCTTGTGGTATTCAAAATCATTCAAATTTTCAAGGATTGTTCAATAAATTGGATTTTGTGAGATTTTCTAGTGCAATTTTATCATGAAAACGTCTTTCATGAAAACATGAGATTTCTTAGGAATGTTTTTCATGTAAAGATTTTACTATCTCTCTCTCCCTCTCTCTTCCCTCCTCCCCTCTCTCTCTCTCATCAAAAAATAAAGTAAAATAAATAAAATAGTTTGTATTGAGAATAGAGTAAAAGAGAGTGTTTTATGATCATTTTTTCAATGAGTCTTTAAAATTCATAAAATTTGTTGAAATCTTTTGAAATCCACAAAATCATTTAAAATCCATTGAAATCCAAACTGTAAATCTTGATTGTCTTTTAAAATCATCAAAGTCATTAAAATCCTGCAAAGTCTTTTAAAATCCTTAAGACTTTTTTAAACAAAAATTGTCCTTTAAAATCCTAATCCAATACACCCCACTTAATCAACTACCCCCATCGATAGTTAACAACCGTTGAGAAATTGACAACAGTTAATTACTGTTGTCGTTGCGTTCTTCAATTTTTTGCATTTTTGAAAACTTTTGATGCATTTTAACCTCATTTAATGATTATCAATACCTTTTAAACAAGATAAATTCAATTCATACACAAGTACGCAAAATAAATTCGAAAACAATAGAATACGACAAATTTATTTACTTATAAACAAATAGTTACATTACATTAAATTCTTCCTAAATATGTGCTATTTAACAGGCAAAAATATCCCAGTCCATATATTAGTCCTTATATTGTCCAGCCCATTCTATGTCACAAAAAAAATAAAAATCAGAAAGATGGAGACACGGGATACGGTGTCGTTTCACGCTCTTATATATTGCTTTTTATTCTCACATCATAGAAAACCCTAGACTCGTTCCCTTCTCTCAGCAGCCGCCGTTGTTTCACACTCAATACTCACCACCACACCGCCGTTCAAGTTCCACCTTCACACCGTGTCGCCGTCGTTCGAGTTCCCTTTTCATTCCGACGAAGATTCGCCGTCCTAGCCTAGATTGAAGCTCACTTCATTGTTGCATTGTTCCTCTCTCTACTTACCAGTCCACCATCACACGCTCCACTCACTTCTCCCATCCTTGCTCTTTCTGTTATTTCATAGTTGGATCGTGTATTGAATATTATTGTTGGATTTATTCGCTGGAAAATGTATACAAACACCAGAGTTGCATATTTTGTATTAGTTTAAGAATTTTTTTAAATTTGTTTGTATGATCTTGTTCCTGGGTGAAGTAATTTTTTTTTAGGATTTTGTTATTTTTTTTGCATCTGAAAAAATCAACACACAAACCGTTCAAACCCACCCGCATAACCGACTACCCGATCAAATCCGTAACCGTTCTAACCGTGTGTGCAGACGGACGAAATTGGATGGGATATCCTCACCCATCGGCAGCTTCGGATTTGGGATTTTCACCTGAAATCCGACCGAACCGACCGTTTGTCTTGCCTTAAGGTATATACCACCTGATAACAAATTCAAATTGATTGAGAAACTAATAACATGCATCAAATCCTTACAAATAGGAAAAAAAACCAACGAAGAAATGCATGATAAAGCTTTAGTTAAAGCATAAGTCATAATACCCAAGTTCTTGAAGCAATTCATATGGCAGCATAAATGGGGAAATTGTCAAAGCAATCAAGCAAAACATTATTAACTGCCAATAACCTTAGCAAAAACATAATACGAAGAAAACAAAAGAGATTATCGTAAACATAATCCGGTAAGTCAACAATGAAACAACATTATTCTGCTACATTCACTTCTTAGCCTACTCAACCTTCTGACAACCTTGTCAAGGTCAGATACGGGATTGGTAACCAAATGACCTACCACATGAACACGACAAAAAGAATTATATCAGTTAATAACCAAATAACCTTGCAATATTCACCATAACGTCCAAACAAACAATGATATGACAACAGAGTTTCAACGTTACGATCAGCCATTACGGATTCGAAAATAGGAACAGGATTGCAAGAATATTTGTAGAAGATGGATCTGGTAAGTATGCTTTGCATGTATATTTATATGCAATTATGCTGAAGATGTGGTAGTGTGTGTATATGCGTGGGAAATAGCTAATTAGGCTGAGTGGAGGGTTTAATGTTTTCAATGTGGTATCCCAATGGACACCATTAATTTTAGTTAGTATTGCAAGGTTGCATGTATCGGTATTGAAAATGTTAAGAAGCCTAAAAGGTTATTTTTACACGGTAAACAACAAAAATTAACCAAGCTAATAAGTAAAGTGTTGGAAAAAATTTAAAAAATTCGAAATTTAAAATGAGAGCCAAATGGGAGGGAAATAATTTAGGGTTACAAACCAAAAGTTAGCCTAAGAGTAATTAATGCAGAACTAATAGAGGGAAGTTTTAGGAATTGCAAACCGTAATAAGCTTTAAGAATAAGGGATTACTTAACAATAAAATTTTTTGTTAGTTAATGACTTAAACACATAAGCACTTAACATTTAATCACTTAACAATAAAACAATTAATCACTTAATAACTTAAACACATAAAAATTTAACATATAATAATTAACACTTAATTACTTAACAATAAAACAATTAATGACTTAATCTCCCTACCAATTTAACTTGATCATTTCCCCACCAATCCTTTATCCAAAAAACCGAATGATCATCCCTTTGCAACAACTTCCCTATTTATAACAATAAAAATGCTAAATATCGTGAAATTAAAATTTGTGAAGACACGGAAAAAACTCTTTGTTAACTTTCTCTCACCTTTTGATACATGTCCCTCTTAAGTACTAACTTTCATATTTTTGTTTAGTCTTTTTATCTCTCATTTTATTTTATAAACCTCCATTTCAATTTCTTTATGATTTCTCTCATCTAACTACACTTAAACGGGATTCATAAAAGGTAAATAAAATTAAAATACTATCAATAATTACGTGTGGAGTTTTTATCATGTGTGAGGGAAGCGTGCTTGTGTTAAGCACATGTTTCCCTGTTTGCAATTCATAAAACACACATGATAAAAACTTCGCACATAATTGCCAATACATAATAAAATATTGCACACATAGTCAGTTTAGATCTTCTTTTTTCTCTTCTCCTACAATTTCTCATATGCACCTTCTACAATTTTGTAATTAGATGTCTACTAGAATGTAATCACAAATAAACAAAAGAAAGTAAAAAACAACAAATAAAAAAAAGTACTTTTATCTACTAAAGAGGATTTTTTTTGTCATCTTATTCTCATCCCAATGACTCCTTATATCCACATTCAAAAACAAATTCGTAATTAGATGTCTAATAGAATTCATTCACAGATAAAAAACAGAAAGTAAAAAACAACAAATAAAAATACCTTGATGCCAGCATCATAATTTCTGTGGCCATCATTTTTCAGCATGGGAATTTCTTCATTATCAATAAAAGCGATTTTTTGTATTTTATAGATTGGCCTGAAATTTGTGTGCCTAAGATAATTGAAAAGACCAACGTAAGTAAAAAATCCTCAGAGAATAGAAAAAAATATTAATCTACTCAAACACATTAAAACACTATAACTTACATAAACAACCCTTATTGTCGATAGGCTCTCTAATTGTATTCATAATACGACCCAACATGCGATTACAACAGAAACTTGTCAAAAACAAAAGTTAATAATAAAATATTAATTAGTTAGACAAGAGATACATTATTTGTATTTACATACACATATAAGAGAGTCGATGCTTATCCGCGCTGCCTTTTCACCACTCCTCTAGTTGCTTGCATAACAACCATTTGAACAATATTCTCGCTAAGATGTTTAGCCAGCTCCAATAATTTTGTTGAACGGTTTAAGACTTCAAGGGCCGTCAACGCGGGAGCTAAACCCATTACAAAACTCACATCGACAATATGGTCAGTAACATGACAAACATGTTCAATTTCTTTTCGGTGCGAAGATCCATGTTTAGTTGAATACGAGTTCAAGATAAAGTGGTTGTATGAAGAAGATTGGCTTAACATTGTGGCGGCGAAAATAGATGGCTTTGATCATCCAAGAAGAGAATATCGAATTATAGTTATGAACCTGCGTGAAGCCGCCATGTGAAAATCAATGAGTTAATAGATACTTGTCGAGAAGCTATAACTGTATATAATTGAAATTCACAAATCAGAAATACTAAGACTCGTTAAATAAAATAAACCAAACTCTAATCAACCTATACATATACATTATTTCTTTACAAACAAAAATAAAAAATAAACATCTCAAGTTGGGATACTAGATCGATTCTACTCTACTTGACCTACAAGATAAATAACATTAACCAAAACAACAAGCAAAGACGAAACGAATAAGTTGCCTTTTGGAGAACTTGTTGAAACGAAACAACATTTCCCTTTTTTGGCGTGTTCAATTGAGTTGAGCTGCTAAGTTTGTGTTGAAATGTGTTTACTGGTTGAAAATTGCTTTTTTGACATCAAATACTTCCTAAAATCACATGGAAATTAATCAACTACACCAAACGGTAGTTAACTACCGTTGCATTGCTTTCTTCAATTTTTGCATTTTTGAAAACTTTTGGTGCATTTTAACCTCATTTACCACATTCAATCATTGTCAATACCTTTTATACAAGCTAAATTCAATTCATACACAAGTACGCAAAATCAATTCGAAAACAATAGAATATAACAAATTTATTTACTTATAAACAAATTGTTACATTACATTACATTATTCCTAAATATGTGCTATCATCATGATATTGAATTTAAATTAAATTCTTAAAAATTTGCTCAAAATATTGGTATTAAAGTGTCTTATACTTTGTGTAAAAGTTTTCAAGTCTCTTTGAAAACTGAAAAGAATGAAGAGAACATAACACATGTATTCTACCAAATCAACTTTATAAGTTTTCACATCGAGTTCTTTCATGTAAGATGAGTCACAACAAAAAAGAATGCATTTCAATACATTCTTTTGAACTTAATCGTAATGTCCTGACAACTGACAAGTTTCCATAAATATATAACACTTAATTACTTAACAATAAATCAATATATCAGTTAATGAGTTAAACACATAAACACTTAACATTTAATCACTTGATAATTTAAACACATAAACATTTAACACTTAATTACTTAATAAAACAATTAATGACTTGATCACTTAAACACATAAGCACTTAACAATAAAACAATTAATCACTAAAACACTTATTGATTTGAAATGTAAAAAGTCCACAAAGAAGACAAGATGCGGTTCTCACACCAAGACTTTTCAGAACTTTTCCTCTCCCTACCAATCCTTTATCAAAAAAACCGAATGATCCCCCATTTGCAACAACTTCCCTATTTATAACAATAAAAATGCAAAATGTCGTGAAATCAAAATTGCAAAAACACATGAAGCAACAATCCAACACTGAAAAAACTCTTTGTTAACTTTCTCTCACCTTTTGATACAAGACCCTCTTAAGTATTCACTTTCCTCTTCTTGTTTACTCTTTTTATCTCTCATTTTATTTTATAAACATCCATTTCAATTTCCTTCTGATTTCTCATCTAACTACACCTAAATGCGATTCATAAAAGCTAAATAAAATTAAAATACTGTCAACAATTACGAGTGTAGTTTTTTTTATGTGTAGCTTTTGTTGAGTGACCAATTTGTGAGAATTTTCTATAGAATAATATCAGTCACAATTTTTAATATACTGGGTGATCAGTGACTAAATGATTGTCTTGTAACTTATGTAGAAATAGATGTTTTTTTAACAATTAGCAATAATGTCATTTTAACTCATTTTCAACAGATGTATAAAAGACAATTTTCATTGTAATGTATTGAATCAAACAATATTATTTCTTATTTTTAATATAGTTTGCATTATTGTTTCTTTTAAATTTTAGCTCCATATGTACCTAAAGTCTGGATCCGCCGTTGAATACGACCCAACGTGCGACTACCAATATGAACTTGTCGACAACAAATGTTAATAATAAAATATTAATTAGTTAGACAAGAGATACATTATTTGTATTAACATACATATATAGGATAGTCGATGCTTATTACGCGTTGCCCTTTCACCACTCCTTTAGTTGCTTGCATAACAACAATTATGACAACATTCTCACTAAGATGTTCAACCCACTTCTAACAATAATTTTGTTTGGCTGTCTAAGACTTTAAGGGCTGCCAACACCGGAGGTAAACTCGTTACAAAATTCACATTGACAGTGTGGTCCATAACGTGGCAAACATGTCCAATTTCCTTCTAGTGCGAAGACCCAAGTTTAGTTGAATACGAGTTCGAGATAAAATGGTTGTACGGAGAAGATTGACTCAACATTGAGGCGGCAGAAATAGAGGGCTTTGAATATCTAAGCCGTGTGAAGATCAATGAGTTTGGAGAAGCTCGTCCAGAAGTTATAACTGTATATAATTGAAATTCAACAAGCTAAAAAATAATAAGACTAATTAAATAAAATAAATCAAATTGTAATCAAGCTATGCATATGCATTATTTCTTTACAAACACAAATAAAAAATAAAAAGTAAACATCTCACGTTGGGATACTAGATCGACTCTACTCTACTTGACCTACAAAAGAAATAACATTAAACAAAACAACAAGCAAAGACAGAACGAAGAAGTTGCCTTTTGAAGAACTTGTTGTCGGAAGTTACAGTGATTTTACTTCTACAACATTTCCCTTCTTTGGCGTGTTCAATTGAGTTGAGCTGCTAAGTTTGTGTTGAAATGTGTTTATTGCTTGAAATTTGCTTTTATGACATCAAATGTTACCTATAAACACATGGAAATTAATCAACTACCCCCAAACGGTAGTTAACTACCGTTGCGTTGCTTTCTTCAATTTTTTGCATTTTTGAAAACGTTTGGTGCATTTTAACCTCATTTACCACATTCAATCATTGTCAATACCTTTTAAACAAGATAAATTCAATTCATACACAAATACCCAAAATCAATTCGAAAACAATTGAATACGACAAATTTATTTACTTATAAACAAATTGTTACATTACATTACATTATTCCTAAATATGTGTTATCATCATGATGTTGGACTTAAATTAAATTATTGAAAGTTTGCTCAAAATATTGGTATTAAAGTTTCTTATACTTAGTGTAAAAATTTGCAAGCCTCTTTGATAAGTGAAAAGAATGAAGAGAACACAACACATGTATTCTACCAAATCAACTTTATAGGTTTTCACATTGAATTCCCTCATATAAGATGAGTCACGACAAAAAAGAATACATTCCAATACATTCTTTTAAACTTAGTCCCAAGCTGACAACTGACAAGTTTCAATTAACATTTAACATTTAATTACTTAACAATAAAACAATTAATCAGTTAATGACTTAAACACTTAACATTTAATCACTTAACAATAAAACAGTTTATCACTTAATAGCTTAAACACATAAACATTTAACACTTAATTACTTAACAATAAATCAAGTGTTTTAACAAATTCAAGTGTTTTAACACTTTCAAATTTTAGGATCCGAGCACTCCTTTTATATGCTATGAATCCCTCTAGTGTCAAAATTAAATTTCACATTTTTTTCCATGATTACTTTACAAAAGAGGGGTTCGAAGTAGGTAGAAGAGATATTCGAATCCTAAAATCAGAATTAGTTGTTGTGTTCGAATTCTAGAATTCAAATTGCTAAAATTCCTAGGAAACAAAAACCAGCAGTCAATCGAAAGTCACCCACCCATTTACAACTTAAGGAGTCTCTAAAATATGTTTTGATCTTTTAGAATCTTAAGACGATATTGTGTTGGAAAATCAATTATTTACGGAATGACAATGCGTTAAATGCGAGGAGAAGGCCATGATTTTTCTTCTTCTCTTGTAATGTGAAAATGGCAACTTAAGGTGTGAGATTTCCCAATTTCAAATGCGTGATGACTTAGGCAAGTACTATTTGAGAGTGGCCTTACTCCATTATATAGGATTGAAGGGCACACCATTGATTTTGTTGGTTTATAAGAGCGTTATAGGCTTTTCTAAAGACTTAGTTTTTCTTTCCTGCTTTTATTGTTGGGGTATAGTTCCATTTTTTCCATTTAATAAAAGAAGGAAGTTGCGCTTTGACGTGTCGGTAGTCATACTTGGTAAAATAGAAATTCAAACATGTTAAGCTAAGAAATACTTACAAGAGCATAGTTGAAGTGATGGTGATTTGGACGAAATCATAGTGAGTGCAATTTTTAAAAAAGATACGCTTTATAATTTTGATCAAATTACTATGTTGATGTGATTTTGCCAAATTTTCAACTTTCATCCAAACATGCACTTATTTTAGTCTCACTTGGTATATTAAGCTAAAGCTTGATATTGATGCCCTACAATGATTTAGTCTAAGCATCATAAAGAAAGAATTTCTCTAATTTTTCAAGAATCTACATCTGCACATCATTAGTTCAAGGGATGCTTTATCTAGCTATTTGAAATTGTTGCAATAGACTTTTCATTGTTCTTTGATAATTAAGGACTTTGGGGAAACAACTTTATGTGTGAGCCCTCAGCTTAATTGAATCTAACTTTTTTGCTTAAGTTGATAATGACTTTCAAAATATGGTTTAAAAGGAAAAACAAACTCTAGATTATTACACATTTAATCATCATTCTACATAACATGATTAAGTCTATGATGTTACACTTACACATTGTTATTTACCAGTAGGGGACCAATTTTGAGCTTCTATATTTATATATGTCAGAACGGTTGAAGGAGATCTTATTGGGGACCAATTGTAAACTGCAATATGGAAATATTAGAAACTGCACGGGTAAAATCCTTTGTAGATTTTCCTTCAACTAAAACTTTCTCGTGACCTTTCTATAATGTTCTCAAACACCATTATTTAAGGCCCACTATATTTCTCTTTCAAGTTCACATGAGTAAAAAATGTTAGCTTTGTATAACTTTCATGCTTCAATATGCCAAGTAAATGTTCCATTCTATTTAGTAAACTTGCATTGTCATGGATTTTTTTTCCTAGGATGAGGTAAACCAAGGATTAGATTGAAGATGGTATAGGTGTAGTGCGATGTCACAGTTGTACTCTTATGTCTTCACTCGAAAAAAGTGAAATGTGTGCATACTAAGGAAAAGTGTTGAAAGCTTTTTCCTATGTGAGTGTGAAAGGTTTACTTTACAATTAATCTTTATATTAATGTATGTTAAAGTCACAAATAGGGAAAGTATTAATGCCCTTTACTACCTGTTGGTGTGTGTCTGATTGTGCACTTTCTCAAGGCCCTCAATTTCATACAATGCCCATGCATGTCATATGTATAGCATTGCCACGGTGGAGTGTGAATTTCTGTTTACGATATTGTATGTATAAACCTTGGTGATTAATCTAAGTACAAAAAAGAATATAAGACCATCTCCATTGGGAGAGTCTTAACTATTTAAGACCCGGTACCTATTAGATATCTCTAATGGGGAGAATCTTTTTCAAGGTCTTGTAAGACCCGGAGTCTTACTTAAGACCCCCTCTTTTAAGCGTGACCCGCACTCTTTTGATATTAAAAAATTGAAATATAATGATATAAAGTTATTGATAGTTGATTAGTGGATCCCATTTAGAACTTTGTGTGAGATCTGGGTTGGAGTGATTGAGTGCTTATTATGTACTACTGTTAAAAAATTATAAATGAGTGATGTGTACACATGAGACCCATTTAAGAACCAAAAAATGAGTGTCTCTAATGTGGATGGTCTAAGAATCACATAAAATAATAAAATAATAGTGAATCGACTAATACTTGATAAGAGCACTCAAAATCATTTTTATCTCTTTTTTATTTATACATTTTTTCTTAATAATACATGTGAATAGAACAAAATATTTGGTTGTTTTGAGATGGAGAGAGTAACATTTTGATTTGCGTTAGATTTTAGAAATTGACTTTGGTGCCTATGCAAGCTCTTGGTAACAGTGAACCGACTCCATACTTTTGCTCTTCTTTTCTCAACTTTTCTAACGAGCAATGCAAGTTACGTCATTTAAGTTTGCTTGTTATTCCCTTGCTTTGTGCTTTATGGTACGTTAACACCTTTTTCTTTAACTATTGTAATTGATATACTAGTATATTCAACTAATTAAACTTATAGGGTATGGTGATTGGTACACAACAATGACTACAATAATTAAGGTTACACTTCAAGTTGTACAAATGGTTTTTGGACTTCTTTTGATAAAAAGAAAAAGCAAATCAATAAAAAAGATACTACTTTGGATTAAGGAACCTATACAAAGAACTGGCTTTAAAAATAATACTACATGAAATGGGAAAAAGTTTTTGAGATGGATCCCACATGGCTACATCAATAAATTTTGATTTTTAGTCACTAAAGGAAATATGAATTGGTCATTGATTTTGATCTTAGGTGGTGGCTGCTGAAGTGTGTACATTCAAGTGTAAATTGATGAGTATCCAATGCTTACAACTTCACATAATTAACTTAAGAAATTGGGTAGGATCATATTGGTCACAAAATTTTTCCTTAAAAGTTTTGACATTCTTAAGATTCTCATGCCCTATAATTTACTTGAAATATACTCGAATCATCTCGTTTAAACACTTAAGTTAAGCAACACCATATCTTTTTTGCTACTTAAGCCTTTAAACTTAAAAAAGAAATTCAAACTAATTAGAGATTTGTAACAAAAAAAAACTAATTAGAGATTTAAATTCTATACAGCATATAAAACTATTTTCTCTCTCTAAATCTAACATTTCTAAAGTCACTACAGCAAACTAAGAGTGGCCTTACTTGCATGTATATATTTAATTATTTATTAACTTCTTCTACGTACGTCAACATATATATTCAAAACCACCAAACAAAACCTAGGTAGATAATTCTCTTTCACTCTCTCTCTCTCTGTTCCTCACCAACAAAACTTTCACATATTGAGAAGCAAAGAAATGGTCAAAACAAAAAAAATCTTCTCCCTCGTAATCTTCTCAACTTTCATTCTCCATTCACTTTCCATCTCCACAGACACATTCCTCTACGGTGGGTGCACACAAGAAAAATACACCCCAACCTACGAATCCAACCTAAACTCACTCCTCACATCCCTAATCAACTCAGCAACCTACACATCCTACAACAACTTCACCATCATCTCCTCAAACCCTAACGACATCGTCTACGGCGTCTACCAATGCCGTGGTGACATCTCCATGCCAGACTGCTCCTCCTGCATTGCACGCGCCGTCTCACGCACAGGTGACATATGTCCTGGCGCGTGCGGCAGCGTAGTGCAACTAGAAGGATGTTATGTGAAATATGACAATGTTAAGTTTTTAGGCATGGAAGATAAAACGATTGTGTTGAAGAAATGTGGGCCTGAAGTAGGGTATGACCCGGGTACAATAGATGCTGTGTTGGGTGGGTTGGCGGGTTCAGGTGGGTTGTTTAGGGTTGGTGGTTCGGGTCAGTTGAAGGGAATGGCACAGTGTGTTGGGGATTTGAGTTTTGTGGAGTGTCAAGATTGTGTTTCAGAGGCAATCCGACGGCTGAGAAATGATTGTCCTTCTGGGGATTATGGAGATATGTTCTTGGGGAAGTGTTATGCAAGGTACTCTACTGGTGGTGCTGCTGGGGCACATGCTTACTCCAAGCCTCATGGTAAGGCCCAAATTGTTATTATTATCATTATTTCCCTAAGCTAAATCAAATACTACCTAAAACTAAAAGAGTATTTTGTGGTGATGATTTGCTTGATATGGATTTTTGAAGAATTTTTTTTGTTCAATGTTGTTTGGAGAAATTTGTGAAGTTTCTTTTTAATGAAGTTTTGTTTCTTGTTTTTTATAATCTGGTTATTCATTAGAATTATTGTATGAGTTATTTAGAAAACCAAAAGTAAATTTAATTTTTTTTTCATTTTTAAATGTATGGGTTATTTAGAAAAGAAAAAGTAAACATAAATGATTTTTTGTCTTTTTAATTTTTTTTTAATTCATGTATGAGCTATGCACATCAAGTGACATTGTTGTTAAGGTTGGAGAAAGTCTTCCATGATCGCAACCACAAATTAAAAAGATTTGGGCACACTCACATAAAATAAAAAATTATAAAAGAATAAAATTCAATGATATTAATTAATGTGACTAAATTACTTTTGATTTAATTTTTTCATAATATATTAGTGTGTCTAAATCTTTTTAATTTGAGGTTGTAACCATAGGAGACTTTCTCGCTCTGCATTTAAGGTTACTGAAAAAAATTAATATATTGGAGTGAATATATTGTCTTTTTACTCCATTTCTTTCTCATTGAAACGTAATTGAAAGTGAGAAAATTTTTCAACAAAAAGAATGAAGCAATTTAGTTAGTTAAAATTTATTTGATTCTTTTGGTGACTGGTCTTGCAGGTAAATCAGACCATGATGGTGAGAAGACATTTGCCATAATTATTGGATTATTAGCAGCTGTAGCTATATTCATTATTTTCCTAGCTTTCTTGAGAAGGATTTGTGAGGGACAAGGTAAATACCACATTTTTAATTTCCTCTCCCTCAATCTTTATTTTTTTTAAGCAAATAATTATATAATTTGTTTATTTTTGTTTATGAAAAAAACTAAATAATTCCATATTTGTTTTAATATTTTCTGATGCAGGTAAATAAACTGATTAAAGTTTGTCAAACTTATGGCATAGCATTGAGCCACTGATTAAATTTCAGCCTTCGTCTCCATTGCAAATTTGCTTTTGGAATCTCTTCTGCTTTCCTTTTTATCTTCTCAAATATCAATGTCTTATCTTTTCTTGCCCTCTCTCTTTATATGCACTTTTTATTATAAATTTTTTTAATTATAAAATTACATTCAAAAGACCAAAGAGGTCTTTGATAAAGATGACATTAGAAAAAGATACACCATTGGACATCCATGTGAATACAAAAGGCAAAAGGAAAGAGGAACAAAAGAGAGCCAAATATTCTAATTTTCTCAACCCTTCCCCACTCAACAAAGTTGTGTTGTAACTTGTCTCTTCTCCTTGCAAATTAAGAAATAATTGTATCATTCTTTGTTTTCTAAAAGTTAGTGTAAGATTTCATTCCATTCCGTATCGTTATTATGTGCGCTCCCATGAACTTTTGGGTATATCCTATGTAGAAGAGAATTTTCGTGTGAAGAGTGTTCACAAACTCTCTAACACCTCGTTTGAACTTCACCTTTCGTATTAAGCAAGGTCTCTCTGGGAAACAAAATGAAATTGATGATCAAAATTTAAAACAACGTGAAAATTTTAATAATTTTAAAGGAAATATTAACGAGTGCCTCTGCGACACTCTTTAAGCACTAAAAATGGTAATATTTTATAAAAGTTTGTGCATTTATTGCATTTAAGGTGATTGTTTTAGTGGCATTACTCTTGGATGGGTCTTCATGTATCTTTTTCGACTTATGAGACATTTACTTATTGTATTTTAAAAGATACATGGTAAAAAATAATTATTTTAGGAGGCCTAAAGCCTTTCCTTCACCGGCTTGCCTCTTGGGTCAGCTGTGTAGCAATGTGTTATGTGTGCTATATTAGCAACCACAATTTTAACTTTAGACTTCCTATTTTCGGTATAAAAAAAAGTCGTTTCTTTGGGTATCACTATGCTAGGGTTAGTTTTCTCCATTGAGTGGAGAGTGTGATTCTTCCACTAGGCGTCATTAATACGCTTCTTTCCGCCCCAAAGGTCACCTTTGCCTCCATTTGCATCTCTTCCCTTCATTCTCTGAGTCCTAAGAATGAGTCCTTTCTTTGATTTTCTGCCTCTTTAAGGTATGTGCTTCAATCCTTATTTGTCTCTGCTCTCTTATACAGTGGTGGTATTGCGCCACCACCCACCCTTCTACCATTAGCTTACCACCCTCCACATGAACCACCTTCTTTACTTCAAATTTGGTACACATGACATCGTTTCAGATTGAATTTTATCTTAAAATTTTAGGTGTATGTTGGTGTTTGCAGGTGTCTGGCAGATGTGCTAGGGGCTATTTTATTTGCTCATCTGATTTTTTTTCATGCATTTATTATGTACTTTCATGGGTGGCCTTGAGGGCGGTAGCCCAGGGCACCATTTGTTTAGGGGCACCAAAATTATTATTTCTCCTTAGTAGTTAGTACTATGTAGATATATTTCTTTTTAATTCGCTTTGACTAATTCTATTGAAAATATATTTTTAGATAACTTTGATTATAAATGAATATTTTGCAACAAAAAAAAAACAAGAAGAAAAATATTTGAATAATTAAAATGGCACAATATATTGTTTCGCTCAGGGCAACAAAAATCTTAGGGCTGGCCCTGTGTACTTTACCCCGATATTTGGTAGTTGTATATCTAAATATGGTGTAATATCTACGACTTTTAACCATTTGAATGAATGCAATATAAAACATTTGACAAAAAAATATCCATATTTTAAATCTTTAAGATGTCTCCAAGCAATTACGTACTTTAGGCCGCCACATTAAGCAAATACGATGAATCCTCTTTGGTTATTGGATAATGTCATTTAGAGAGAGAAAACATAGAATAACATATTATTTTTTATAAGGGTTTAATAAGTTTTCCGTCTCTAAAAAGATATTAAATTTTGTTTTTCGTTCTCATGAAAAAAGTGACATGTTTGCGTCTGTAATTTTTTTTCTTCCTCAAGTAGCCTTGTGGTTAGGTAATTTTGTTTTCAACATGTTTAAATTTGTTTAACTATCCTCAAGCTCTTAAATTTTTGAATGTTTTTTAAGACATGTTTTTTTTTGGTTACATTTTTTAAGACATGTTTAGAACTTTATACAAGTAATAATATGCAAAAATTAAGCTAAAAAATACGATTTCTAGGTTTACATTTGTTTTACTTTTATTTTGAACTTTAAACGTTTTAAAAATTCACATTTAATTAATTCAATTTTAGAAAATTCTATCTTTCTGTAAAAGAACTATTTATAATGTTCTAAACATGTTGCCAAATAACCATTTCAAAATTTAAAATTTTAAGGATAATAAACAAATTTGAATTTAGCAAGGATTAAAATTGTGTGTTGAAATTTTCTATAGAGAAGCAAACATGCAATTTTTTTTTGAGAAGCAAACATGCAAGTTGTTTTATGAGAATGATCAAAATCAATAACTAATACGAGAGAGAGGAAAGGAAACAGGACGGCGCCGCTCTTCCAATCAGTTTGCTGATTCTTTTCCTTCAATTGCTAGTTCACGTGATTTGTATATGTGGAGTTTGGCATCATCATTGATTCCATAATTCCATTTGGATGCACATCTCGTGAATTGCAATTTATTTTTAGTTTCCTTGCAACTATCCAAGAATGAGAGACAGCAATTTTGAGAGAGAGAGGTGACTGGCCGCGGCTTCATTACGGGCAGTCACGCCGGCGCTCCTTTTTGCCGGAAGTGAGGTCTATTGGGGGGGGGGGGGGGGGGGGGGGGGGTGACAACCG